>Ga0310786_10005651_pt1 | contig 16884 bp, 7 predicted proteins | sample AusTroGonzalo_MG_FD_203881 | JGI IMG/M metagenome (GOLD analysis project Ga0310786, IMG submission 203881) | Bovine rumen microbial communities from tropical cattle in Woodstock, Queensland, Australia - Gonzalo_03 (v2) (version 2) | ecosystem: Host-associated > Mammals > Digestive system >... | reverse complement strand
GCTCGATCCTCATCTTGAGCACTTTGTAGCACATCGTCGGATGAGTTGTATCCTTAGAATATAATAGTGCGTCCGGTTCGTTGGTCCCTGTTCAGAAAATGCATGTTTATGTTCATCATAATAAGAGTTGTAAACCCCGGTCAGATGACATCTCTCTTTTTTCCGTAGTGATGTTCCGGGAGCATTTTCCATCCTTTGTGATGATCCGGTTTGACACACAATCGCAATCCATCCAGACGTCACGGGTCCAGGATCATTCGCATCTCTTCCGGAATGTGATTTGACAGTTGACGCCTGCTAGGGACATGGAATGGATGAACAGTCCGTCGATATCTGATCCCAGATGAGAATCGGGTCTATGATGGATGCGATTCGCATCATCCCGCCCGATGTATCCGATCAGCAGTATCCTCCCGCCGGTTCGATCCCGCTCATTGATGACAAGTGTCAAATTCTGTCAGTTTCCACTTTTAGAACAATGATTGGCAGATGTGTCAAAGTCAGGGGTTAAGATACGGTCGGCGAGACATCGGAAAGACCCGGAGCCCGATCCGGAAGAACAGCGGAAAGAGTTTGGCGAGGACGTCAGAACCTCAGGTCGTGGTACTCCTGCATGCTCTTGACGCCCAGTTCCTTCTCGCGTTTGACCGCGATCGCACCCACCGACATCTCGGCCTCGTTCATGGTCGTGATGTAGGGGATCTCCAATTCGACGGCCTTGCGGCGCATATCGTGGCCGTCCCTGACGGCTCCGGAGTGTTCCGAGGGGGTGTTTATGATCAGGGATATCTCCTTGTTCTGCATCAGACTTATGGCGTTGGGTTCGGATTCCTCGCCGTTCTTGTAGACGGCGATGTTCTTCACCCCGTTCCTGGTCAGGTATGCGGACGTCCCTCTGGTGGCGTAGATAGTGAATCCCATGTCCGACAGCGATCTCGCGACCTCCGTCGCGCGTGACTTGTCCAGGTCGTTGACCGTGATGTAGACGCCGCCCTCTGTGGGCAGGTCGGTCCCTGCGGCTATCAGGGCCTTCAGCAGGGCAGTGTGCAGATCGGGGTCGATACCCATGACCTCCCCTGTGGATTTCATCTCCGGGGTGAGTATCGGGTCCACACCCGGGAGCTTGAGGAAGGCGAAGACGGACTCCTTGACCGCATAGTGGTCGATGGGTCTGTAACCGGACAATCCGAACTCCTTCAGCTTATGACCCAGCATGACCTTCACACCGATCTTCGCAAGGGGGATGCCCGTGGCCTTCGAGATGAACGGGATGGTCCTCGATGCCCTGGGGTTCGCCTCGATCATCCATATCTGTCCGTTCTTGCATGCGAGCTGCAGGTTCATCAGTCCGCGGATCTCCAGGGCGAGCGCCACCTTGCGGTTTATCTCGACTATCTCGTCTATGATCCTCTGACTGAGGTTGTACGGGGGCATGACCATGGCGGCGTCGCCGGAGTGGCATCCCGCGTACTCGATGTGCTCCAGGATACCTCCCACGTAGACGTCCTCCCCGTCGCAGACCGAATCCACATCGATCTCTATCGCATCCGAGATGAACTTGTCTATGAGCACGGGATGGTGGCGGGAGACCTTCACGGCGGTCTCCATGTAGGTCTTGAGCTCCGCGTCGGAGTAGACTATCTCCATGGCACGCCCTCCCAATACGTAGCTGGGCCTGACGAGCACGGGGTACCCGATGCCGTTGGCGATGGATTCGGCCTCCTCGTAGGAGTATGCGGTGCCGGACGGTGGCTGCCTGATACCGAGCTGGCGCATGAGGTCGGTGAACCTCCTCCTGTCCTCGGCCACGTCCATCTGGTCCGGGGTGGTGCCGAGGATCCTCGTCTTGGTCCCTTTCAGACCCTTCTCGAGGTCCACGGCCATGTTGACCGATGTCTGTCCGCCGTACTGGCAGATCACGCCGTCCACATCCTCGGCCTTCAGGACGTTCAGGACATCCTCCATCTCGAGGGGTTCGAAGTACAGACGGTCGGAGATGTCGTAGTCGGTCGACACGGTCTCCGGATTGTTGTTGATCATGATGGTCTCTATGCCCTCCTCCTGAAGGGCCATGACGCCGTGGACGCAGCAGTAGTCGAACTCTATGCCCTGTCCGATCCTGATGGGTCCTCCTCCGACGACGGCGACCTTCTTCCTGTCGCTCCTGCGGACCTCCGTGGAGCATCCGTGGTATGTGCTGTAATAGTAGGGCGTGGATGCGGCGAACTCGGCGGCGCAGGTGTCCACCATCTTGTACATGGGTACGATGCCCGCCTTCTCGCGTTGCTCGCGGACCGCCCACTCGTCCCTGTCGCCGCGGATGGTCGCGATGTTGAGGTCGGACAGTCCGATGCCCTTGGCCTCCCTCAGGAGGTCGTCGGTGAGCTCCTCGTCCCTGACCCTCCTCTCCATGTCGATGATGTTCTTGAGCTTCCTGACGAAGAATATGTCCCAGCATGTCTCTTTGGCGATATCTTCGGGCGCCCATCCCCTTCTTAGGGCCTCCCCTATGGCGAATATGCGGCGGTCGGTCGCATGGCGGAACTCCTCGTGGATCTCCCCGTCGGTCATATCGATGGGGTCGAGGCCGATGTTGTCGATCTCGAGGGAGCGGAGCCCCTTTAGCAGGGCCTCCTCAACCGTGCGTCCGATGGACATGGTCTCACCCGTGGACTTCATCTGGGTGCCGAGGTGTCTGTCCACCGTACGGAACTTGTCGAAGGGCCAGCGGGGTATCTTGATTACAATATAGTCAAGCGAAGGTTCGAACGCCGCCGATGTGTTGCCCGTGATGCGGTTGGGGATCTCGTCGAGCGTGTATCCCACGGCTATCTTGGTGGCGACCCTCGCGATCGGATAGCCGGTCGCCTTGGAGGCCAATGCGGACGAACGGGACACCCTCGGGTTGACCTCTATGACGCGGTACTCGTGGGACACGGGGTCGAACGCGTACTGGACGTTGCACCCTCCCTCTATCTTCAGGGCGCGGATGATCTTGATGGATGCCGTACGGAACCTCTGCAGGTCGTCGTCGGACAGGGTGAGACATGGGGCGCAGACGATTGACTCCCCGGTATGGATCCCCATGGCGTCGAGGTTCTCCATATTACAAATTATGATGCAGTTGTCCTTGGAGTCCCTCATGACCTCGTACTCGATCTCCTTCCATCCGAGGACGCTCTCCTCTATGAGGACCTGATGGATACGGCTGTAGGCGAGTCCGTGGGAGCATATGTCCTTCAGCTCCTCCTCGTTGTACGCGATTCCTCCACCGGTGCCTCCGAGGGTGAACGCGGGGCGCACCAGCACGGGATATCTCCCTATGTATTCAACGGCCTCAAAGGCCTCCTCTACGCTGTTGACCGAGCGCGATTTGGGTACGGGCTCCCCGATGGATTCCATGGTCTCCTTGAACAGTTCCCTGTCCTCGGACCTCTCTATCGCATCCGGTTGAGTACCGACGAGCTTCGCACCGTACTTGTCGAGGTATCCCTTCTCCGCGAGCTCCGCCGAGATGTTCAGTCCCGTCTGCCCTCCCATACCGGAGATGACGCCGTCTATGCCCTCCTTCTCGATGATCTTGGCGACCGATTCCGCCGTCAGGGGCTCTATGTAGACCCTGTCCGCGGTGTCGGGGTCGGTCTGTATGGTGGCGGGGTTGCTGTTGACCAGGACGGTGTTGTATCCTTCCTCGCGGAGGGAACGGCACGCCTGCGAACCGGAGAAGTCGAACTCCGCGGCCTGGCCTATCACTATGGGCCCGGACCCTATGACAAGGAGCTTCTTGTAATCCTTCTTCATCTGTATTCCCCCTTAATGACGTTGAGGAAGCGGCTGAACAGGAACGACGTGTCGTCCGGTCCTGGGTGGGCCTCCGGGTGGTACTGAGAAGTGAAGATGGGAAGGTCCCTGTGCCTCATGCCCTCCACGCTCCTGTCGTTGATGTTGAACTGATCCGCCACCAGGCCCGTGCCTTCCAGGCTGGCCTCGTCGACGGCGAACCCGTGGTTCTGGCTCGTGATGTATATCCTTCCGTCGTAGTACACGGGCTGGTTGCATCCCCTGTGCCCGAACTTCATCTTATAGGTGCTGCCGCCGAACGCCAGGGCGGTGATCTGGTTACCCAGGCATATCCCCATGATGGGCATCGTGGCGGACAGGTCGGATACCGTCTTCACGGGTCCCTTGAGGATGTTCGGATGGCTCGGATCCCCGGGCCCGTTGGAGACCAGTATCCCCTGTATACCGGAATCGGCTATGACGTCGGACGGCGTGTCGTACGGGAACATTATAACGTTGAAGTGGTCGCGGAGGTTCTTCAGGATACGGCTCTTCTCCCCGCAGTCCAACAGCCCCACGGTGTACTCCCTGCCCTCGTCGAACCTCTGTATCTCGGTGCATGAGACCTCCGATACCAGGTCAGCCTCCGAGGGTGCGGGCATCCTCTTCAGTTTGGAAACGGTCTCATCGATGGCATCCTCATCGTGTATGATAGCACCTTTCAGGGTCCCGTGCTCCCTGATCCTGATGACGAGGTCCCTCGTGTCGACGCCCGAGATCCCGGGCACCCTGTTCTCATATAGGAACTCATCTATAGTCTTCCCATGATAGGAATCGGAGGGCTCCATGGTGTACTCCCTCACGACGACGGCCCGGCAGTGGACAGAATCCGACTGAGAGAATTCCGCCGCGGTGCCGTAGTTGCCGATGGTCGGAAAGGTCATGACAAGTATCTGCCCTTTGTAGGAGGGATCGGTAAGGCTTTCCTGATAACCGCTCATCCCCGTGCAGAAGACCACTTCCCCCACGGCTTCCGATTCATATCCGAAGGACAGTCCCGGATATACCGCTCCATCCTCGAGAACAAGGTAACTTTTCATCGGGGATTTCACAACTTTTTTTCTCTATAAAACTATGATTATCCTACAAAAACATCTGATGGGGGTTTTGTTCGAAATCCGACAATCTCTTTTTCACTCTGTCTATCTGGCACATACAATTTTTCTTGTAACACTATGTGTTTTATTTACTGACAGCGGAATTATTCAATCCCGTTGATTCAAATGAAATTCATTTTCGTCAGCGGCGGAGTGATATCCGGTTTAGGTAAGGGAATTACCGCTTCTTCGATCGGATTACTACTAAAAAATCGCGGGATCAAGGTCGTAGGAATCAAGGTCGATCCGTACCTCAACATCGATGCCGGGACTATGAATCCATACGAACACGGCGAGGTGTTCGTGCTCGATGACGGGGGCGAGGTTGACCTCGACCTGGGGAACTACGAGCGTTTCATGGATCTCAACCTGGGAAGGGACAACAACATCACCACCGGGAAGGTATACCGCTCCGTCATCGACAACGAGCGCAGGGGGCAGTACCTCGGGAGGACCGTGCAGATCATCCCCCATATCACCGACGAGATCAAATCGCGCATCGTCGGAGTGGCAAGGAACTCCGATGCGGACGTCGCTATCGTCGAGCTCGGAGGTACGGTGGGAGATATCGAGTCCATGCCGTTCCTCGAGGCAGTGAGGCAGCTGGGCCGCGACATCGGCAGGGACGAGAACGCCCTGTTCATCCATTGCACATTGGTCCCCATAATGGGTTCCGTCGGCGAGGAGAAGACCAAACCGACCCAGCACTCCGTGAAGGATCTGATGAACGCCGGTATAAGGCCGGATATGATCGTCTGCAGGTGCGAGCAGGACCTCACCGAGAGGGCCAAGAAGAAGATCTCGATGTTCTGCGACGTGGACGAGGGTGCGGTGATATCCTGTCCCAACGCCAGGACGATCTACGAGGTGCCCATAATCCTGGAGAGGCAGGGCGTGGCCGATTACATAATCAAGCGCATGAACCTGGGTCCCCTGGCCACGGAGCCGGACATGGAGGGATGGGAGAGGTTCCTGGGGAGGATAATCGAGCCGAAGTACGAGGTCGAGATCGCCATAGTCGGGAAGTACACCGCCCTGGCGGACTCCTACCTTAGCCATCTGGAGTCGTTCACCCATGCCGGTGCGCGTTCGGACTGCAGGGTGAGGATACGCTTCATAGACTCCGACCTCTTCCTATCGGAACCGCCCGCCGAGCTCCTGAAGGGATGCGACGGGCTGCTGATACCCGGAGGTTTCGGTATCAGGGGGGTCGAGGGCAAGATACAGGCCGCCAGGTATGCAAGGGAGAACGGGCTGCCCTTCCTGGGCGTATGTCTGGGATTCCAGGTGGCCACAATAGAGATAGCACGCGACGTCCTGGGATTGAGTCTGGCGGATTCCACGGAGTTCTCCGCGGACACCCCCGATCCCGTGATCGTCCTCATGCCTGAGCAGCAGAGCGTCTCGGACATGGGCGGCACGATGAGGCTCGGGATACGTCACACGGTCATAGCCGCGGGGTCCAAGGCATCCGAGCTGTACAACGGCGAGGGATGCGATGAGCGCCACAGGCACCGTTACGAGGTGAACACGGACTACATCGACAGGCTGGAGGCCGTCGGATGGTGTTTCACCGGAAGGTCGGAGGATGGAACGAGGATGGAGATCGCCGAGCTGGAGGGTCACCCCTACTTCATGGCGGCACAGTTCCATCCCGAGTTCAAGAGCAGGCCGCTGTCCCCGTCCCCGCTACATCTGGGGCTGGTGCAGGCAGCGAAAGCGAGGAGGTACGGTACGGACGTCCCGGAGTGATGAGGTGAGAATGGACCCGAACTGTACCCCGGATAGGTCAGCTACGATGATCTGGCACAGTGGAAAAGTTCAGGGAATTGAATCACTTTTTAGTTTTGAGAAAACTAAAAAGTAAGAGGAAACAGACTAATTTGCAACGATTTGACATAAAAACGATTTAAAAAAAGAAGCAAGAGGAGTTAGCGCAATGCAGAACTATAGGTTCAATGTAGTGGAGAAGGCGAGTTCGAAAACCCCGATAGTCACGGTCGCTCCGGATAAGGAGACCTCGAACTACTACGGTTGCAACGTCTTCAACAGAGCAGCAATGAGAAAGTACCTCTCGGAGGATACCCGCAGGTCGATCTACGAGACCATCGAGAGGGGAGCAACCCTGGACAGGGAGGTCGCGAGCCACGTGGCCGAGGGTATGAAGAGATGGGCCATGGACCACGGTGCGACGCACTACACCCACTGGTTCCAGCCCCTTACCGGAGGGACCGCGGAGAAGCACGATTCCTTCACCGATCCCCGTCGTCACGGCGAGGCGATGGAGAACTTCAGCGGAAAGCTCCTCTTCCAGCAGGAGCCCGACGCATCGTCATTCCCCAGCGGAGGCCTCAGGAATACCTTCGAGGCGAGGGGATACACCGCATGGGACCCCTCATCCCCAGCGTTCGTCATCGGGGACACCCTCTGCGTCCCGACGGTCTTCGTCTCATACACCGGGGAGGCCCTGGATTACAAGACCCCTCTCCTCAAGTCCGACGCCGCGGTAACCAAGGCGGCCAAGGAGATCCTGAAGTACTTCGGGGAGGGCGACGAGGTCGTGCACTCCTATCTGGGATGGGAGCAGGAGTACTTCCTCGTGGACAAGGACCTGTACATGCAGCGCCCCGATCTGGTCCTCACCGACCGTACACTCCTCGGACACGACAGCGCCAGGAACCAGCAGCTCGACGACCACTACTTCGCCGACATACCTCCCAGGGTCCTGAACTTCATCAGGGATCTGGAGATCGAGGCTTACAAGCTCGGTATACCCGTCAAGACCAGGCACAACGAGGTCGCGCCCAACCAGTTCGAGATCGCCCCCGTGTACGAGGCGGCCAACCTGGCCATCGACCACAACCTCCTGCTGATGTCCCTCATGAGGGCCGTTGCGGAGAACCACGGGTTCGAGGTGCTCCTCCACGAGAAGCCCTTCGCAGGCATCAACGGGTCCGGGAAGCACTGCAACTGGTCCCTCGGTACCGAGAGCGGCATCGGCCTGATGTCTCCCGGAAAGACCGACGAGGAGAACCTCAGGTTCCTCTGCTTCATGGCCAACACCCTGAAGGCGGTGTACGACAACAACGGTCTGCTGAAAGCCACCGTGCTCAACGCCACCAACGCCCACAGGCTGGGAGCCAACGAGGCGCCCCCTGCGATAATATCGTCGTTCCTGGGCAAGCAGGTCAGCGATGCGTTCAGCCAGCTCCTCCAGAGCAAGGACATGGTCAAGATCTCCGGCAAGAAGGGCTACAGCCTCGGTATACCGCAGATCCCCGAGCTCCTGATCGATAACACCGACAGGAACAGGACCTCCCCGTTCGCGTTCACCGGTAACAGGTTCGAGTTCAGGGCCGTAGGGTCCTCGGCCAACTGCTCCGGCGCCATCATGGTGCTCAACACCATACTTGCATATCAGCTCGGAAGGTTCAAGGAAGCGGTCGACAAGAGGATCGAGGCCGGAGCCCCGATCATGCAGGCCATCCTGGACGAGACCCGCGAGACCTTCAGATCATGCCAGGACATCTGCTTCGACGGTAACGGATACTCGGACGAGTGGAAGGCCGAGGCCGCCAGGCGCGGACTGGACTGCGAGACCTCTCCGCCGGTCATCTACGAGCAGTTCACCACTCCGGAGACCGTCAAGATATTCACCGAGACCGGTGTCCTCAGCGAGGTCGAGCTCGAATCGAGGAAGGAGGTCTACTGGGAGATCTACTGCAAGAAGATGGCGATAGAGGCCAAGGTCCTCAGCGACCTGACCACCAACCACACGATCCCGGTGGCGATCAAGTATCAGAGCATCCTCCTGGAGAACGTCAAGAATCTGAAGGAGATCTACGGCGACCCCGATTACAAGACGAGGGCGAAATCCCAGATGAACCTCATCGACCGCATCTCCGCCGACATAGAGGGCGCCGAGAACGGCGTGGACGACCTCGACCGTCTGGAGGAGAGGATCTCCGACATGGACGAGGGACGCGAGGCCGCTCTCCTGTACCACGATAAGGTGGCACCCCTCATGGAGGATATCAGGAAGCACGTGGACTCCCTCGAGATGACCGTAGACGACCAGATGTGGCCCCTGCCCAAATACAGGGAGCTGCTGTTCATCCACTGAAGATTCCCATGGACGGAGAACGCGGATTGTATGACCCCCGCGAGGGCAAGGGCTCCTGCGGTGTGGGGATGGTCGTCAGGATAGACGGTACTAGGAGCCACGCCATAGTGGAGGACGGCCTCAGTGTCCTAGAGAATCTGGCACATCGCGGAGCGGAGAATGCGGACGGCAGGACCGGGGACGGTTCGGGGATAACCATACAGGTCCCGCACGAGTTCATACTAAAGTGCGGTATCAAGGTCCCCGAGAGGGGGAGGTACGGTACGGGAATCGTATTCCTCCCCAGGGACCCCTCCGGGTCCGAGGCGTGCATGAAGGCTTTCGCCGACGAGTGCGAGGCGTCCGGACTGTCCCTCATAGGGACCAGGGACGTCCCCGTGGACCACAGCGTCCCAGGGCCTCTCGCCTCGGAGATGGAGCCGAGAATCGTCCAGGTGTTCGTGAGCAGCTACGATAGCCAGGAGACCCTGGAGCGCAGGCTGTACCTGGTCAGGAAGCATCTCGAGAGGGATGTCGAGGATGAGGACTTCTACGTCTGCAGCCTGTCCACGAAGACCATGGTATACAAGGGTATGCTGACCCCGGAGCAGCTCCGCAGGTACTACCTGGACCTCTCGGACCCCGGCATGGTATCCGCGATCGCCATGGTGCATTCGAGATACAGTACGAACACCCTTCCGATGTGGAGGCTGGCGCAGCCTTTCAGGATGCTGTGTCACAACGGCGAGATCAACACCATCGGGGCCAACCGCTCCTGGATGCATGCCAGGGAGAGCGTCCTCAGGACCAGCGTGTTCCCGGACATACAGGACATCTCGCCCATCGTGACCCCGGGTATGAGCGACAGCGCCTCCCTGGACAATGTGTTCGAGTTCCTAACCCTGAGCGGCCTGTCCATGACCAACGCTCTCACCGCCCTCATCCCGGAGTCCTGGAACGGGAAGAACCCGATCCCGGACTCGCTGAAGGCGTACTACGAGTACAATTCCATCAACATGGAGCCCTGGGACGGGCCCGCCGCCGTTCTCTTCACGGACGGCAGGCTCGCAGGGGGCATGCTGGACAGGAACGGTCTGCGTCCCGTGAGGTACACCCTCACCAAGGACGGACTCCTGATCCTCTCATCGGAGGCGGGGGTGCTCCGTACCGACGCCCAGGCGGTGAAGGAGACGGGGAGGCTGAGGCCCGGCAAGATGCTCCTTATCGACACCTCAGAGGGCGAGATCCTCCATGACGGGAAGATAAAGTCCGCGCTCTCCTCCGCATATCCATACAGGGACTGGCTGGAGAAGAACCGTATCGACCTGGCCGACGTCTCGTCGGGACGCGTCGTGGACCGTTCGGTGGACGACATGGAGCGCATGAAGGCCGAGTTCCTCTACACAAAGGAGGATATCGACACGATCATCGTCCCATCGGTGCTTAATTTCAAGGAGCCGGTGTCCGCCACGGGGTCTGATATCCCGCTGCCGATGCTCTCGGATATGCCCCAGCTGTTCTTCAACTACTTCAGGCAGTCCTTCGCACAGGTGACGAATCCTCCCATCGATCCGATAAGGGAGGAGCTGGTGATGTCGATCACAAGCTACATCGGGCCTATACACAACAACATCCTGTCCCCTGCGCCCGAGAACTGCAGCATAGTGAAGGTCAGGCACCCCATAATCACCAACCGCGAGCTGGATCTGCTGAAGAACCTGAGGTACCGCGGATTCTCAACCGAGGTCATACCCATGGTATTCGACGTATCGGAGGGCGCCGAGGGTCTCAGGAAGGCGTTGGACGACATATGTTCCCGCGCCGATGAGATCGTGGACAGGGGAGGTTCCTATATCATCCTGTCCGACCGCGGCACCGACAGGGATCACGCGGCCATCCCGTCGCTGTTGGCGGTCTCCGCCGTCAACCAGCATCTGATGGAGAACAAGAGGCGTCTCCGCACGGGCATAATAGTGGAATCCGCAGAGCCCAGGGAGGTGGAGCACATGGCCCTACTGTTCGCATACGGAGCCAATCTGGTGAACCCGTACCTCGTGTACGCGATACTCGAGGACCTGAGCGGATCCGGAAAGCTGCCCTACGACCCTGAGACTGCGGAATACAGATACATCCGCGTGCTCGAGAAGGGCCTGATGAAGATCATGTCTAAGATGGGGATATCGACGATACGCTCGTACCGCAGTTCCCGTCTGTTCGAAGCGATAGGTCTTGACCGCGGATTATGCGAGAGATATCTCTCCGGAACGGTCTCCGCCATAGGCGGTGCGACCCTGGAGGACATAGTCCCGGGAATAGTCGGGAACCATGAGCAGGCATTCTCCCAAAATGCTTCGGATCTCAGGGATTTGGGCATATATGCTTACCGCAAGAACGGAGAACGTCATGCATGGTCGCCTGAAACGGTGAAACTGCTACAGTCAGTTTCATCAGATCCCGGAAACTACGGGGAGTTCGCGAAGCACGCAGATGATTTCGGAAGCCCGTTCTACATCCGCGACCTGATGGAGATAAGGAAAGGATCCCCGGTACCTGTCGGGGAGGTCGAACCCGCCTCCGACATAGTGCAGAGGTTCGTCATAGAGGCCATGTCCTTCGGTGCGATCAGCAAGGAGGCCCATGAGACCGCGGCCAAGGCCGCGAACATGATCCATTGCAGGAGCAACTGCGGTGAAGGAGGGGAGGATCCCGCGAGGTCCGCCGTCATCGGCGGCAGGGACATCCGCTCCGCGGTCAGGCAGGTAGCATCAGGAAGGTTCGGAGTCGACGCAAGATACCTGGTCGATGCGGACGAACTGCAGATCAAATGCGCCCAGGGGGCCAAACCCGGAGAGGGAGGTCAGCTGATGGGCTTCAAAGTGGACGGCACCATAGCGGCGATCCGCCATACCCTGCCTGGAGTCACACTGATCTCCCCGCCGCCACACCATGACATCTATTCGATAGAGGACCTGAAGCAGCTCATCACCGATCTCAGGACCATCAATCCCAAGGCGAGGATAAGCGTGAAACTGGTATCCGAAGCCAGCGTCGGCACGGTCGCATCCGGTGTCGCGAAGGCCGGAGCGGACATCATACTGATATCCGGTTCCGACGGAGGCACCGGTGCGGCGCCCATATCCTCGATGAGGTATGCGGGTCTCCCGTGGGAGATCGGTCTCGCCGATGCGCAGCAGGCCCTGATCGCCAACGGTCTCAGGGGACGCGTCAGACTGCAGGTGGACGGTCAGATGAAGACCGCCCGCGATGTGGTCATAGCGGCCCTGCTGGGAGCGGAGGAGTTCGGTTTCGCCACATCGGTCATGATCTCCATGGGATGCGTCATGTGCCGCAGATGCCAGACCAATACCTGTCCCGCCGGTATCGCCACACAGGATCCGGAGAAGAGGGCCAGGTTCAAGGGCACCCCGCAGGGCATAATCAACTACTTCACTGCCATCGCGGAGGAGGTCAGGGGCATCCTCGCGGGAATGGGATTCCGCAGTCTGGACGATGTCATCGGTAGGGCCGATCTGCTGACCGGGAGGGATACAGGGAAGGCCCGGTCGCTGGACATTTCCCCGCTCACATTCGTTCCGAAGGGCACCAGGAGGTTCTCCGAGGGTCAGCCGGAGGCCGCCGTCACCGAGGTGGAGCGCTCGATCATATCCCACGTGCTGGCGGCGAATCCCGATTCGCCGGTCAGTCTGGAGTACAGGATATCCAACACCGACCGTTCTGTGGGTGCCGGACTGTCCGGGGAGCTGCTCAGGAATGGGAAGAGGAGTCCGAGCGCACCGGTGGACATAACGTTCAAGGGCGATGCCGGACAGAGTTTCGGGGCCTTCCTGACGGAGGGCATATCGTTCCGCCTGGAAGGTCTGGCCAACGACTTCGTCGGAAAGGGTCTTTCAGGAGGGAGGATCTCCGTCACGGGTCCGGTCCAGGGCTCATCCAACGTCCTTGCCGGGAACACCGTCCTGTACGGTGCGACATCCGGCGAGCTCTACATCGCCGGTTCCGTTGGAGAGAGGTTCTGTGTCCGCAACAGCGGCGCCGTGGCCGTGGCCGAGGGCGTCGGGGACCATTGCTGCGAGTACATGACCGGAGGAAGGGTGGTCGTCCTCGGGAGCTGCGGAAGGAACTTCGCCGCGGGAATGTCCGCCGGGGTCGCCTACGTCCTGGACGACGAGGGCGATTTCGACCACCACTGCAACATGGACATGGTCGAGCTGGAGCTCATGGACGACGAGTCCGACCGCGAGGAGCTGAAGGGCATCCTGGAGGATCACCTTAGGTACACCGGCAGCAGGAAGGCCGAGGAGCTGTTGTCAGACTGGGACGAGAGCTACAAGAGGTTCGTCAAGGTCATCCCCGTGGGGTACAAGATGCTGCTGAAGGACGAGAGCAACTGAGATCAGCCGAGGACAACGATGTCCTTGAGCTTCTCCATCACGGAGGGGTCCTCCACGACCTCTGCGAGCTCCTCCATGGTGGAGAACGGTCTCTCCATAACGAGCTTGCTGGCTCTTTTCTTCCCGATGCCCGGGAGACCCGCCAGGGACGACATGGGCATGTGGTTGATGTCGAAGGGATAGGTGATCCCTGTTATGGAGCGGAAGCCCCAATCGGTGACGAAGACGTCGTGGAACTCCTCGGTGTCGACCCTGTAAGGGATACCGACCAGCAGTGGATAGGAGCCGATCTGCCGTCCGAAGGTCGTGTTCCCGTCGTTGAGCTCCATGTAAACATCCCTGAGGATCGTCCCGTAGGGCACGATGCGTTCGAGCATGATGCGGTCGATGTCCTCCCTGACCTCCTCCTTGAACTTCTTGAACCTGCGCTGGTCGACCCTCACTTCGAAAGGTCTCCTCACTGGGAGGACCTGACGGATGTTGATGCGGCGGATCATCAGCCCCTCGTCCTTCATCCTGTTCAGTATCTCCATGTCCATCTCGTACGTCCTCTTGGTCTCGCCGTCGAGTCCGCAGATGATGTTGATCCCGGGGAGTAGCTTGGGCATACCGCGCTCCCCCCTCTCCGACCCTACCCTGTTGATGAGCCTCACTGCATCCATGACCTGGTCGGGCGTGCTGTTGAGATTGTTCTCGGTGATGACGAACGGATCGGCGGTCTCCATGCCCAGTGCGAGCACGTTGCCGTCCGTGCAGCTGTCAGCTATTATGCGGAGGATCTCCTCGGCCTCTTCCGGGTAAGTCGCGATGACCGCGGGGTTGGCATTGTCCACGTGGATGGTGTCGAATCCCATCGAGCGGAGTCCTTCGAAGAGCATCCTCACCGCGGGCGGATTGGGACGGGGCGTCTCGGAATCGTCCTCCGATCCGAAGGATACGATGCACGTCTGCCCTCCGATCCTGATGTTCCTCACGCCAAGGTCCCTGAGCTTCCGAGCCTCTGCGAGGATGTCCTCCGGGGATCTCATCAGGGGCTTCCCCTTCATCGGTTCGATGCAATACGAGCACCCGCCCGACCTGTAGCGGTGGCATCCCCTGTAGGATTCTATCTCCGCGACAAGGGGTTCCGGGAAGTCCTGGTGCTGGGTGACTATGTCGGCGCCGAGCATCATCCATCTGTTCCACTCCTCGAGGGTCCTGTACCTCTCCAGGACCTCCTTGCCGGATATGCCGTCGTACAGCGATGCCGCGGGGTCCTTCTTGATGACGAAATCGAACATCTCCGCTTCCTTGGAATCGGCGGCGGAGCCGCTGATCATCTTCCACCCCTTCAGCTTCGGGGCTATCTCCGAGAGCTCCTTCAGGGACATCGGCATGGTCCTCAGATATTTGCCTGGCACAGTGTTACCTGAAAGAACTACGCTCACGGCTGCATCAGGTATCCTCCGGCCTTTGCGGATCATGTCTATGGAGATGTATTCGACCCTGTCCGCACCCGCATCCAATGCCGCTCCGGCTATGGAGCGGATCATCGGGGAGATATACGGGGGCACCCCAAGGGCCGCGGGGTCATCGATGTATCCGTCGATCAGGGCTATGACTATCTCCTTTGCCATCGGACGTACCATCGGTTTACTCCTATTTGGTCGATGTGGGGTCCCGGGACCGGATCAAAGCGATCGGGCCGTTCCGTCATCTTCCAGAAGGACGTACCATCGGTTCTGGTCCCCTCCGCTCACTATTAAATATTTAGCATAGGAATTGGGGGCATTACCGACAACGGCTGGCGATGGGTATCAGCACGTATCGAGGTGAATGAAATGGCAAACGACCAGGAAATAACCGTAGAAGAGCGTCTGGCCAAGGCGAAGAAGCCCGGGCAGGACGCCATGAAGATGCACCCCTACTACGGGGGAAAGATCGAGGTCGTACCGAAGGCGTGTGTAAGGTCCTTCGACGACTTCTCCGTTTGGTACTCCCCGGGAGTGGCGGAGCCCTGCAAGGACATCGCAGCGAATCCCGAGAAGGTTTACGAGCACACATGGAAATGGAACACCGTTGCCGTTGTGTCCGACGGAACGCGTGTCCTTGGTCTCGGAGATATCGGACCCGAAGCCGCCATGCCCGTCATGGAGGGAAAGGGAATGCTGTTCAAGTACCTCGGTGGAGTGGACTGCGTCCCCATCTGTCTGGACACCAAGGATCCCGAGAAGATCATCGAGACCGTCAGGCTCATCGCGCCCTCCTTCGGAGGAATCAACCTCGAGGACATCTCGAACCCCAAGTGCTTCGACATCCTCGATGAGCTCAGGAGGGACTGCAAGATCCCCGTGTGGCACGACGACCAGCAGGGAACCGCCACGGTCGAGGTCGCAGGTGCGATCAACGCCATGAAGCTCGTCGGAAAGAAGCTCGAGGACGCACACATCACCGTCATCGGAGCGGGAGCAGCATCCATCGCAATCGCAAGGCTCCTCCTCGCGACCGGATTCAAGCCCGAGCACATGTGCATGTGCGACTCCAAGGGAATCCTCAACCAGTCCAGGACGGACGTCGAGAAGGATTTCAAGCAGAAGTGGGAGATCTGTAAGAAGACCAACGGAGCCGGCAAGACCGGCGGAATGAAGGAGGCCTTCGAGGGCGCCGACATAGTCATCGCCGCATCCAAGCCCGGACCGGGAACAATCCCTCCGGAGTACGTGGACCTCATGGCCGATGACCCCGTCATCTTCGCGACCGCCAACCCGATCCCCGAGATCTGGCCCTGGGAGGCGAAGGAGCACGGATGCAAGATCTTCGCAACCGGAAGGTCCGACTTCCCCAACCAGGTCAACAACTCGATGGGATTCCCCGCGATCTTCCGCGGAGTCCTCGATGTCAGGGCCAAGACCATCACTGACGAGATGTGCATCGCGGCGGCAAGGTCCCTCGCGGCATCCGCCGAGAAGAAGGGAATCACCCCCGAGTACATCGTCCCGACTATGTCGGAGACCGAGGTCTTCATCGACGAGGCCGTCGCCGTAGGGGCGAAGGCTCAGGAGCAGGGCGTTGCCAGGCTCAAGCTCTCCAAGCAGGAGATGCACGACAGGGCGGAGTTCATGATCAACAGGTCCAGGAACCTCACCGCTCAGATGATGAAGGACGGATTCATCAAAGAATACGTCGAGTGAAAACATTTCAAGGGCCGCAAGGCCCTTTTCTAACTTATCGAAGGCTACGGAGGGTTCCGTGCCTCTGCGGTATCATCGCTTGTCCTTATTCATCTGTTCGAGGGCCTTGAACATTTCGTTGAATGAGGAGATGTGTCCTTAACCTGACTTTGACACATCGCATCGATCTGGCTGACCGATCGGCGAAGGTCTCCGTGCGTGCCTCTCCGCCTGTCAGGGCGGTCGGCGATTCGTCCTTTGCAGGAACTGGGTGGCCGGTCCAC
>Ga0310786_10005649_pt1 | contig 16887 bp, 14 predicted proteins | sample AusTroGonzalo_MG_FD_203881 | JGI IMG/M metagenome (GOLD analysis project Ga0310786, IMG submission 203881) | Bovine rumen microbial communities from tropical cattle in Woodstock, Queensland, Australia - Gonzalo_03 (v2) (version 2) | ecosystem: Host-associated > Mammals > Digestive system >... | reverse complement strand
CTTGGCGTGGGCCGCGTCCACGAGGGCCTTGAACTCCTCGGGCGTGCCGAAGCGGGAGCTCAGGGCGAAGATGTTGGAGACCTGGTAGCCGAAGGAGCCGTAGTAAGGGTGCTCCTGCAGGGCCATAATCTGAAGGACGTTGTAGCCGAGCTCAGCGACCTTGGGAAGGACGTCGCGGCGGAACTCGTCGAAGGTGGATACTCCTTCCTTCTCGCCGCTCATTCCGATGTGGCACTCGTAGATGAGGGGATTGGGACGCTTGCCGGGACGGCGGTGCTTCCAGACATAGGGCTCGGCCGGGTCCCAGACCTGGGCGCAGAACGTCTTGGTCTCGGGGTCCTGGACGGCGCGGGTGACATAGGCGGGCAAGCGCTCGCCGCCTCCGCCGACCCACTCGATGTAGAGCTTGTAGAGGTCGCCGTGGGCGAGGAACATCTTGGGCAACTTGATCTCCCAGTTGCCGCCGCCGGTGGGCGTCAGCGCATAGCCCTCGGTGCGGTGCCAGTTGTTGAAATCGCCCACGAGATGGATACGGGTGGCGTTCGGGGCCCATTCGCGGAACACCCAACCGCCGTCCTCCGTATGATGGAGGCCGTAGAAGAGATGGTTGTTGACCCCGGCGGAGAGGGAACCGTCGCGGGCGATGGCGTCGCGTTCCTGCAGGATGCGGGCGTGCCGCACGTCGATGGCCGTCCTGAAAGGCATCAGGTACGGATCGGTGTCGTAGATCATCCTTTTCTTCATGGCATCAGTTTTCAAACGAAGAGTCGACCTTTTCGCGGACGGTGCGGAGATAGGCCCTGCACCTGGCGATCAGCTCCTCGGACTGTTTGACATAGCGGTCGATGTCCTCGAGGCCCGTGGAAGGGTCTTCGACCTTCCCGGCTATCTCCTCGAGGGCTGCAAGCGCCTTCTGGTAATCAAAGTCTTCCATAATCGTCAGTCACGTCATTTCTGCCTACAGTAGATCTGGACCGGGCAGCCGGTCAGGTCGAAGTTGTCCCTGAGCTGGTTCTCGAGGAAGCGCCTGTAGGGATCCTTGATGTACTGCGGGAGGTTGCAGAAGAAGGCGAAGGCGGGGAACTTCGTGGGAAGCTGCGTGATGTACTTCACCTTGATGTACTTGCCCTTCCAGGACGGCGGCGGGGTCTCCTCGATGATGGGGAGGAGCACCTCGTTGAGCCGTGCGGTAGGAATCTTCCTGAGATAGTTCTCGGACACCCTGGCGGCGGCGTCCAGAACGTCCATCACGCGCTGCATCTTCACGACGGAGGTGAAGACGATGGGCACGTCGTCGAACGGTGCGAGACGGGCGCGCAGGCCCTCGGTGTACTCGCGCATAGTGTTCTGGTCCTTGATGAAGAGGTCCCATTTGTTCACCACCAGCACGCAGCCCTTGCGGTTCTTCTGGATGATGTTGAAGATGCTCATGTCCTGGGCTTCCATTCCGCTCGTGGCGTCTATCATCAGGATGCAGACGTCGGCCTTCTCGATGGCGCGCATCGAGCGCAGGACGGAATAGAACTCGAGGTCCTCGTGAACCTTGGACTTCTTGCGGATGCCGGCGGTGTCCACGAGCATGAACTCGTGGCCGTATTTGTTGTAATGCGTCTCGATGGAGTCGCGGGTGGTGCCGGCCACGGGAGTGACGATGTTGCGCTCCTCGCCCAGCAGGGCGTTGGTCAGCGAGGACTTGCCGACGTTGGGCTTGCCTACGATGGCTATCCTCGGGATGCCCTCGTACGGGTCGGCGGCGGGCTGCTCCTCCTTCGGGAGCACGCGCACGACTTCGTCGAGCAGGTCTCCCGTCCCGGAGCCGTTGGCCGCCGAGATGCTCCAGATCTCGCCGAGGCCCAGGGAATAGAACTGGTACGCGTCGTACATCTTCTCGCCCGTGTCGACCTTGTTGACGCAAAGGATAACAGGTTTCTTGGAGCGGCGCAGTACGTCAGCTATCTCCGCGTCGTAATCGGTGATGCCGGTTCCGGCCTCCACCATGAAAATCACGGCGTCGGCCTCGTCGATGGCGATCTCCACCTGGCGGCGGATGGCCTTCTCGAAGACGTCCTCGGAGTTGGAGGTATAGCCTCCGGTGTCGACAACGGAGAACTCCGAGCCGCACCATTCACACTTTCCATAATGCCTGTCGCGGGTGACGCCGGCGGTGTCGTCCACGATGGCCTTCCTCATCCCTACCAGACGGTTGAAGAGGGTCGATTTTCCTACATTCGGTCTCCCGACTATTGCTACCAGGCTCATATCTTTTCTGGTTTGTAGAGCGCGCAGCCCTCGCACGCTTCAGTGAACTCCCCCTTGCAGTGCTCGGGGGTCTTGCTTGACTTGCCCGGAAGGGCGGACTCCTCCTCGTGGATGCACCGGATGCCGAGCCGGCGCATATCCTTGTTCTTGCTGACCTCGTACTCGGGGAACTCCCCGTCCTTCCGGAATATGATGTTGATGCACATCCCGAAGACGCAGAGCGCGATGACCGCAAGCGAGAGGAGGAAGACTTTCATAGGGTCTAGAAGATGAATTCGGGGCTGATGGGCTCGTAGTTATAAACTTTCCTGATGATGGAGGCGAAGGTGCCGGTCATACTCAGGACCTTGATCTTGCGGGTGTCCACGGCCGGGTCGACCGGCAGCGGGATGGTGTCGGTGATGAACACCTCGGTGAGCTTCGACGCGTTGATGCGGTCATAGGCCGGGCCGGAAAGGATGCCGTGCGTGGCGCAGGCGCGCACGCTGGCGGCGCCCATATCGATGAGCACGTCGGCGGCCTTGGTGAGGGTGCCGGCGGTGTCGATCATATCGTCGACTATGATGATGTTCTTGCCCTCGACCTCGCCGATGGCGGTGATCTTGGAGACGACGTTGGCCTTGGCGCGGGACTTATGGCAGATGATCACAGGGCATCCGAGGTCCTTGGCGTATGCGTTGGCACGCTTGGCGCCGCCCATATCGGGCGCTGCGATGGCGAGGTTGGGGATGCGCATCGCCTTGATGGCGGGGATGAAGACCTTGCTGGCATAGACGTGGTCGACCGGGAAGTCGAAGAAGCCCTGGATCTGGTCGGCGTGCAGGTCGCAGGTCATCACCCGGTCGGCGCCGGCCGCGCGGAGGAGGTTGGCGGCAAGCTTGGCGCCGATGGAGACGCGGGGCTTGTCCTTGCGGTCCTGGCGGGCCCAGCCGAAATAGGGGATGACGGCTATGACCTTGTCGGCCGATGCGCGCTTGGCGGCGTCGATGCAGAGCAGGAGCTCCATAAGGTTGTCCGCCGGTGGAAATGTTGACTGGATGAGGAACACGGTGGCTCCACGGACGCTCTCCATATAGGCGGGCTGGAACTCGCCGTCGCTGAAAGGAGTGACCTCGAGGTCACCGAGATAATACTCCGGCTCCTCCGGCGACTTGATGGCGTTCAATCCGTCAATGACCTTGCGTGCAAAGTCCCTCGAGGCCCTGCAGGCAAAGATTTCCATTTTGTGTACGTTGTTCATATGTACTTGTTATCGAGTGAGTTATGTTGATTTGAGAATATCGTCGATATAGTCGAGGATCTCGTCGCGGCCCATCCCGGTCTCGGACGAGCTCCGGAACGAGGGCGGCAGCTCCTCCCAGTCCTTGAGTATCAGCTCCTCGTCCCGGGCAATCTGGGCGGCGAGGACGTTGGGGCCCTGCTTGTCGCACTTGGTGTAGATGATGCCGAAGGGGACGCCGTTCTCTCCGAGCTCGGCCATGAAGTCCAGGTCGATTTTGCCGATGTCGTGCCTGGAGTCCACCAGGACGAAGAGCATAACGAGCTCCTCGGAGTTGTGGATGTAATCGCGGATGAGGGCCTTGAGCTCCTCTCGGGCCTTCTGGGGGAGCTTGGCGTAGCCATAGCCCGGAAGGTCGACGAGGTACCAGCTGTCGTTGATCAGGAAGTGGTTGACGACCTTGGTCTTGCCGGGAGTGGCGGAGGTCATCGCGAGCTTCTTGCGGCCGGTGAGCATATTGATGAGCGAGGACTTGCCGACATTGGAACGGCCTATGAAAGCGAACTCAGGCAGTTTCTGCTTGGGCTTCTGTGTCGTTCTTGTGCTGCTGCCCGCAAAGCTGGCGTCAGTAATCTTCATCGGGGTCCTCTTTAATACGCGTGCAAATATAGCAATTTTCCAGCAATTATTTTCCTACCTTTGTGAGGAATAAAAGCCTATTCGACATGGAAAGGGAATATATCGACCTGTACACCCTGCAAAGCCGTCTGAAACTCGGTCTCGAGGACCTGTTCCCGGAGAAGATCTGGGTACGGGCAGAGATCGCCTCGGTCAGCGTCAAGGCCAACGGGCACTGCTATCTCGACCTGTCCCAGAACGACTCCGGAGGCATTTCGGCACGCGCCAAGGCGGTGATCTGGAGGTCGAAGTACTACCAGCTCAACCAGTTCTTCGTGGCGTCGACGGGCTCGTCGCTGCAGGCGGGGATGTCGGTGCTGGTGAGGGTCCAGGTCACGTACAGCGAGCTGTACGGGCTGACCCTCGTCGTCGACGACCTCGACCCGCAGTTCACGCTGGGCGAGCAGGAGCTCGAGAAAAGGCGCACGATAGCGCGCCTGGAGGCCGAAGGCCTGCTCGAGCGGCAGAAGGCGCTCGAGCCCGCGGCGCTGCCGTACGCGCTGGCCGTGGTCACGGCGCGCGACGCCGCCGGCTACGGCGACTTCCACCGCCACCTCCACGGCAACGAATACGGCTTCGTGTTCCGCACCGACCTCTTCGAAGCGACTATGCAGGGGCCGACGGCACCCGAGTCCATAGTCGACGCCCTCGACCGCATCGAGAGCTCGGACACCGTCTACGACGCGGTCCTCATCCTGCGCGGCGGCGGCTCGGTCCTCGACCTCGCCTGCTTCGACGACTACGGGCTCTGCTGGCGCATCGCCCAGTGTCCCGTCCCGGTCTACACGGCCATCGGCCACGACCGGGACCACCACGTCGCCGATATGGTCGCCTATTCCTATGTCAAGACTCCTACTGCCCTTGCCGACCTGTTCCTCGACTGCTATATGGCTGAGGACGAGCGCATAAGCGCGTTCAGTTCGCGCCTGCGGCTGGCGTTCCTGAACAAGGTGAACGCCCTCGTCTCGCGCGTCGACCTGCTCGAGGCGCGCATCAAGGCGGCGGACCCGCGCGCCATCCTGAAGCGTGGGTACCTGCTGGCGGCGGACGCCCGCGGACGCGTACTGAAGTCCGCCGCAGCCGCCTCTCCCGGCGACCGCATCTCGCTGCTGTTCTCCGACGGCACCCTCGACTGCGAAGTCAAGTCCCGCCGCTGAACGGTCTACCCTTTGGGATAACGGATGGTGAAGCAGGCGCCGCCGAATGCGAAGGATTTGGAGTAGGTGATGTCGGCGTTGCACTTCTCGAGGATGCTGCGGCAGATGGCGAGGCCGAGGCCGGTGCCGGCATTCTTGGTGGTGAAGTTGGGGGTGAAGAGTTTCGGCTGGTTCTCCGGGGGAACGCCCGGGCCGTTGTCCTCGAAGACGATGTCGTAATAGCCGTCCTGCGCGGCGTTGCGCAGCGACACGACCACGCGGCCCTTGCCGGGCTCCTGGCCGGCGTCCAGAGCCTCTTGACGCTGGATTTCGATGGCCTGAACCGAGTTGGTGATGAGGTTGACGAACACGCGCGTGAGCTGCGGCTTCGGACCGGTCACGGAGGCGCCTTCCATCCCATAGTAAGCGAACTCGATGTCTTCCTTGTTGTCGAACATCGAAATCTCCTCCTGCAGCAGCGCGTCAAGGTCGATGTGCGAAGGCTCCTCAGTGTAGAGCTTGGCGAAGGTGGAGAATTCGTTGGCGGTATCGGTAAGGATGTCGATGTGATCCAGGACCACCTTCGCCACCTCGTCGAACTTGTCCTCCCAGCCCGCAGCTCCGCGCTGCTTCAGGCGGATGAGCCTCTGCAGTTGCAGCTTCATAGGCGTGAGAGGGTTCTTGATCTCGTGGGCAACCTGCCGCGCCATCGCGCTCCAGGCCTTGTCGCGCTCGGCCTGGGCAAGCTGCTTGGTACTCTCCGCCAGGTCGTCCACCATCAGGTTGTACGCATCGACAAGCGATGATATCTCGTCCTTGCGGTCGTAGTCGATGTACTCGAAATTGTCGATGTTGGTGCGGTGCATCTTTCGTCCGATCTCGACGATGGGCCCCAGCATCTTGTCCACGACTTTAGAGGCCAGGAACCGCGCCAGCAGCAGCAGTATCACGAACACCGACATTATGGTCACCAGGTGCATCACTGCCTCCATCTCGAAGTCGTAGTTCTCGTCCGTGTAAGGTGAGCAGAGGATGGCCACCATCTGCCCGTTGTCGTTGAACAGCGGCGCGTAGAGCGAGTAGAAATGCTTCTGGCCTATGGTCTCCCTGTTGATGAAGTATCTGGCGTGCTTGTACACGATGTTCTCGTAGGCGTCCTCGTCCATCCTGTCGCTCACCATCATACGGTCGAAAACGTCCGGGGCCGTGGACTTGAAGGCCTTGCCCTGAGGGGAATACAGGGTGATGTCGGCCTTGGCCATATTGCGGGCGTTCTCGAGGAGTCCGGTCAGCTCCTGCGCGTTCAACTGGCGGTAGTCGTCGACATATCGGAAACTGCCGGCCATCATCGTCTGCAGGGAGTTGATCTTGTCGGACATCATCTCCTGCTTGTTGGCGTCGTTGCGCTCGTAGACGAAGAACACGCTCACGGTGGCCATAGCGATCAGGGTCACGATCAGCGAGGCCATCAGCACGGTGCTGATGCGGTTCTTGTAGTACGAAGTCTCGAAGATGCGCTGGCGGCGCCTGGTCAGCGCAACGAGCGAGAAGAGCAGGAAGGCGAACAGGGCCAGGAAGACCACGGCAACGGCATAGTTCATAATCCCCTCCTTCTTGCGGGAGATGATGACGGTTTCATCGTCCTCGACGTCGGTGACGAAATGCACGTAACCGTCCTGGACCATATTGGCACCTCCCCATACGGAGTTCTGCATCATCTCGTCCGGAAGGATGGTGGGATAGGCATAATTGCCCTTGTAGCTCACCAGGTTGCGCTTGCTGTACTTGGCGTACGAATAGCGCGGAGGGAGGTTCACCTGTCCGGGGTCGGTAATGTCCAGCAGCGACGAGTAACCTCCGTACTCGCGGCTCGACTTCGGCTCCACTCCCACCAGCATATACGACACGCCGTAACGCTGGTTGAAATACGTGAACAGGCCGGTATAGCGGGGATGGCCGGAGATGGTCGTGGTATAGACGAAACGGGAGTTCTCGTGGATCTTCACCCCGGCGCGGATGCGCTCGTTGAAATAGGCCACGAGGGCCGGATCGCGTTCCTCCGCCTCCATTATCAGCACCGAGATGTCATAGTCCTGCGAGATGCTGAACATATAGTTGTCGACGATGCGGTTAAGGATGGTCGGGGCCGTGCTCGGGAGCACGGACAGGGACGAGATGAAGAAATCGTTCGCTATCGATGCCTCGACGCGCCGCAGCTGCAGCTCCAGCGAGATGTCGCGGTCGACCGAAAGGCGGTTGGCCCACACCTCCACGCGGTTCTGCTCCTTGCGGTAGCCGAGCTGCGCGGACACCAGCACGAAATAGACGCCGATGACCAGTGCCAGGAGCGTACGGTTCATTCCGGTGAACGAGTCGAAACTCCTGCCTGTCAAGCCCTTGAATGCCGGGCGCAGGAACTGCGCCAGGAGCGGCAGGCTGACGAGCATAGTCAGGAACGACACATAGACCACGCCGCTGTAGAACGAAAGGTCGTTGAGCTTGTATAGCTCGAGGTTGATGTTGGAGTTGAGTACTATGCTGCTGAACGCGGCGTGGGTATACAACACAATGGCCGCCATCGCCAGAAGCGTGGCTATCGGGAACAGCATCCGGACGAACTCCGAACGGATCCTGACCTGTATGAAGCGGAACAGTTCGAAGCGCATGAGATAGACGCAGAGCGTCAGCGAGAGTATGGCCAGGTTGATGATGAGCACCGCTCCCAGAGAGTACAGGAACTGACCGTCGGCATACAGCGTGGGCGAGAATATGTCAGAGCCGCTGCGCGCCCGCAGACCCCACATGTACAGGGCGGCCAGGGCGGCTGCGATGCAGCCCAGGGCCACCCAGAAGCGGCGCATCGTGCGCCGCGCCGCCAGGTGGAACAGCATCGCCGCCACGAACACGAGCAACGCGAGCCAGATGAGGTAAGTATTGGCCATAGGAGCACTCCTGAGAGTCTCCTGTAGTATCTTGAATAGCTGCTTCCCCTCGATGCTGACGGTCGATCCGCCGCTGGTAGACAGCGGCTCGACCGAGAAGCGGTCGTCGAGATGCAGGACGGGATTGACGTTGTTGGTCCCGCGCCTGTCCATCGCGTCGGACACTTCCAGTCCGCCGATGACCTTGCACTCGTTGCGCACGGCCATCTTGACCAGGTACCAGCCCTGGCCTATGTTCAGGAAGGTGGTTTCTTCAGTGAGGTCGGAGAAGGGGGAAGCGAAATTGTTGTTCGGGTCGGTCAGGCGCTGGAAGATCATCCGCGACTGGACGTCGTCGTTCAGGACGATGAAGGTGTGGTCCCACGACTGGAGGACGTTGTCGACGTAGCGGTAGACGACCATATCGGCCGGGAGGTTGTCGAGCTCCATCCATTCGGTCCAATCCCCTTCCAGGGCCTTCTGCATATAGCCGTCCAGGCGGGCCATGCGGCGCGAGAGGACCTTCTCCACGCGCCTGGCGGCCTGCTCGGTATTGCCCGGCGAGCTGTCGATGGCGGTAGCCCAGACAAGTATGAAGGCACTGAGAAGCAGAAGCCCCCAGGACAGATAGTCACGCCAGCCGAATCTCTTTTCTCCCATTTCACTCGTGATGATAGGGTTCACCGCGCAGGATGGTGAACGCACGGTACAGCTGCTCTGCAAAAATCGTTCTAACCATCTGATGCGAGAAAGTCATCTTCGAAAGGGAGAGCTTGGAATCGGCCCTGGAATACACGTCCGGGGAGAATCCATACGCGCCGCCGATGACGAAAACCAGGTCCCTGGAACCTCTGGAAACCCTCTCCTCGAGCCAGCCGGCGAAGTCCACGGAGCGGAACTCCCGGCCGCCTTCGTCGAGCAGGACGACCTCGTCCGTGGGCCGGAGGGCCTTGAGGACGAGAGCGCCCTCGCGGGCCTTGACCTGCTCGCGGCTCAGGGCCGAGACATTCTTGAGTTCCGGGATCTCGCGCACCTGGAAGGGAATGTAATGGACGAGCCTGGACACATACAGGTCCAGCCCCTCCTTGACCCACTTGACGTCGGTCTTTCCCACGGTGAGCAGAGTGATTTTCATCCGGTCGAAAAGTCTTCCGCAAAGATAGCAACGTGGCGCAATATTTGCAATGAAAAAGTGTTCGATATGAAAGCATTCCTCAAAATAGCGGCCTGCGTCATCGCCCTCACTTCCTGCCTGTGCCTCAAGGCCCAGAACGAGGGCAACGATATGTTCGTACCCATCTCCAAATACCTCGCACAGGGCAATGCGGAGAGCCTTTCCGCGTGGTTCGCGGACAACCTCGAGATCTCGGTCATTTCGTCCCTCCGCAACTCGAGCAAGAGCCAGGCCAAGCAGATCCTTAAATCATTCTTCGAGAACTATACTCCCCGTTCCTTCGACATCAGCCACATCGCCGGCAGGCCCAATATGAAATACGCCCTGGGCACGCTCAACGCCGGAGGCGAAACCTTCAACGTCACCATTTTCGCAAGTGTAAAGGAGGGGGAATGCAAGATACAACAGCTGAAAATAGAGCGTGTCAAATAGTTTGGCACGGGACTTGCTTTCAGTTTAGTCGATCGTTAAAAAGACTGTTTTGGTTAATAAGTTGGTTTATGAAAATGAAAGACCCCGCTGTGACAGCGGGGTTTTTCGTTATCAGTCCGTGTAGTACTTGAATATCATCGGAGCGAAATTGTTCAGGAACTGTCTCCAAGTGCGCCAGTCGCGCCCGCCCGTCATCACGTAGAAAGTATGGTCCAGATGGATGTACGAGAGCGTCTCGTGCAGGGTCTGAGAGGGGGCGTACGCCTCCCTGTCCAGCGTGCCGCAGCCCGTCCAGAAAAGCTTGACGCCGGCTTTCTTGACCCTCAGGAAATCGTCCACGAGGTGGCCGTTGTCCTCCACTCCGCAGCTCAGGGGAAGGATGAAATCGAAGAGTCCGGGATACATCACGACGGCGTTGATGACCGTCGTACCTCCGGTGCCGATCCCGCAGGCGGCCCTTGCGTTCTTGCGCGGAATCGCGCGGTAGTGCGACTCGACATAGGGGATGATCTCGTTGATGAAGCTGCTCATAAACACCGACGACGAGACGGTGCGCGGGCTGACCACCTCGGGAATGCCGAGGGTGGGCGAAGCCTCCTCTGTGGAGTTGCAGTTGGGCATCACGGCAATCATAGGTACTGCCCTGCCCTGCTGGATGAGGTTGTCCAGCACCTGGGCGAGGCGACCCATCGAAAGCCACGCCTCTTCGTCGTCGCCCTCTCCGTGAAGTAGATAAAGCACCGGATACTGCTTCTTCAGGTCGGTGCGATAGCCATACGGCGTATACACCGCCATCCTGCGGTTGGTGCCCAGTACCTTGCTGTCATACCACACGTACGAGATCTCGCCCCTCCGGGTAGCCTTCTGATACCCCCGCGCCGTAAAGCCGTCCACGACGAAGAAATTGCGGAAATCGCTGCCGGAGCGCTGTACACAGACGTTTGAAGGGTCAAGCGCAGGCACTCCGTCCACGATAAAGCGGTAGGAATAGAAGTCGGCCACAAGCCCCGTCAGCCTGATCTCCCACACGCCTTCGCGCTTCTGCATAGGCACCGGCGAGGACAGCCAGCTGCCCTCCAGCCGCACTTCGGAGACGTACTCTCCGGCAAAGCGGAGAATCACTGTATCCCCCACCGTCTCAGGCGAAACGATGGTGTCGGGGATGCGGAAATTGGGAAAGTCCTGGGAGAACAGGGGGAAGGAAAAGACGGCCGCGAGGACCGCGAGGAGCAGGGTGCGTTTCATCGGCTTTCGATTAATTAGAGCAAATATAGCCAAATGCAGGTTTTTTTCCTATCTTTACAAGCATGTTAGTGGTGTTTTTATGATTGGAACGATAGTCAATACCTGCTGCATCGTCGTCGGAACGCTTGTCGGGACCCTTTTCAAGAAAGGACTCGGAGAGAAGTATACGACGGCGCTTTTCAATGCAATGGGTCTCGCGTCGCTCGTCCTGGGCGCCAATTCCTTCATCCAGAACATGCCCAAGAGCGAATTCCCCGTGCTCTTCATCCTCAGCCTGGCCATAGGCGGCATCATCGGCACGGCGCTCGACCTCGACGGGCGCGTCAAGCGGCTTGTCGCGAAACGCACCGGCGAGGGCCTCGCCAAGGGCCTCATCTCCGCCTGCCTCCTCTACTGCATCGGCACATTCTCCATCGTGGGTCCCGTGATGAGCGCACTGAACGGCGACAACACATTCCTCTACACTAACTCCACTCTCGACCTGGTCACCTCGATGGTCTTCGCTACGACCTTCGGAATAGGGATGATCCTCGCCGCGCCGGTCCTATTCTGCTGGCAGGGAATGTTCTTCCTCATCGCCAAGCTGGCGTCCAACTCCCCGCTGCTGGAAGGCACGCTCGTGAACGAGCTCGCCATCGTCGGAGGCGTCCTGATCGTATCCTCTGGCCTTTCCATCCTCGACATCAAGGACTGCAAGACCCTCAATTACCTGCCCGCGCTCCTCGTGCCCGTCGCCTGGTTCCTCGTCAAATCCCTGTTCCAGGTTTAAAAAGAATTCTTTATATTTGTACAGACACTTAAACCAATCGAATAATGAAAAGATTCCTCATCTTCGCGGCGTGCCTGCTGGCAGGCGCCGCTGCGTATGCCCAGCAGGCCCTCGGCCCCGGCACGGGCATCGTCTCCCCCGAAATCAATCCCGACCACAGCGTCACCTTCCGCTACAGGGCTCCCAAGGCCGTAGTCGTGAGGCTGAGCGGCGACTTCCTGCAGGGCGGAGCAGTCAATATGAAGGAGAACCCCGACGGCATCTGGACCTACACCACCGAGCCTCTCGAGGGCGAGCTCTACTCGTACTCCATCACGATGGACGGCCAGAGAGTGATGGACCCGTCCAACGTCTATCAGAACCGCGACGTCGCCACCTGGACTAACATCTTCACCCTCAGCGCCAAGCAGGGCGACAAGGGCTGGTACTACGAGGTCCACGACGTCCCCCACGGAACGGTAGCCCACGTATGGTACGACAGCCCGACCCTCGGCGCAAAGCGCCGTCTGTCGGTCTACACCCCTCCGGGGTATGAGGACAACCCCAAGGCCAAATATCCCGTATTCTACCTGCTGCACGGCTCCGGCGGCGACGAGGACGCCTGGCTCGACCTCGGCCGCACCGCCCAGATCATGGACAACCTCATCGCCGAAGGCAAGGCCAAGCCGATGATCGTGGTGATGCCCAACGGCGTCTACTTCAACCAGGCCGGCCCCGGCGCAGCCATCAATATGTTCCAGCCCACGATGGCCAACAGCCGCTCCCAGTCCACCGAGGAGTTCGAACTCGCCTTCCCTGACATAATGAACTTCATCGAGACCCACTACCACGCCGCCAAGGGCCAGTACAATACCGCTGTCGCCGGCCTTTCGATGGGCGGCCGCCAGTCTTCGGCCCTCATCCGCCGCTATCCCACCAAGATCGGTTACGTCGGCCAGTTCTCGGGAGTCGTGGTCCCGGAGGGTGACGACGACCCGGCACTCAAGGCCGTGTTCGCAGCCAAGCCGAAGCTCTTCTACATCGCGGTCGGCAGCGCTGACGGCGTCAAGGTCAACTCAATGGCTCTCAAGGAGTACTGCGACAAGAAGGGCTACCCCGTCGAGTACTACGAGTCCGACGGAGGCCACATCTGGCGCAACTGGCGCGTGTATCTGACACAGTTCGCACAGAAGATTTTCAAATAATCAAATGTATGATGTGACAGGGTGAATGCAGTTTTTTCATTATCTTTGCTCAGCTAAAACTCATAAGGAATGAAAAGACTGCTCATCCTGCTCACATTGTCTTTCTCATTACAGGGCTTCGCCCAGAACAAAATAATCGCCCCCAGCGTCGATCCCGTCGGAGACTCGCTCGCCGTAGCGCGCGTGAAGGCGCGCCTTGACTCCATCCGTCAGTACAGGCCCACCGTCGCGGTGGTGCTGGGCGGCGGAGGCGCGCGCGGAATGGCCCACCTGGGCGTCCTCCGCTATATGGAGGAGCTGGGCATCCCCGTCGACCTCATCGGCGGTACAAGTATGGGCGGCCTGGTTTCGGGCCTTTACTCCCTCGGCTACGGAGCCACATATCTCGACTCGCTCGTCCGCGCCATCGACTGGACCGTGATGATGTCCGACAAGGTGCCGGACAGCTTCCAGACCTACAAGGTCCGTCGCAACAAGGAGCGCTTCGCGATGAGTATCCCATTCCACTATGACAACGAGGACATGAAGGCCCGCATCGAGAGGCAGACGCGCTACGACAAGAATTACGAGCAGAGCGACACCCGCACCGGCGATATGGGCCAGGAAATGATGGCCAAGATCGGAATGGGTCTTCCTGACGGCTTCCTCTTCGGTTTCAACGTCCGCAACACCCTGAGTTCAGTATCGGTCGGATACCAGGATTCCCTGGCATTCGACAAGCTTCCGGTACCGTTCTACTGCGTCGCCACGGATATGCTCAGCCTCAAGGAGAAAAACTGGACTTCGGGACAGCTCGTCGATGCGATGCGCTCCACGATGGCCATCCCGGGTTATTTCCGTCCGGTCCGCCTCGAAGGAATGGTGCTCGTCGACGGAGGTACGCGCAACAATTTCCCGGTCGACCTGGCGAAGGCGATGGGAGCGGACATCATCATCGGCTCGGAGATGCCTTCGGTCCGCACCCTTGCCGACCTGGGCAGTTTCGCCAACATAGCGATGCAGCACATCACCTTGTTGTCAGCCGACATCAGCGACATCAACCGCGAGTACACCGACATACTGCTCCAGCACGAACTGGCGGGATATACGATGCTGTCATTCGACTCCGAGAGCGTCGCGGACATCATCGCACAAGGATATGCCCTGGCAAAGGAGAACAAGGAAGCCTTCGAGGAGATCGCCCGCAGGGTTGGAGACAATTCCACGGCCCCTAAGAAGCATCCCGCGACCGACATCAACAAACGGAAAGTCAGGGTCAAGGACATCCGTTACGAAGGCATCAGCCCCAAGGAGTCGGAATTGTTGATCAGTCCCTCCCTCCTGCCCCGTGACGGCCTGTATGGCGCAGAGGAGATGGAGCATCTGCTCTCCGCCATTTACGGCACGAAGGCTTTCGAATCGGTCACATACCGCCTAAGCGGCTCGGAGGAGCCCTACACGCTGGTCTTCGACTGCCAGAAGGGCCAGACCCACGAGGTCGGCGTAGGCGTCCACCTCGACAACGACGAGGTCGTCTATCTGTCCGCCCACCTCGGTCTCGGCACCAGGAAGCTTTCCGGACTGCGCTTCATCACCGAAGTGAAGGCCGGCCAGGTCACGGAACTCAACTTCGACCTCTCCTACAAGCCCCTCGCGCAGCTTCCCGTGTTCGGCATCGCTTCCAAGAATTCCTACAAGAACTTCAGCTATTGGGACGACGGATCCAAGGTCCGCTACAACGGCGTCAACACGAGGGCGGAGTTCTATGCCGAGGACTCGCGCCTGGTCTATGGAAGCGTCCGCCTGGGATTCGCCTACGACACCGAGCCGTACGAGAACTATCTCGACAACAAGATGGAGTGGAAAGGATGGGACTTCAAGAGCAAGTGGTATTCAACCTTCGCGAACCTGCGTTACGACACCTTCAACGACAGCTACTTCCCTTCCAAGGGATTCCGCCTGTCGCTTGATACCCATTACATTTTCGGCGGATACTCCACCTATCTGGAGGATGAAGGTATGGAGGGAGGAGATCACTATGAGGGCGATGTACCCCCCTATAGCGTCGGAGTGGCCAACGCCACGGCTGTCCTGCCCATCGCAGGACGCCTGTTCATCCAGCCGTCGGTCTATTTCGGATGGCAGACGGAGGAGCCTGGGCATATGAACTTCGCACACACGCTCGTAGCCGGAGGCACAAGGGCCGGCCGCTACATCGAGAACCAGATACCCTTCTTCGGATACAACGTAGGATTCCACACCTGCGGCAGTTTTGCCGCCACGGCCCAACTGGACATCCGTTACCGTATCAATCACAAGAATTTCTTCACGATAAGGGGTGGAATCCTCCAGGACAAAGATGTGCTGAAGGACATTGTCAAGACTGCGCCCACCTCATACGCATTCGGCGCAGAAATAGGGCAGAAATCCATCATCGGACCAATGAAACTGGGAGTCCAATGGTGCAACCTCACCAAATTCTCGGTGGGACTTTCAGTGGGATTCGATTTCTAGAAATGCTTGCACAGACGCAGGGCCACGCTCCAGCGGAAGAACTTTCCTGAAGTGTCGACCTTGTCGTTCGAGACACCCTGATAGACGATCGATGACGTTCCCCTATAGGCGAAGCTGTCGTTGCTGGCCGACAGGTTGAACGTATAGAGGTCGTGGGTGTAGCCTATGCCCAGGCGGGCCACGTAGTTGAGCAGAAGCTTGCCGTTCATCACGCTCTTTCCGGACGGGACATAGTCTTCCTTGACATCGGAGAATTCATAGCCCGTCACCGTGAACTGGTTGAAAAGGGTCACCATAGGGATGCCCGTAATGTTGATGGTGAGATTCCTCAGGCCCTTCTCCCTGTCACCGTAAGGCTGTCTGTGCAGGGGAACCAGATTCAAGGAATAACCGCCTCCGAACGACACCTGAGCCGAAGACTGCTTCGCCTGCCCGCCGCTCCATACGGCGATTATCTCCCACGGATCGATGCTGAAATCGCTCAGGATGAGCTTGCTGCCGAACATCCAGCTGCCGGCGCTGCGGCGCTGCAGGACGTTACCTTTATATGCGGCGGAGTATGCGAAAGTCCTGCGGTTGAACGCGTAGAATGCATCCACAATGAAGGCACGCAGCTCGCCAGGTTTTTCCGTCACGCCACTATACATGGTGTAAAGCGGAAAGCTTTCATCTCCGAATATGAGGTCATAGGCCACTTCGTGGGCAAGTTTGAGATACTGGACCGATACACCTGCACCTGCGCTCAGATAATCGAAGGAAAAGGAACTGTCGCTCCCCTCGCCGCGGAATCTCTTGCTGAGGGCAAGGTTGAGCTTGCCGTATCCGACCTGGAAACCAACCGCCTTGTCCACGCTGCCATTGAGGCTGCTGTTGATGACCACGGGGATGTCGATTATATCGATGTTGCCGTATTCATCCATGTCAAACACCTCGGTTTCGAAATTCCTGTCCTGGGAGGTGCCTGCCTGGCGGAGGTCTCCGGTGAGGGCGAAGGACCAGCGTGCAGCGGGCTGATAGACCGCAGCAGGGTCGAGTACGGCAGACGGCTGACTGAACCTGTCAATTACACGGCGGAACGATCCGGGGTTGTCCTGTGCTGATGCGTGGAGCGACAGGAAGGCGACGAACGCTATTGCTGAAAAGAGGTGGCGATGGAGCATTGTATCTTGTTTTGAAGTACAAAAATACCATTTTTTAAAGAAAGATTGTTATCTTTGAGAGAACATTGATTGAGACGGCATGAGCTCTAAAGAGAATTTTATCAATTTCACGATAAGTTTCCTTGCCATCTTCCTCGGTATGCTCTGTACTTTCGTAGGACAGGGCATCATCGACCGCGCTTCGGACCGCAACGAGGTCCGCTCTGCGCTCGAACTG
>Ga0310786_10005647_pt1 | contig 16889 bp, 16 predicted proteins | sample AusTroGonzalo_MG_FD_203881 | JGI IMG/M metagenome (GOLD analysis project Ga0310786, IMG submission 203881) | Bovine rumen microbial communities from tropical cattle in Woodstock, Queensland, Australia - Gonzalo_03 (v2) (version 2) | ecosystem: Host-associated > Mammals > Digestive system >... | reverse complement strand
CCCGAAAGAAGAGTGGTACGCATAGTAATACCTCTCTCTCTATTTCTTTTATGGGCTTCCCATAAGCACTGATGGATATCATCCCAACTAATCCAATCGGGTTTCTCAACTATCTCAATTTCAGACATCGGAGTGTGTATTTCGCCAATGGTTTAAGGAAATGCTTTTGCCCTGCAATAAACATATCAAAAGGATTCGAATCCAATTGATTCTTTATAAAATGAAGGTCATTATTATTCAACAGTCTTTTGTATTTAAATGGAGAGAGGTAGCCTTCAATTGTGTCTTCATAAGCCACCTTTTCATTCAAGAAAAGTGTCGCTTTATTAATTGAGTCTTCCATATTATATGGTAAACCGAGGAAGTAACGGATCATCTTTGCAGGCAAATTGACTCCAGAACCCGTAAAAGCATATCCCGAAGCTCCAAACCTAAGATTCAGTTCATTGAAATGCATAACACCGCCAGAATCATAACTGTCAATATCAAACAATCCGACAAAATGCGTTTCAAGAATCAGTTTTTTTAGATCATTCAGAAAACTAACAAACCCATCTTCTGGAAGGACCCGACCAAGTAATGTGACCCCCTTATGATGTCCTCGTCCATCCTGAAGAATCTGAATCATCCCCGGGATAATAACTTTTTCTCCATCCGAAAACCCCAACGTCGCATACTCTTTATCAATCTTAATATATTCCTCAACCAATATAGAACAATTGGGAAACTTCTGCGAGAAAGAAGCCAATGTTAATTCTAATTCATCTCTATTACGGCAACACCTCATACAAGTTTTATTTCCAGTATAACTCACTAGAGGCTTAGGAAAACATGGGAAAGATATCGTATCAGGGATTTGAAACAAACCGTCTTCAAGATGGATTACTACACCGTTTGCGACCTTTAGTCCCACCGTAGTGGCAATTGCTTTCTGGTAGCTTTTATCCATAAGTTGATTGATAGCCCCTGCACTCATTTCAATATGAGGGAACATAAAATCCTTCTTTAAGACATCAGCATACTCATCAACGACAGACGCAGAATAATCGTCGACCGGAATAATAATACTTTTCTCTTCAGGTAATTGAAACCTTTGAATAGTCTCTATGAGCAATGATCTATTCGGTTCACGAGCATAAACGTATGAACTAATATACTTACTGTAAGCATCAATATCAGGTTTATCGCCATTTGTTTTAATAACAATGATTTCATTTTCACTGTTATCTTCTCCGATTGCCCTTATCATTCCTAGACGCGATGTGAAATTCCGTCCTATGATAATTATTCTAGCCATTCTAAATAAGTGACGATATGAGTTAAAGATTATTCTTTGATTTTCTCATTCTCTAATGGCCTTAACAACGAAGAGCTTATTCCCTGAGTATGCTTTAGATATACTACATCAGCCCCAACTTTTGCCAGGTCTATCTCGGTCTGTTTCCAACGCTCGTTTCCTTTCCAATCATCTCCGATGAAGATAGCATCAAAATGAATCTCATTCCAAGCTGTCATCTTTGTCAATGAATTACAAAGAATAACCTCATCAACGCACCTCAGTTCCTTAATAATCTCGACCCTTTCTAACTCATTAATGACCGGAATTTTGTTTTTATATTGATAAACAAGGGCATCACTATTAACTCCAACCACTAACTTTTCACAATTGTTCTTCGCGTTTCGCAAAAGATTCAAGTGACCGATATGAAACATATCAAATGTGCCTTGCGTATATCCGACTTTATACTTCATGATTTAAAGTTTGTTCAATTTACCCCGTTCACTATTAAGCTTATATTCATAACTATGAATCCCTTCTTTCCTGAAATCGTTATGATAACGATTCAAAACTTCTTTGAATACCTCGTCATATTTAGGGATGAAAACATCATCCTTCGATTCAAGATGAGCAAGAATCTCCATAGTGAGATCTGAAAGAAGAGAAATATCTGTCGTGCCGTTATTGAAACTTGTTCCTTTAATACTGCCAGGTGAAACATTCAGGATTCTGTTTGTTGTTCCGGCTTTCTCAAGTTCAACATTCACACTTTCGATAAAAATCTTTAATGCAGCTTTTGTGGCTCCATACACAGAAAACAATGGAGAGGACATCCATCCTGCGATACTGACCATAACTCCACAATAAAAATCCTTCACCCCCTCTATCCTATTAAAGAATCTCTTGATCAACCGAATCGTCGGTATAGTATTTACTTGAAATGAATCTATTATATGTTGTTCCGTTATATCCCGAAAATGAGACAAACGACCAAACCCCGCAGTAATCATTAAAGCGTCGATATCATCAAATCTATCAAAAAAAGAGAAATCTGACGATGTTAAATCAAAGTAAAAATACTCAATTTTATGATGATGGTACTCGTTCTTAAGTGGTGCTTTGTCAACAATATAGACTCTCTCTGTTGACTCCCGTGACGCTAATTCAACGGCAATCGAGAGGCCAATCCCATTTGCGCCTCCAACTATAAGTATCTTCTTTATCATATAAGAACGGTTACATTTATACCTTTACGATATAATTCAATAATCCTGGCGATAGCAATACTCTCTCTCTTCCTTAATTTGTATGAATCCTTGCGATGATTGATCACCATCGACAGAAACTCTTGCAATTCATATCTCAAGCCGTCACCATCATAACTATAGAAATATTTCTTGTTTTTTGTCTGATCCTCATATCTTATCTCGAAGAAATCAGTAAGCCACCAAGGTGCTGGAACATAAACATATCCCTTAGTCCCGGAAATCACCAGATTCCCTTCTGTCTTAACTCCAATTCCTAAGGTGATAGTGGATACGGCATTACGGTAATTAATAACGCCTTTAGTGAAGATATCGACACCATCGCCCATTTTTGAATGGAAAGAGACTTCCATATTATCTCCTCCGAGAATCTTGATGATTGGCAATAAAGTAAGAGAGGCATGCTCAGTCATAGCCCCTCCACCTTGGTTTGGGTCAAGCTCTCGAAGAGATCCGGATACCATTTTAGACAATGAAGCTCTTATATCGACCACATCACCGATCACTCCACTTTTAACCATAGTGATTATATGAGAAAAAGCAGGACAATAGGCTGTTTTGCTTGCTTCTAGAATCACGAGATTGTTATCCTGGGCCAACGTATAAAGTTCCTCCGCCTGCCTTGCTTCAAGAACGAACGGGATCTCGCATAAAACATGCTTTCCTGCGAGCAAGGACCGTTTAGCATATTCATAATGCGTGAGATGGGGGGACGCAATATAAACCGCATCCAAACCCTTAATAAAAGAGTCAAACTCAGTAAATGCCGCCAAACCAAACTCCTCCGCAAAACACTTCGCCTGATTCTCATCTGGATTTAAGACAGAAACAACATTGGCGCCACTGACCACTTTAGATTCAGGGACAAACCTCCTTGCAATTCGTCCGGAACCGATAATTCCTATCCGATAATTATCTTGTGTTTCCTCTCTTAAAAGTGTACTGGATATTCCTTCTGTTCGCGGTAAATAGACAACTTTACAATACTCTTGAAGATAGTCAAATTTCCCTTCCCAATCCGAGCCAATAGCAAAGATATCAATATCAAACTTTTGTATATCATCTATCTTCTGTCCCACATAATCTTCAATTATAACTTCGTCTGCATATCCAGTTGCCTTGACCGCTTCTACTCTCTCTAATACATTATTTCGGACATTTAGTTTCCCCCGCCCACGATCATAACTATCACTGGTTACCCCAACGATCAAGTAATCACCTAGTTCTTTAGCCCTTCTAAGTAGATTGATATGACCTTGATGGAGTAAATCGTATGTTCCGTACGTAATGACTTTGACCATATATTCAAATTGATTCTATAAAGCAGTTTCTAATATGTAGCGCTATCACGAATAATCTTTCCCTTATTCCGGAAACCAACTATTTGGTCGAGGCCAAAGCTCGCGAATAATCCGTTCGGTATACTCCCCCATCCCCGACTTAAATGCAGACTGACTTAAACCGGGATTAGAATTAAATTCAATCAGAACAGGTTCTCCATCCTCCTGAATAGCGACATCCCAACCGACTAAATTAAAGAACGGTAGCTTAAGATGCAGTCGTTTTACCATTTCTATGGCTTTATTATATGACGGCAACTGATATCCCTCCAACACGACACCAGAATCCGTCATTTGAATATTGTCCGCACTATAACCGCCAAAAGCATCTTTCCCCAGTCGCCCCTCTTTGTCAATAGTGGTACTGATACCTCCAGCGCATTGATTATCAATAACAGATCCTTTTCGACCAATCCTTACAACCGAATAAACAATCAAGACCTCCATATCCGACCGATAGGATAAAATACGCATAGTATTGACAGATGTCGGATTGAGAGCCGCCATATCTTTATGCTGTTTCACAAATTCCTGAATAAGGAAGTCTTTTTTATACTCTTTAAATATTGACTCCACCGTCTTCCCATCCAAATCAGTAACACCATCCTTTGCAGAGAAAACTTGAACACCATGCCCCTTCGATTCTTTAGAAGGTTTGATAACCACTCGTTCTAAATTCTGGCACAATTTAACTGCTTCGTCCTTAGAAACGGGTTCGCCTTCAAAATAATAATATCCATTCATGTTCTTAAGAATGGAATGAGCAATGTTTTCTCCTGGAAACAGAAAATCGCACATGTTCTTATCTCCCAAAGGACCTTGAAGCCGATGGATGTTCGCTCGCGGGACCAAATCCACATGATAGAAATTATTCGGCACATATTCCTTGGTAAAGAATCCCGTCCGAGAGTAGAAATACTCATGGCAATACAAAGGGACCTTGTGACCAATCATGCTAACATAGAAATCCTGAACCTCCTTCTTCTGCTCCTTAGACAACTTTCTATGATTCTCCAAATCCTTGAAGTTCTTCGTTATACGAGCCTTCCACTGCTTTAATTCTCGCTTTTTATTATAATAGTTTATTAGTTTTTTGAGCATATTGAATCCTCCTATTTTGAAATAACCACAATCGACAAATAAAGGGATACTGTTAATTATACTTCTTATATGAGCGACTCCAAACTGAAACTAAAGATATCGGATCATAACCCAAAACATCTTTCCCTATATCCTTTATTCTCTTTTTTATTCCCTTTTTCAATGGTGCTTGGAGCCCACCATCAACATCTGGAGCAGAGTTCCCTTCTATAAGTTCAATGTTGCCATCAGGCAAAACACAAATATCCCACCCCGTGATATAATTCTCCGGAATAACTTGCGATGCTCTTTTGCATGTAATAATACACTCTTTCCAGTGAGGGATAACAAATCCCTTGATCCTTTTCCCCGAATCCGGATGATACTCATATTTATTTCCTTGCAAGTCGATTCCCTCTGTCAATGTCTCCCCAGTTTGAACGTCAATCGGAGAAAAGACTCCTCCAGAATGAGTATTATCCACAAAACTATCTTTAGCCCCCATTCTCAACAATGCACCCAAAACTTCAAAATTCCCTTTCCCAGACATTGTTACCACCCTTATTGTGTTTAATGATTGTGGATGAAACTCCTCTATATCTCTACATTCCTTTATTCTTTCTTCCAATAAATAGTTGTTATTTTTGAAGTAATTATACAATTCTTGGCAGTTCGTGACGGCATTTTCACTAACCAAAATAATACCTTTTCCTTGCTCGCCAAGCAGTGGTTTAGCAATACAATCATGTGATTCAAGAAAACCACAAAAAGCATCAAAAGAGCACTCTTTGGGATAAATCCAACTCCTATGAACAAAATCCTTGAAAGCTTTCAAAAACAGAACCTTATCTGAAAGAGACTTCCGAACATTAGTATGTATAGTCTTTCTATATATACACCACATCTCCCTCTGAGAAATAAACTCATCTCGCTCGCTCTCTGACAAACGCCAGAACTCATAGCCATACATGTATTCGCGATACGAAACCCGGTGTTTGTACAATGCTTTTTTATAATCGGACAAATCACCATGAAGTGGTTTTTCCTCATTGAATCTTTCAATCGCCTCTTCAAAAAACAATCGTCGTTCTTTTTTTCGCTGTTTTATCTCTCTAATAAACGGGTATTTTCGTTTAAGAATGCTAATAACCTTCATACTCTATACCTACAATTCGTACTAATTACAACTCCCTAGTTGTTTATCTTTCTTCCTAACACCTTTTTAACTGTATTCTTAATGAAAGTACGCCTCTTCTCCGTTTTATATTTTGCCAATGCGGATTGCGGTATTATCCCCTTTTCATTTGCTAAATGGAATAGTTCGCGTGCGAAAACAGCGTCGTCATTAAGATGATTCTTGTCTTTTGTCTTTAATAGTTCCAGATAGGCATCTTGTCTATGGGCTTCAAAATCCGAGATATTAAAAATCTTGTCATAAAATAGACCTTATCTAAAATATCCAAAGAGATCAAAGTACGACGGCATTTTGAACACTTTCCACAGTTATTAAAGCAAAAACAAACATCAAGATACTTCTGCGCAATGGGATTATCAGCTATAGCCTCAGTTTTTTCCATTCTCGTAACATAATCTGAGAGAACGAAAGAAAGGGATTCCGTACTAAGGCAATAGCATAGCAATGACTCGTAATGCTCCGACCCTTCCGTTAAATTTAGATCAAAAAAACCAGGCCAGCCTCCCGAAGAGCAGTAATAGATGGAGAATAGACCTTGCAAAGCCAACGTCATTGCACAATTCCGGTAAACTCCTGTGTGCCCATATGCACCTCGATAATAATCCGAATCAAGATTTGACTTCACATACACGAGAGGCATATTGGATAATGACGCAACTTGACGAGCATTCTCACATTTCTCTTCAGACATTCTATCCGTTATCTCATAGAAATCCTTCAACGAATACGTCTTCTTCTCGGCACGATTGGGGTGAAAAATAGCCCCCATATTGTAATATGTCAAATGAGTTAATCTATACTTCTCTGGGACACTCGGTTTAGTATATTCTTGCAAGGTGTAAATTGAATCAACTCCGCACGACATCCCTGTCCCGACCGCCCGTTGATTATCATAGGGGACATCAGTTGTTGGACCGAGCAATTTAATCCTTCGATATCCATTCTCCTTTGTGCATAGAGCAGGGATCAAATACTGTTGAATGTTAAAATGCATTCTCCCTGACATCGGCACCTCAAACTCGATATCGGAACCGGTAATCATGGCATACCAAAGCATCGCAACGACAAAAGCGTCACTCCGTTCAGTACACAAATACTCTTTATACACCGTTGGAACAGCAAACCACAAGCCGCTATCTTCTTTTCGCCATTCTACTGGTGGATAGTTCTCAGATGTCCTCCAGTGCACCTTTTTGATTACTTTTGAAGCCTCAATATAACGTGCTGACGTCTCCTCTGAGATGGAGACCTTCGCTTTAAGATAGGCATACGCCCCATCTTCATAAACAATTGGAGAGCCAATAGTAATCATTGTACAACTATTTCGATAAACAATTCTTTATATCATCCATAGTAACTTGATCCTTCCCCAACAAATAACCTATCGTCCTCGCACTAGATCTCAAATCCTTGCCTAGTAATGCGGAAGCCAAAGCCATGATTGCTTCTTGAATAGAAGTGTCTACTCCGACAATCTTTCCGATGGAAATAAACAAACCTAATCCCATCGGAACATCTTCATTCAGATAGCGGTGATTGATAAACGAGGGCCCCTTATTGCTGGAATTCGCAAACGACCGGAATACGGTCATCGCGTCAATGTTCAGGTCTTCCTCATTACGCCATTTAGCCGCCTCAAAATAGTCCAAGGAATCACAACCGAACGCATTCAGAATCTTGTTCTTCTGAACATCAAAGGCCTTGATAACATTGATAACGGACTCTGTGAAGGCTTCCTTGTACATCCAGAACTCTCCGTGACTATGCTCAATACGCGAAGCTGAGAATAGAATCCCTATCGGGTGGACAATCATGTTGGGATTGTGCAAAGCGGACTCAAGGATGTGTTTCCTAGTGTATTTCGTATTGGGGAAACACTTTGACATAACGTCGACCACTTGTTGAACTCGGCTCGAAGGCAAGGCTGAAATAGCATTACGGGGATTGTAGAACGTGATGCGAACATACATCGAATCAACGATTCGGCCGTTATAAGCAGTCGTTTCCCACTCACTATATGTCACATCCTTATGGATATACTTCTTGAAAATGAGGCTCCCCATGTATCCCGGGACCAGAATGATGATCTGGCCATCACGGACATAAGGGGCTATAAGTTGTGCGATTTGTTCGTGCTGAAGAGTAGTTGTCATTACCATCAACACATTGCCAAACTCGACAGCCTGCTTCACATCGCGAGTAATCAATGTGGGACGGACAAAGAAACGGTTCCCACCATTGGTCTCGTCCTTTACATTGTATCCTCCTTCGTTTTGAATAATGTTGAAGAACTCATCGTTGATTCCCCTTGATGTCTTTAAGAGGCCGACTTCCTGTCCGTTTTCAATCAATTTTGCGGCATGAATCAACCCAGCATTACCGCATCCAATAATTGTGAATCTCATTGTTTCCTACTTTTTCTTCTCCCAAAAACGGAATCTTTGGGGAATAATGCTCAAGGTATAAGTAAAGGCCTCGGGTTTAAATAATAAAGACCAGCACAAATATATCAGGACATACAGTATTAGTTTCAATAATCCGTCTAGATAAAGGCTGAGCCCTAGCCACTTTCCAAACACGAAACAAATAACGAAGGCAAGAATAGAGGTAATTGTTACAGGAAGCAAATCTTTCAATTGATTACTCCAATTATAGCCAACATACTTTGAAACCAACCCTATATTAACAAAATAACTGAACCAGTTATAAATGATAACGCCCACAAGAAACCCTTTCATCCCAAACCAGACTAGACCGCCTATCATAAAAACTAACCCAACAGAACGCTTAACCACTGTCCACAAAAACATTATCCGGCTTTTACCGATAGCGGCAATTGTTTGTGTATTGACCGCTTGTAAACAAGTAGCCAAACCGACCAAACACAAGACTTGAAAATATGGGACACTTTGTAACCACCTGTCAGAATACAGGAGGATGAACAAAGGCTTCGCAATAAGAATCAATATAAACATCAGCGGAAACGTAACATATGACAAAGCCATAGTTAACCGTTTTACCATATTACCTAAAGCGACCTTATCATCTTGTACCTGCACATATAAAGGATATGTCACTTGAGTCATAACCGAAGAAACACTGTGGGACGCCAGTTCTTCTGTACTAGAGGCTTTTGAATAATACCCAAGAGTAGCGGGAGAATAAATCTTTCCAATTAACAATCTTGCGAGTTTTGAACAAAACTGGTTTATAAGATGTGTTAAAAACATATAAAAACCAAAACTGAACAACTCTTTAAACGACTGCCTTGAAAAAACCCGAATCGGTCTCCACTTTATGAAGAACCAAAATACAATCGCTGGAATAGCTGCTGTAACAAGATTCTGCGCAACTAATGCCCATACTCCAAATCCCCTATATGCCAAATAGACGGTTATACACAATGCCGTAATTGAAGTGATTATTGTGACAATTGATAAAACTTTAAAATTAAGTTTCTTTTTTAGTTGATTTCGCTGAACAATATTAAAAGCATATATAAACAGAACCAATCCCTGTACTCTAAGGACATCGCAAAGGAGTGGGATATCATAGAATCTCGAAATGAAAGGCGCGCTAACATAGAACACGACATACATTGCAAACGCCATCATAATATTCCACCAGAAAATGGTGGAATAATCCTCCTGAGTAGGACTTTTCTTTTGAATAAGCGCCGATCCGAATCCACCATCAATAAAAGTCTCCGCTAAAACCATAAAAATAGACAGCATCCCAATACAACCGTAATCATATGGGGTCAATAATCGAGCAAGGATAATACCCGAGATGAACTGGATGAACATCGTCGAATACTTCTGCAACGCCGTCCAGACCATTCCTGCGGCCGCCTTCTGCTTTAAACTCTTTGATTTATGTGATTTCATCTATACTATTCCCACTTCACAGTCCCGGGTGGAGATGATGGCAATGTCGCCCAACGCGACGACGACGCTTACTCGTTTCTTGGTGCATACTTAAAAGCACTTACTTGGTCTTGGAATAGTTCCTCAACATCGTCGATGAAAACCCTTCCGTCCTCGGCAGCGTCACGACCTCCTTGCCGTGCTCCTCGCACCACTGACGGCGCGCTGGAAGCCGGCGTGGCATTGATCCGGGCCCTTGACGAATACATCGAAATCGATATTCTGGATGTCCACATCGACATCCTTGTAGGTCACAACCTCATCGACATAACGGATGGCGCTCACCATGTACAGGCGCTCATCGGTCGTATATATCATCTCCGTCCTCGGCTTATACTTGAGGATACACTCCCCGTCCTGCACGGCGACAATCAGGTAGTCCCCCAGCTCCTTCGCCCGCTTAAACAAAAGCATGTGGCCGATGTGGAGCATGTCGTAGACTCCGAAGGTTAGTATTTTTTTCATTTGAATAATGCTTGTCTTAAAATAAAAACCCGGAGATTGCTGCATCTAGCTTGGTTCGTGGCGGGAATCCCGTGTCTCCGCAAGCTCCGGGAAGGGTCTAAACTGCGCCTAAACTAAACGCTTCCTCATACGGAATCGTCTCCACCTGATGCAGATGCCGTTGCCAAGCCGGCTCGTTGTGGCTCAGCTCGGAGATGTCATGGGCAGAGAGGTTTTTCATCTTCGCACAGACGATATCAATGATTGCCCGTTCCTGATCTGTAAAGCTCGTCATATCCGCCTCTGTAGATGCTGTAAGCGCGGTGCTTTCCTGTTCATGCACCAACCGGGACTCCGGAACGATCTCGTCAAAAGCGCTATATACTCGATCCCAGCGCAGTGGCACAGGGCCGAATTCGATGGCGTTGTATGCCAATCCCGAAATGGCCATTCCTCTTTCGCGGTAGGAGAGGAAGTCAATGTAGAACAGTACTTTGTTCATCTTGGTTTGAAAGACTTCGCCCATCTGTTCGATGATATATAGCAGCAGGTTTTTCAGACGGGCAGTGGATTGAGGTGCAAAACCATTCTCTACCCCACGACGGGTACGGAAAATCCGATCGACAGCTTTTCGCTCCTCGTACCAATCAGGAATTTGATTGATTACCTCTTGCACACGGGAGGTAATCTTCGCATACTCCCGATCGGTAAGCTGATGGCTGGAGTTATTAACCAAATCAAGGAACGTGCGGGGATTCATCGCACTGCGAATCAATTTACCATTGCTCTCGCTGGGGACTTCACCCATCTCATACAGACGGTACTGATTGACACCAAAGCCGAGAATGGCCGACATTTTCGTCGCACTGAGCCCGTACTTCTCTCGTAAGGCAATAATCTCGTCCGTGTAAGGGATACCGTACTTGGCTCGATACTGGTTGGTCACTTGGTTGAACCAGACCGTATCGCTTTCCGTCGTGGTGAACGGTTCGCCACCGTCTTCGTCCTGGAACAAGGTGGCGACGCAAGGGTACTCCTCACCACGATACGATACCGTATCAGGCCTATAGATTACCTTGATTGGTTTTCCTGTTGCCGGACTGTTTAGTACGTTCATCGGTCTGTTTATTTGAAAGGATATATCAATGGATGCTCTGCTATATGAAACGATATGCAAATCGTCTGACCATTTTCGTATCCTAACGTAATCTTTATATAAACCTCACGTTCTTTAACATCCTTGCCGAACACCCACATTTCCCCTTTTTTGTTCAGTTCATCGATGACTGGCCCCTCGACATAATCATGGACAAATAGGTTCTTTACTATCACCTCACGCTGGAGAGGCGTAATATCCAACTGCAACAATGCATCCCTATTCTTTCCTCGGTCATCCCTAAAGCGAATCCCAAATATTTGCGCCTTGACATTGAACTGATCCAGAAACGCTTTTACTTCATCTACAGTTACCATCGCACATATGTTTCTTTGCAGCAAAAATACAACATTCCGTTTGAAATCCAATAGAAATTAAACGATAAAGTTGAATTTACGCCAAAATCACATATGCATACGCTCCGTCTATTCTATTTCAATCCAAAACTCAAACCTCATTGTCTCCCCCGGCCCCAGCCTATGGTTCAGCTCACGCTCAGAGATCTCCCCCTCGAATCCGGCCGTATCCGTAATCCCGCACCAAGGCTCCAAGCACACAAACGGGCAGCCGGGCTTCGCGGGAGCCCATAATCCATACGCCTGAGTCTGGTCGCAGCCGACCGTCAGGACCTTGTGCTTTTGTTTATCAAGGAGGGCGACGCTCGTCACTTGCGAGCCTTCTAACAGGTATGCATCGGCATCGAAGCAGCCGTTGGTGATGGGTAGAAGGGTGCCGTCGACGGGCAGAGGGCGGGGCTTTGCAAACGGATGCCGCAGGCCGTCGATGAGGTAGTGCGTCAGCATCGGCACAACCACGTTGCCGGCGGCGTCATAGCATTCCAGGTAGCCGTGGACGGGGTCCGCGGGGGCGTAGTCCGGCAGGTTGAAGGCCGGGTGCGCACCGATCTGGAAATGCATCGGGCGCTCGTCGCGGTTGGTGACCTCCCATTGGCAGTAGAGTCTGCGTCCATCGGCCCGGTAGGTCACGGCCAATTCATACTTGTACGGGTAGTTCTCGCGGGTGCCGTCGCCGACCATCACATAACGCTCGCCGTTGGGGTTTTTCCCGCAGGGCTCGAACTCCGCGTCCCGGGCGAACCCGTGCTGCTTCATCACGTACTCGTGTCCATCGACCCGGAGGGTATCACCGGCCACCTTCCCCACAATCGGGAACAGGATCGGCGCCCGCCGCCCCCAATACGCCGGATCGCCCTGCCAAAGGTACTCACGGTTGCCCAGGCGCAGGCTCTGCAACTCGGCACCGTGATTTGCTATCTGATACTGAATCATGTCTTTAATCCCCTTATAGTTCCGCTGCACCTCTTCATATGATGTCAGATTCCCAATATCATACCTCCTCCCCGGCATCTCCCACGCATGCACCTTCGTCTGGCCACACAGCCACGCAATAAAACACCCCGGGGCATCAACCCCGCAACCGCTCTCGATCCCGACCTTCACGAGGGGAACATCCTCACGGCGGTAGAAGTAGAACGGCGGGCAGCACCAGTGGCTCTGGGGGTCGGCGGGTTTTTCGACCATCGACAGGATCAGGCCGTTGTCATCGACGGTGGCGACGCCCGTCTTGCGAAGCTTCTCGATTGACGGCTCATAGTACCGCATGATGCAGGTCGTGCCCTTCGAGCGCGCGTAGTCGATAAATCGCACGAGGCTGAAATCCAGCAGGTTATCGCCGGCGATGACCAGGAGGTCGTCGTCCAGGCCGAGGCGGTCGATGGCGAACTGGATGTCGCGGACGGCGCCGAGGCGGGTTTCGTTGGAGGTGGTGCCGTCGTCGAGGACGGTGACAGATGCCCGATCAGGTCGGGCATGACGCCTAGAAGCCGCCCATTCCTCAAAAATCCCCGCGAACTTGTGGTTGGAAATCACCACGTACTCGTCCACCACCCCGGCGCGGTCGATGTCCTCGATCAGCCAGTCCAGGATTGCTTTGTCCCCGACCTTCAATAACGGTTTCGGGAAGTTTTCGGTCAATGGATACAGCCGCGTCGCGTAGCCGGCGGCGAGAATCAGACATTTCATACGCTCAATCCGTCAGCGCTGTAACACATATAGACGCCGTATTTGTCGGCGAGGCGCGGGAAATCTTTCAGATAAGCCGCGGTAACCTGTTCAGCCACAGCATCGGCATAGGCCGGGTCGATGAGGGCCATGCAGCAGCCTTTGAAGCCCGCGCCGGAGAAGCGGCCGCCGTAGATGCCGTCGGTCTGACGCATGATCTCATACAGGCGGATCTGCTCCGGGGCGCCGGATTCCCAGTTGTGGATGCTGCTCCAGCCGGACTCGAAGGAAAGTCGACCGTAAGTCTCGATATCACCCCGCCTCCAAGCTTCTGCCCCCTGCTCGACACGCTCGAACTCGGTGTACCAATGCTCGCAGCGCTTGCGCCAAGGGTCGGGCAGCCGGTTCTTATAGGTCTCATAGACGTCGCGGGGAACATTCCGCGCAGCCGCCTGGTTGAACTTGCCATACTCGAGGCCGGCGAAGGCCTGAAGGGCGTAAACCCCGGCCCGGAGTTCGTCCACGCGCATATTGTACTTGGATCCGGCCAGGCTATGCTCGAGCCCCGAGAAGAAGATCGCGATCTTGTACGGCTTCATCGACGGGTGCTCCGGAATCAGTTCATACCGGCCGTCCAGGGTATCCAGATACAGCAGGTGATGCGCCTTGCTCAGCACCTCGCAGCTCTGGTCCAGCTTGCCCACGGACACGCCCACATAGTTCAGTTCGGCGTCATAGGCCAGGTCGATGATTTCCTGCGGCTCCAACTGAATGCCGTTCACCTGGCAGAGCGCGGAAAGGAAGGAAATGATGACCGCTGCCGATGAAGAGAGACCGCCGATAGGCAGCGTCCCCTCGATCACGCCACAGAGCCCCACCTTAAGCCGATGCTCCCGTTCCAGCGCCAGCGTCGCGCCGCGGAGGTAATCGGCCCAATCCCCCTCCTTCCGGGGCGGGACGCTCTCGATGTGCCACTGCGCCCGTTTCGGGAACTGGATCGACGACATCTCCACCACCCCGTTCTGCTTAGCCGCATACGCGATATGGATGCCCTTGTCGATGGCCAATCCCGTGATCTTCCCGAAGTTATGGTCCGAATGGGCGCCGATGGGACAGATCCGGTACGGGCAGAACGCCATCCCGTCGTGGTCCCGTCCGTAAGTCTCGTAAAACCGATCTTCGCAGCGCATGGTTCCGTTACTTATATCTCTTTTCGATCACGCTCCAATCGACAATCCCCCACAACGCCTCCAGCTGCGCAGCGCGCCGATTCTGGTAATCCAGGTAATACGCATGCTCCCAGACATCGAAGGTCAACAGCGGCTTCAAGCCCTTGGTGAGAGGGTTGTTGGCGTTCGTCTCCTGGGAAATGACGAGGGTGCCGTCGGGGGTGGCGGAGAGCCAGACCCAGCCGGAGCCGAAGAGGGTGGTACCTTTGGCGACGAAGTCGGCCTTGAAGGCGGCGAGGGTGCCCCACTGTTTCACAATTTGAGCCTCGAGATGCCCGGTCGGGCCGGGCATGACGACCGCAGCAGGCTTGAACTGTGTGAAGTACAGGTTATGATTCAGGATCTGGCCGGCGTTGTTGAAGATGGCTTTAGATTTCTCGACTTCGCTCGAAATGACAATAATCTCTTCGAGGGTTTTATCCTCGAACTCGGTGCCGGCGATGAGGCGGTTGAGGTTGTCGACATAGCCCTGCAGGTGCTTGCCGTGGTGAAAGCCGATGGTCTCGGCGCTGATGACCGGTGCCAATGCATCGGGCGCGTACGGGAGGTCAATTAGTGTGAACATATGGTTGGAGATGAGATAATTCTCTTATTCCCCACGGAGTTTTTCATCGATGGGAAACCAACCCGCTCCGGCCTTTCCTATCCAGGAAAGGGGTCTTGGAGACGGGGTTGAGCGCAAAGGCTTCGGGGTATTCGTACAAATTTAACGATTTTTATTGAGGATTCCCAGTTTTTGTAAATAAGAAATTTGGGAGGAGGGGGTTTAAAAGAGATGGGGTTAATTCTTATAGAATTAATTTAAAAGGATTTAAGGGGGAAAGGAAGGATTGGAAGATATCCCTCATCCTCCCGGGATTCCGGCTCCGCCGGCATCCCCCCCGCCTGCGGCGGGGCATGCAAATCGACAAAGAAAAATCCGCACTCGAGCTAGCTCGGCGCGGATTTTCCTTTGCGATTTGCGGAGGATGAGGGATTCGAACCCCCGGACCCTTGCGGATCAACAGTTTTCAAGACTGCCGCCATCGACCACTCGGCCAATCCTCCTAAATATGTAAACCCCAAAAGGGGCCTAAAACCCTAGTCTTCCTTCGAGAAGAACTTCCACTGGAACAGGAGCAAATAAATCGCTCCTACCGTGACGCAGCTGTCTGCGAAGTTAAATACAGGTTCAAAAAATATGTCACCTCCCACCAGCGGCATCCAGTCGGGCCAGGTCCACAGCGGGAAGTAGAACATGTCCACAACCCTGCCCTGCATGAAGGGGGCGTAGTGCCCAAACGTTGCAACCACACCCGGCGCCGACTCCGTAAAGATCAGCCCGTAGAACAGGCAATCAATAATGTTGCCAAGCGCTCCTGCAGTAATCAGCGTCAGGCCCACCAAGACGCCCGTAGGCACTGGTTTTTCACGCTTGGCCAGCCGCGAGATCCAGATGGTCAGGACCACGAAAAGGACGATCCTGAACGCGGAAAGCGCATATTTTCCGAGCACGCCGCCGAACGACATACCGAAGGCCATGCCCTTGTTCTCGATGAACAGGATCTGGAACCAGTCCCCGAAGACCGAGAAGGACTCGCCGATCGACATATTCGTCTTGACCAGGATCTTGATTACCTGGTCGATAACGACGAGGACGGCGCCGAGCAGGAGCAGCCGAGTTCCCTTGCCGACCTTCATGGACTAGTTCTTTCCCTGACGGGCCAGCATTTCCTTGGCTTCCACGGTAAGGGTCGCGTGCGGGACCAGGCGAAGGCGCTCCTTGGGGATGAGCTTGCCGGTGACGCGGCAGATGCCGTAAGTCTTGTTCTCGATGCGCACGAGGGCTGCCTCGAGGTTCTGGATGAACTTGTACTGGCGCTGGGCGAGGGCGCTGGCCTCTTCCTTGGAAAGCTGGAAGGCGCCGTCGTCCTCCACCGTCTTGAAGGTGGGGGCGGTGTCCAGGATGTCGTTC
>Ga0310786_10005645_pt1 | contig 16892 bp, 12 predicted proteins | sample AusTroGonzalo_MG_FD_203881 | JGI IMG/M metagenome (GOLD analysis project Ga0310786, IMG submission 203881) | Bovine rumen microbial communities from tropical cattle in Woodstock, Queensland, Australia - Gonzalo_03 (v2) (version 2) | ecosystem: Host-associated > Mammals > Digestive system >... | reverse complement strand
TATAGAAGTCTGGCACCGGAAATTGACAACCAGGTGTTTTTCACGCTGCAGCATAAATTCGGAAACTTCACCATCAAGCCGGGTGTACGTTTGGAGCACACCTACACGTCCATCCTTTACCCCGAAATCGTGCCCGACTCGTTTGCTGTGCGGCGGAACTTCTTCCACGTGCGTCCGTCGCTGCACCTGTCGTACCGCACCGAGTCGATGCACAACTTCCGTTTGAGCTACACCTTCCGCAGCAGCAATCCTGATGCCGAAAACCTCACCCGTTTTCTCACCTTCGAAGAAGAGAGCTTCTACGGCGGCAACCCCGACTTGAACTCCATCCTAACACATTCAGTAGAAGCGGGATGGCAGAAATATTGGGAGAAGTTCGGTTCTGTAGGGGTCACACTCTACTACCGCGCCAAAACCCGGGACATCGAACAAATCACGGTACCTGCCTACCACGAACTCTATGATCGCCAGGTTTCCTTCAGCTATCCCGTGAACGTAGGCAAGGCGATGAACACGGGATTGGAACTCAACACCATGTACCGTCCGAACGCCATGTTCAACATACGTCTCTACGCCAACGTCTATCACCGTTACATCGAAACGATGTACGACAACGAGCTCTACAAGCAGCAGATGTGGTCCTACAGCTTCAACATGAGTGTATGGGCTAAACTGTGGAAACGTCTGGAAATCAATGTATCCGGATATTATGGTTCACCTTCGATCTCTCTGTTCAGCAGCACCCACGCCCACTACAGCATCAACGCGGGTCTGCGCTGCGACTTCTTCGACAAGAAGCTTTCCGTCTATCTGAACGCCAACGACATCTTCAACTGGAACAGTTGGGGTTACGACAACGACAGTCCCTACTACGTGTCCCACGGCACGTTCAAGTACAATTCCCGCACGGTAGCGTTAGGCTTCACGCTTCGATTCGGCAAGATGGAGCTGGAGAACCAAGCACGCCAAGGCGCAGCCAGCGAGAACAGCGGCAACGGCCAAGGCGGGATGTAGGAGGCGAAAATAGAGAAAAGAGATACATGGTGTTTCGCCAGGATGTAGGGCTGTCGCAATGCGGCAGCCCTATGTTGCATTACGGCAGCTCTACGTTGTATTTGGTAACCATACGTTGCAATTACCTAACGCGTTGGCCGTAGAGACGCGATTAATCGCGTCTCTACAATGTGCGGCGACAACTCGTCTTGCCTCCATATTCTCATTACCCGCGAAACCCCGCTCCAAAAACCAACATTCGAATCAATTGTTAAAGCAAGACACTGATTTGATTGACAATCAATAAGATACAGAAAAGTAAGAAGACCCTTGTCCTAGCGAATATAATTCATTTTGTCCATGCTACACTGGCAAGTCCATGCAAGCAGATGGAAAGGGGATGGAAAGGGGTTGGCAAGGATATGGCAAGGGGTTGGCAAGGGGTTGGCAAGTACTTCGCAAGTCTAGGCAAGTCGTTTGACTTGCCATATACTTGCGAAGACTTGCGAAATACTTGCCAAACCCTGCTTAAGTAGTATGCTAATACTACTCTAAGCGTAACCATTATTTGTACAAAAACCTCCTGATTGACCGTTTCGGGGTCTTCTCGAATTCTTGTTCTACGGTTTCGATGGCGGCTATTTGTTCGTATTTGGCTACTAGGGTGTTGATTTGCTGCAAGTTTTGTTTCATCTGTTCCTCAACGGAGATGGTGTTCCAGTCGAAAGCGGGATCGGGATAGACCAACGCTACGAGTTTGCCGTTGCGGCCCACAACCAACGCTTCGGAGACGCCCGGCAGGTTGCTGATTTTCGCTTCCAACTCCTCGGGATAGATGTTCTGACCGCTGCCCGTGAGAATCATCGCTTTGCTGCGGCCTTTGATGTAAATGTTGCCCAAACGGTCCATGAGTCCGAGGTCACCGGTGTGCAGCCAACCTTCGCTGTCGATGGCAGCTTTTGTGGCTTCCTCGTTTTTGTAATAGCCCATCATCACATGCTCGCCACGGAAGAGGATTTCGCCGACCTCTTGCCTCGGGTTGGGCGAGTTGACCATGATTTCGTTGCGTGTCACCACCTTGCCGCAGGAGCCGAGTGTCTGCTTGTACCAATGCTCGTAGCTCACCAACGGACCGGCTTCGGTCATGCCGTAGCCGACCACCAACGGGAACTTGATGCGTCGCAAAACGCGCTCAACGTCGGTGTTAAGCGCAGCACCGCCCGTAATCAGCCATATCAGGTTGCCACCGAAAGCGTTCATCAGCTGCTGGTAAATCTTTTTCTCCACTATTTTGCACAATCCCGGCGTGTTCCAAAGCATCTTCACGCCCGGTTTTGCCAATGCGGGGAAAATCTTGGCCTTGAAGATTTTTTCGATAACCAACGGCACCGTCAGAATCATGTAGGGTTTGGTTTCGGCGTAGCATTTCAACAGCGTGGCTGGCGACGGGGTTTTACCCAAGAAATAGACGTGACAACCGCCTGCCACCTGATAGAGGAACTCGATGGTCATGCCGAACATGTGCGCTAAAGGCAGCATACAGACTTCTGTCCAACCCGCATGGTTGGGAATCTCCTCCTGACTGTACTGTACGTTGGCGGAGATGTTGCGGTAGCTCAGCATTGCGCCGCGCGGCGCGCCCGTGGTACCTGACGTGTAGTTGATAATCATCAGGTCGTCCAAATTGTCGGTCGGGAAGTCGATGTCCTCGCGATTCAGTCCGCGCGGGTATTTTTCGCGATATTTGTCCTTATATTGCTCGAAAGCCTTTTCCTGTTGCTCGCCACGCGCGTAAAGCAACTGAAAATCATCGGTATCAAGAATCAAATTAATATTCTCAAGATGCTGAATATCAATGTTTTTCCAAACATTCTGGCTCACAAACATTGCCTTAGCATCCGAGTGGTTGGTCAGATTTTCGATATCAGCAGGTGCAAAAGCGTCCATGATGGAGACGATGACGCCACGATTGGCAGCAATGGCCAATAACGCGACCGCCCAGTTGGAACAGTTGCGGCTGCAAATCACGACCTTGTCGCCGCGTCCCAAACCACAGTCTCGCATCATCATCTGCAGCTTCACGATCTGCGCAGCCATCTCGCCGTAAGTGTAACTCGTTGTGCCATTGTAATCCGTAAGCGCCGGCGAATTCCAATTCTCGGGAATCGTCCGGTTATAATAGGTGAAAAAATGTCTTGTCGGCTCTATCTTCTTTTTCGATTTTCTCATAAAATTAAAGGTTGATTTTGAAGCGGCAAAGATAGTATTTTTAAGTACATGCCATGTTGTCGGTTATTTAGACTTTGACTATTGACCTTGACTATTGACTATTGACTTTGACGTTACCTGTCTTCATTCATCATTCATCATTCATCATTCATCATTCATCATTCATCATTCATCATTCATCATTCATCATTCATCATTCTTCATTCTTAATTCTTAATTCCTAATTCCTAATTCTTAATTCCTAATTCTTAATTCCTAATTACACCATCAGCCCCATTACGCCAGCTACCACCAAATACCTTGCGGCTTTCCCAAGAAACATCAGTACGGCGGTCCAGAAGGGGCGGATGCGCATGAGGCCCATGGCGATGGCGATTACGTCGCCGATGACGGGCAGCCAGGTGAGCAGTGCCGCCAACACGCCGTATTTCTCCACCTTCAGTCGCGCTTTTTCCAAGGATTCTTCCTTTACTTTCAGGTATTTTTCGATCCACGACCATTTGCAGAACCAGCCCATGGCGAAGCTAATCATCCCGCCCGCCGTGTTGCCCAACGATGCCACCAGGATGACCGTCCACGTGGAATAGTCGAGCAGCAACGCCCCGGCCAGCAGCGCTTCCGAAGAAAACGGAATCACCGTAGCAGAGAGCATGCAACCTAAGAACAGACCGAATAATCCTAATTTTTCGAGCATGGGAAGTTTGACTTAGACTTAGACCTAGACTTAAACAAATGACTTAGACTTAGACCTCTGACTTTACCTGTCTTCATTTATCATTTATCATTTATCATTTATCATTCATCATTCTTCATTCATCATTCATCATTCTTCATTCTTCATTCTTAATTCTTAATTCCTCATTCTTCATTCTTAATCACCTCCAGCATCCTATCCCCCACCCCAATATTGTATCCTTCTGAGAAATAGACAATGTGGCCGTCACGGTCGATGACAAAGCACATCGGGCTCCATTCGGACAGTTCGCCATTCAACGCTTTCTTAAAAATGGCGACGAGTTCATCATAGCCCTCCTCAACCACATTCAGATTTTTCGGCTGTTTGGCTTCACTTTTCCACTGTCCCTCTTTCTTAACGAAAAACATCGGGCCATTCCATGTTTCATAACCCTCTTGCTTGGCAGCCATCTCTTTCATTAGGTGGTTTACAGGTTCGGTACCAGGTTTCCCTAAACAAAGGATAAGATGTTCTTTACCGCTCTTCTTAAGAATATTAGCCAAAGAAACATTCTCGACTTTCGTCTTTTTCATGTTAATGGTTCCAGCTGATTCACGTACATTCGCGAAAACGACAACATCTAGATTCTCCTCCCTTCTGATGTCACGCACGGTGGTATCCTTCGTTACGTTGAAGAACTGCATTTGCGAGAAGACGCTTCCGTCAGGCTGGCGCTCACCGAGGGAGAGACAGTAATAGCCCGCCGGCACGGAAAGGACAATGGGGTTGGTCTCCACACGAGGGTCGTTCTCGAAGTCGAAGCTCACAAACTCCCCGTTCTCAAAACGTTGCAACGTGTATTGCGTGTAGTAGCCCATCTTGTTGGGATTGTGCAGGATAAGCGTTTTATACTCCTCAACGGGCTTTTCCTCGAAAGTCACTAAGTTCCATTTGCCGTTCTCCCACGCATATATTTCGTTAGAGGCATTGTCCAAATAACAGGGTTTGTTCAACGCACGGCAAAGCGCTACGAAGAAAATATCGCGGGAGTGGGCGTCTGCCCGATTGAAACGTATAACGCCTACTGGACTGATCGGACAGTTATAATAGTTGCACTCATTGTCCACCACAATGGTCCTCTTGACGAAATCATAAATTGCTTTTAAGGAACGGTCCTCATCAAACAAATGAAAGCCGCGACTCATTACGCCCCGCCAACCACGAATCAGTTCATTGGAAATTCGTGCCGGCAAAATGCCTTTGAAATAGACATCTAACGGATAGTCACCCTCGTGGTAGTAAGTGAGCTGTCTTTCTAAGGTCTGCCACTTCGTATCGCGCAAATCCTTATCAGACAATGCGTTGACAAATTCTTTCAAATAAAGTCCGTCCTCCTTCTTGTCATACTTTTGCAGAAATTGGATGATTTCAAGGTAGTTACCCTCGCTCCGGCGCACGATGTCGTAGAGTTCCTCGTCGGTGAAATACTCGTTTTTCAGGTGCGCTTTCACCCACGCTTCCGTGGGGAAGGTGGCGCGATAGGCCTCGCGCAGGGAGTCCTCGTACTGCTTGCGCTGGTCGCAACGCGCCTGACGGGCGGCATCCGGCGCGGGGATATCGGGATTGCCCGCGGGTGGCACGATAGTGAAATCCACAGTATATTCATCGTTCATGCGAACAAGATGGGGCGTAATATAGTTTGGAAACAACATTATCGTAGAACCTTTTGCGGTGCGTCCGTCAATTTTATCATAACCGTACATGCCATCCTTACTGACCCACACCAACAGGTCGCCCTTGCCCGTAACAAGCGAGGCCTGACCGTTCTCATCGGTCAGCTTGGAAGCCAACGTGTAGTATTCAGCGTAGTTGTAGAGTTTGAAACGCACCAAAGCATCCTTAATGGGCTGGTGCTCGCCATCGACCACGGTAACGGTCATGCGCACCGTGTCAGCATAATTGGACAGGACGTTAATACAAGAATAGTATTGGGTCTTCTTGTTCACCTCTTCGGGACCCTCGTAGCGACCGAAGACATTGGTATGCACCATCATCGTTCGTGTAGAGGGATAGGCGAACCAGCCCATATTGAGGTCGGGGTCGGGCTCGCAGGCACCGAGGAACCACCACTTGCCATCAACCCAGACCTCCACCCAGGCGTGGTTGTCGTCGCAGTGCGCCCAGCGCGGGGTGTAGCACTGGCGGGCGGGAATGCCCACGGCGCGCAACGCCGTCACCGTAAGGGTGCTCTCCTCACCGCAACGTCCGTGCGAGGTCTTCAGCGTGGCCAACGGTGCGGAGGTACGCACATCAGCAGGCTGATAGTCAACGTATTCGTGGCACCAGTGGTTCACCTCCAAAGCGGCATCATACATGCTCATGTCCTTGATGCGGTCCTTCAGCTGATGGAAAATATACGACCGCGCGGTGTCTAAATTCTCATTATTCACACGATAGACCACCACGAAATGGCGGAAGATGTCGTCGGGAATCGTCTTTCCCCACGAGAAGGTCTCCCGTGCCGCCATCGCCACCTTCACTTGCTCCTTGAAGAAGTCAAAATCGTAGTCGGCAAGGTCGCTCATCGGCATATAGGCGTAAAGGAAGGTGAGGTATTTTGCCAAATCGCCTTCAATCTTTTCCTCACCCAAAGCCCCAAAACCAGTATTGTCCATCCGCTCACGCACATACCGTGAGATGTCGGTGCGGTTCTTGTAATCCTGCTGCACAGCGTTCCAGTAGTCGTTCTGCGCGGAAGCCGCAGGCGCCAACAAAAAGTATATCAAGAAGTTGAAAATCAACAACGGTAATGATTTTTTACACATAAGCACAAAATATTTAGGCCGCAAAGATAACATATTTCAGGGAAACAGGGCGAAAATATCATTCGGCATTCATCCAGAATAAAACGGAAATCACCCTTGATTTACCAAAATTTAGCGAAATCAGTATTCGAAAAATTTACTATTCAAAAATCGAATAGTTAATATTTCTTCTAAAATATTGAGAATCAACATTAAAAATAAATCAAAAAAGAACTTGACAAACGATCGTTTTTGATGTATCTTTGCCGTTGATTACTTAGCATTAGACAAGCAATCAGTAGGAGACAAAGTAAATATATAAACGAAAAAACATAAAAAAGATGAAAAAGCAGGAAGACAAAACAAAGAATGGATATGAAAATCGTCCTCAATTGGGGAGCGGGCCAACTTATTCGGACTCCCCATCAGACAATGCCAATTCTTCTATTACGAGTAGCCCTACCGATACCCTTCGTACCTCGAAGAATTCGGCTGCAAAAATAATAAAAAATCTATCACCAATAAAGGCTAAGATCAAAAAATTCAAAAATGGTGATTATAACGTTGATTATTCAAGTGGATGGAATGGAGCACTATTGGGAATACGCAAAATACTGCAATTGAGCTATAGAGGTGCATCAAATTACGCAAATTACGACACTTCCAAAGGGGTTTTGTCGTTAAGATTATCTGGTCACAATGCTAACGGAAACAATTTTTCACATGAAAACATTAATATCAGCATTTATGTCGCTCTATTTGAATATGAACATATTGAAACAAGCATAAAATATACAGAATTTAGGATCACAGAAAAAACATACAATACAAATCCTCAAAAAGTCGTATTTGAAATTGTAACAGCAGTGGAACGAGCATTAAATGGTGATTTATTTGAATTAGACAATGATATTGCTGAAAAAACTTCCTATAATTTTGAAACTGAAATACCAAATAAACCATAATATTCCGATAAAATGATAATTTTCCAAGCCACACACACCTTTCGACACATATTCGGATTTTATGTACCTTTGCGCCGCAAAATTGACAAACGATTATGAACAATTTGAACAATAAAGAAACAGTCCCCCTCCTGCCAACATTTCCGCTGACAGTCTTCCGTAATAACTTACCAATCAGCATTCAAGACGAAGAGGAATGGCGGCAGTTTTCCAAGGATTACAAGCTGATTCACGCGGCGGGCGGAGTTGTGCACAACGAAAAAGGCGAGATTCTGATGATTTTCCGTCTCGGTTATTGGGACTTTCCCAAAGGCAAAGTCGAAGAGGGCGAATCCTTTGAGGAGGCGGCCGTGCGCGAAGTGGAGGAAGAAACCGGACTGCAGAACATTGAGCTCCGAAAGCCGTTGCCAAACACGTATCACACATACACACTGCGTGATACGGACATCTTGAAAGTCACCCACTGGTACGAGATGCACGCCCCGCAACAGACATTAACCCCGCAAACCGAAGAGGACATCGCACAAGCGATATGGGTACCACGCGCGGAAGTGGCCACAAAAATGGAGGGCGCGTACCCATCGCTGCAACGACTGCCCATTCTGTAGAGACGCGATTAATCGCGTCTCTACAATTTTTCAACCACCCAAACCTTAAATTTTGGAGAGAGAGAATTAAGAATGATGAATGAAGAATGAAGAATGCATAATGAAGAATGATGAATAGGTTATTAATAAGTATTCTTTTGCTTTTTGGTATTACGGCACTGACCGCGCAAAACATTACCGGTTATTGGGAAGGGAAGGTTGCGGTGTCGAAAAAGGACTCGCTGACGATTGGCGTGCAAGTTGAATATCGTGCTGACACGCTGTATGTTGAGATGGACAGTCCGGATCAGTATTATGTCGGGGCGCAGGCTACGGACATCCGTTTTCAGGATTCCACGCTGTCGTTTCGGGTGAGCGACATCGGTTTAAGTTTTTCAGGAAAGTACGATGCGGCGACGGCCACTCTCCAGGGCGAATGCGTGCAGCACAAGGTGCACCTTCCGTGCACGCTCGCACGCGGGGCAAAGCGCAAGCTATTCCGCCGACCGCAGACCCCCACAGTGCCCTATCCATATCATACTGAGGAAATTACGTTCAAGAACCGGGCTGGCAAATATCCGCTCATTCTCGGCACGCTTACCCTCCCAGACTCTACCCCGAAAGCGTTGGTCGTCTTCATCAGCGGCTCGGGCTGGCAAGACCGCGACGAGAGCATCTTCGGACACAAGCCCTTCGCCGTTATCGCCGACACGCTCACCAAGGCCGGATACGCTACATTCCGCTACGACGACCTCCCCACGGCCGTTTTCCGCAAATCCACCACCTACGATTTCGCAGATGCTGTGAAACTCATCCTCGATTCCCTGTCGCTTCGACCTGATTTAAAATATGTTAAAACAGGGCTGTTGGGACACAGCGAAGGCAGCCTCGTGGCCTTCATGGTGGCGGCAGAAGATCCTAGAATTCAGTTCACCATCCATCTCGGCGGAGTCGCGCAACCCTTCGACGAAATCCTACTTTATCAGAATATCGCATTGTCAAAAGCTTCTAATACGCTCAGCGACAAACAAATAGAATACTCAACCAAGATCAACAAAGATATTTATCAAATCATTAAGAAAAGCAAAGACAAAGATCAATGTCTCTCCAAGTTGGAAACCTATTGGGATAATATCACTGTTCAACTATCTGAAGAAGAGAAGATTAAATACAATTTAACCCCTGAAGGAAAAATCAAACTATTGCAAACTTTCAGCTCGCCGTGGTATTTCACGCTGTTCCATATCGACCCTATCCCCTACCTCAAGAAAGTGAAAATGCCCGTTTTAGCCATTTCCGGCGAAAAAGACCTGCAAGTGGAGGCTGTCGCTGCCCAAAAGAACATGCGTAAGTATCTGAAAGACAAATACCATTACGATTTGAACACCTTTACAATACTGAAAGGAGACAACCATCTGCTTCAGCCATGCACGACCGGCAGCATAGAGGAATACGGTGAAATTGAGACCACCATTGACCCATTAGCATTGGACGAAATCGTCGGGTGGTTGGATTTCTGGTGGCTGTTAAATCACCTTCATGGTGTAATAGAAGTAGTTGATTAACACTTATTAAGAGATTCTATTTTAACACTTACTTAAATCAAGGAATCGGTGTTTTCTTTCTCCACGTCTGGAATTAGCCGTTTCACAGGTTTGAAGTCGTAGAAGAAGCGGCTGGCGATGACGCGGATGACCGTATAGGCGGGGATGGCGATGAGCATACCCACCACGCCACTTATATGTCCCGCAATGAGCAACACAACGAATATCTCCAGCGGGTTGGCCTTAATGCTCGTAGAATAGATGAGCGGCTGATAGATGAAAACATCTACCAACTGGGTGACCAACATAATGGCAAGGACAATCAAAGCAAAGACCCAGATGTTTACACCTAGTCCGATGCCGGCACCGTATTTCAAAATGACGCAAAGTATTACCCCTAATAATTCGCCAATCAGCGGACCCACGTATGGGATAACGTTCAGAAGTCCAGCAATAAAGGCGATGCCAAGAGAGTAGGTAAAATCGATACGGGCGATAAGCCAAAGCCCGAGACAGTTGAGAAGCACCACGCCGAGAATCTCGACAATCAAACCCACGAAATAGCGGGAAAGTAATCGTTCTATGTCATGAATGGTCTTTTTCACTCTATCCTCGATGGTATCAGGGACCATTGCACCTATAATGCTTCCAAAAAGCGTATCATCTTTGATGAAAAAGAATGAGATGAAGATGACGGAAAAAAGTCCAACGGCAACGCCTATAACAGCTGAAGCCACGGAGCCCAAAATGCCCGAAATGTTCGACAAATCAACCACTTCGGAGACTTTCTGAATCAACAAATCCACACCGTCGAAATCTTCGCCCACCCATGGAAGCACTTGAATGACCCAACCGTTGGCTTGGTCGATAATATTCTGACTATCAAAGGATTCCTGGGAGTTCATCAAAGAAGCTTCCCCAATAATGCCGGTCACCACAGGAACCACCTGCATAACAACCTCGAAAAACAAGGCAAAGATGATGACAAGGGTGACAATTGCCAAAACAGCATCCGGAGCTGATTTCCCTTTGATTTTGATTCGTCGGAGCAGCCGAAGCACGGGTTGACCAATCAGTGAGACCACGAAGGCCAAGATAATATAAGCAAGCACGCTGCTGAAGTAATAGCAGGTCACTGCGACAATTGCAATGGCACTGATCAAAATTATGTATCGAGCGAGACGATCAATACTGCGTTCTTTTTCCATATCAAAAATGCTATAAAATCAAAGCGCAAAAATACAAAAAAGTATCATTCCTATACCGTTTGGTAGAGACGCTATGAATCGCGACTCTGTCATGATTAATTTTTCACCAATGTATATCTGTATTTTATGTACATTTGCCGCTTCATTCTTTATCTAAACAACGGGGATGCCGAAAACCGCAAAAAGAGTAGGTCTAATTAACTCTGACGAGCCGACAGGTGAAAAAGAGGACGCTGTTTAAACTTCTATGTACAAAGCCGTTATATTCGATCTTGATGGAACATTATACGACAAGTCCGGATTGGCACGTCGTTTAGTGTTTAGTCAGATGCTAAAAGGTGGTTTGGGGATGCTCAAACGCGAGCGCGAGGTGCGCAAACTGTTGCGAGGTCATCACTTCGATAGCGAAGAGGCTTTCTATGAGGCCTTCTTCGCCCATTTTGCCCGTCCGGAACTGGCGCGGAGGTGGTACTTTGAGACCTATATGCCCGACATGGTGCGCATTTTACGCGAACATTATCGGATTGCCCCGTGGGTGGAAAAGAAAATCGCGGAAATCCGTACCTCTGGTCAAAAAGTGGTCGTCTTTTCCGACTACGGCTGCGTGCGTGAGAAACTCAAGGCCATCGGCTTCAAATTGGAATGGGCGGACTACCTTTTCGAAGCACCTGCCCTCGGCGGACTAAAACCCTGCAAGGAATCGTTCGAGAAGATATGCCAAGAGATTGGTCAGCAACCACCTGAATGTCTGATGGTTGGCGACAGAGAAGATACCGACGGCGACGGCGCAAGAAGCGTCGGAATGGCGTTTAAGCGCGTGTAGTAGTAGAAACGCGATGAATCGCGTCTCCATGACATTGTAGCGCGGCCGATTCATCACTTCTCTACAATGAAATTTTATGTATTTTTGCCGCCGTTTTTTTCAAGGAAATAAATATCAAAGAATATGAGAAAATTAATGTTTGTTTGTTTGATGCTGGCAGGTTTTATTGCGTCGGCACAAACTGTTGAATGTCAATTTAAACAAAGCACATTTATCAAGGCTTCCGGCAAAACCATCGAATCTGAGGGCACTCTGAAATTGATTGGTAAAGACAAAATGGAAATGAACTATACCAAACCTGCGGGTGACTACTTCATCATCGACGGCAAATCCATCAAAATGAACCTCAGAGGCAAGAAATCTGTGATGGACACCGAGAAGAACGCAGCTATGCGTACCTATCGCAATACGCTTCTGAACTGCATCCACGGTAACTGGAAACAGGCGGCCACCGACAACAATGCGGACATTACTATAACGGAAAAAGGCAACAACAAGGTTGTCACCATCACCGCCAAAAAGCAGGCACCGCGTGGTTACTCCAAGATCATCGTCACCGCTCGTAAATCCGACAATCTTCCTGTGGAAATGGTACTTGAAGAGTTCAACGGCACGGTGACTACCTACAAGCTGAGCAATATCGTTAAAAAATAACTCCTTATGGAATACGGTACCCTCAAAGTGAAAGACGGGGTCTATATCCCTGACATCGGCATCGACTACCCTACCGACAATCCCTACAAACGTCTGCTTAACGTAGAAGTGGAAGACTCCTCCAAAGGACGCTTCCAGTTCGATGAAACGTATCCCTATCTGGATGACTCATGGCGTTTCAAGCTCAATTGCATCGGCGGATTTATTACGAAATGGTTATTGGTGGCTACTCACAACCGTTGCCATTTCGGGCTGAAAATCGAAGGAAAGGAAAATATCCGGAAATACAAGAAAAAACTGGCCGAAAAGGGTGCTATGTGTATTTGCAACCACGTGTTCGTATTTGATGCGCTTGGCGTGAATGCTGCATGGCAGCGCTTCAAACAGGTGCGCATCCCGATGTTCGCCAAGCACTTCAATGGACACGGCTGGTGGATTCTTTGGCAAGCGGGCGGCGTTCCCCTTCCCGAAACCCGCGAAGGTATCCGTAAGTTCAACGAAGCTTTTGACGAATATGCACGCCGCAAATACTGGTTCATCATCTTCCCTGAAACGGTTAGATGGAACATGTACGTCCCGATTCGCCCGTTCAAACGCGGTGCGTTCTCAATGGCCTACAAATACGACATTCCCATTATTCCCAACGTTTATACTTTCCGTGAAAGAAAGGGCATTTACCGCCTGTTTGGCAAGAAAAACTCCCCATGCGTCACCCTGCACGTCGGGGAACCCATCTTTTTCGACAAGACGAAGAACCGCAAGGAGGAACTCGACCGTGTTTGCCAAGAAGCGCACGATGCAATGGTGCGCATGGCTGGCATCGAAATCAACCCTTGGCCCGCCAACGGCGAACAATAACCCCTGAGACGTGGCACGCCACGTCTCTACAACCTTAAACCATCAACCTTAAACCAACATGCCAACCAACGAAGTCAAGAAATTGGCAGGACAGACCGCTATTTACGGCGGAACTACTGTGCTCAGCAGATTGCTCAACTACCTGCTGGTGCCGCTCCATACTTACCTGTTCAGCAATGCCGCTGACTACGGCGTCGTGGGCGAACTCTACGCTTGGACGAGCCTTTTTATCGTAATACTCACCTACGGCATGGAGACCGCCTTCTTCAAGTTTTCGCAAGACGAGAATATCAAAGATCGCGTCTATACTACTGTGGTAGGGTCGTTGCTATGCACCTCTACGCTTTTCATCGTGCTCTGTTCGGTCTTCGCACAACCCATCGCCGACTGGTTGCGATACCCCAACCATCCCGAATACGTGCGATGGTTCGCCGTCATCATCGGTGTCGATGCACTCACCTCCATCTTCTTCGCGCAGTTGCGTTTCCAAAACCGACCTATACGCTTCGCTGCCGTCAAAATCACCAACATTCTCGTCAATGTCATCCTCAACCTTTTCTTCCTGATTCTCTGCCCGTTTTTGCTGCGTCTCGATCCCGAAATGGGCTTCATTAAGGCTATGTACAACCCTGAAATCGGGGTCGGCTACATCTTCATCGCCAACCTCGTGGCCAGCGTAGTCACCCTGCTGATGCTGCTTCCCGGCATTTTCCGCCAGAAGTTCGTCTTCGACTGGAGTTTGTGGAAACAGATGTTCCGCTACGCTTTCCCGCTGCTGATTTTGGGTCTGGCCGGCATCGTCAACGAGACCATGGACCGTGTGCTCATCAAGCGTTTGTCGCCCGCCGAAGAGCCGCAGGCATCCGTGGGCATCTACAGCGCGTGCTACAAGATTTCCATCATGATGACTATCTTCATCCAGGCCTTCAAATACGCCGCCGAGCCCTTCTTCTTCCGCAAGGCGAAGGACAAGGACGCGAAGGAGACCTACGCCGAAGTGATGACCGCCTTCGTGCTGGTCTGTTCCATCATTTTCGTTGGCATCATGCTCTACATCGACATCGTGCAATATTTCGTGGGCGAGACCTACCGCGTAGGACTTCCCATCGTGCCCATCTTGCTGATGGCCAACCTTTTCCTCGGCATTTTCTATAATCTTTCGATCTGGTACAAGCTCACTGGACAGACCAAGTTCGGAGCCTACATCGCCCTGTTCGGCGCGGCCATCACCTTGGGTCTCAACTGGTTGCTGATCCCGCGTTTCGACTATATGGGTGCGGCTTGGACCACCTTCGCCTGCTACCTCTCCATGATGGTCGTCTCCTACCTCTTAGGGCAGAAGTACTACCACGTCAACTACGACCTCAAGCGCATCCTCTTTTATCTCGTCTTCGCGGTCGCCGTTTACGGTCTGAGCTGCGGCATCATCCACTTCTTCAACATCGAAAGCATGGCACTCCGCTTGGTGGTCAACACGGTGATTTTGATTGGGTATTTGGGAGTGCTGGCGTGGATGAACCGGGAAGAACTTAAGAAGTTAGTAGTTAGAAGTTAGTAGTTAGCAGTTGTAACGGGAAGTATCAGATAAACCTTCGCGTGCCGAAGGCACGAAAGCTCAATAACCCCATACAAGCGGAACGCAGTGGAGCGCAGTGTGGGGTAGCGGAAGCGACGCGGGACAGGCGTGCAGGATGCACGCTACAAACTCAGGAGCAAGTTGTTTGTCGTTTACCTATGATGCTGTGAAACAGTCGAATACGAAACGTCGAAAATATTTCTTTCAACAAACTGCAACCTTTTGAGTTTTTTGCATCATAATAACAGACAATGTTGTTATTTTTGCAGCGTCGTTTTCTTCAGATAATGTTTAACGGACTTTGCATCATCTGTGGAGACGATGTAAATAGTGATCAATCAGAAGTCCTCAGTATTATGAAAAAATTAATATCAGAAAGTTTTTCCGAACACAAATCGGTTTTTTACTTGTCGATAATTCTATCAATCAGTTTATTATTATTTGTCGTTGCAGTTATCCTACTTTTATCAGACCCCTTTAGTCTCAAAACAACACTAAAGTTAATAGGTACATCTTTTTTGGAAGGTTTGATCTTCCTCTATTTATTAGATGAAATTCTTTGGCAAGTAAAAGGCGTAGAACGAATAGCATACGACTCCAATTACTTATACATTGAAAAAGAAGGACGGTTGTTTAATAGGTATAAAAGTATTTCGAGGGATAATATTTCAGATGCTTATGTTAGAAATGTCAATCCTGTTTGGGACTTTGTATGTTATATTACAGTTACTGGCAATACTCACGATAAGATAACGATTTTGTTGAAAACTGGCAAAAAAATCAATTGTGGTTGGGCCTTGGATGATCGAGATTGTGCAACTGTTATAGAAAACATACGAAAACTATCTCAAGTTTCACCCGACAATGAAGAAGCGAAATCCAGAACCATCAAACGTGGACGCGAAATCAAGAGCGGTAGCGCGAAACTTGTCCCCCATGACGAGGTGATGAATAAAATGACTCAACAAATAAACACTTATGAAGATTAATTGGGGTGAACAATCGAATCACCAAAGTGCAAAATTTGCACTTTGAATTGCACTTTGGAAGAATAGTGGGCGAAACTACTTTTTTTGGACAGAAATGTTTTGGTGTTAAAAATTTGTATTTTCGCCCCAAATTCAAAAACGAAAAAATATGATAAAATACCTGAAAAACCTGATGTCGATTTGTTTGTGCGTAATGTCGAGCGCGTTGTGCGTTGGACAGAACGTGAAAATTTACGACACCTCCAATTCCGGACTGATTGACAATGACATTTGGGCTGTGGCGGTAGATCTCGACGGCAATAAATGGTTGGGCACCTTAAAAAACGGGTTGATAAAATTCGATGGAGACACGTTCACCGTTGTATTCAACAAAGAGCACCCTGTCATCAAAGGAGATTGTGTAACAACGTTGTTTGTGGACTCCAAAGGAAACCTTTGGGCTGATTATTCACGTCCGGAGGAGGGCATTGTCAAATACGATGGGGAATTATGGGCAGTTTATTCAGCCGAAAGTTTTGGAGTTGAAAACATTGATGTCAGAGACATTCGTGAGACCCCCGACGGAACAATATGGTTCGCTTTCCCGGGCAAAATAGTCTCTTTCAAAGATGGCAATACATCCACGCTGAAAGTTCCCTACGAAAATATTCTTTGCATGGATGTTCGGGAAGACAGCACCATAGCCGTGGGTTGTGACATGCAGTTGCTCATTTACTCGAACGGGAAATGGAAAAAATATACGGAAAAGAATTCCGAGCTGCAATTGAGCACCATCCGCGGTCTGAAGTTCCGTTCCGACGGCGCTTTGATGATCGGTTACGGCGGTGGTTTTGGAGGCGGCGGACTCTCCGTGCTGAGCAGTAACTTCAAAGTGTGGACCCATTACAACAAGTCCAACTCTCGGATTCCCGACCACCATATCCGTGACATTGAATACGACGGCAAAAACTACTGGATGGCCTCAAACAACGGATTGGTGAAAAAGG
>Ga0310786_10005644_pt1 | contig 16895 bp, 12 predicted proteins | sample AusTroGonzalo_MG_FD_203881 | JGI IMG/M metagenome (GOLD analysis project Ga0310786, IMG submission 203881) | Bovine rumen microbial communities from tropical cattle in Woodstock, Queensland, Australia - Gonzalo_03 (v2) (version 2) | ecosystem: Host-associated > Mammals > Digestive system >... | reverse complement strand
AAATCCAGACGTTGCTTTTAATGCTTCCCTACCTTCCCAAGGCCATCGCTCAATGGAACGTGAATTACATTGACAAAACCATTCAACAGATGCTCATTCCACGTTCTATATTACTCATTAGCCTGCTGTTTTTCGCCTTGCTAATGACTTTCATCGCAAGTTCTTGGAGCATCAAATGGTGGCTGCTATTCGTAACGTTTAACATAAGTCTCATTATAGCAATACCGCCACAAATGCGTACACGTGCTATTTTAGGACATGTTAGGTCTTTGCCTATGCTTGTATGGCGTATGCTTGTCAACCTCCTTCACATTGACAAGAACAACAAAGAGTTTATCCATACGATTCATCATCAAGACCCTGCAAAACAAGACGCGCCATCTGATAATGAGTAGTGGTTACAGAGAACCGGAAAATTAAACAGGAATCAACAGATTAATAACCTCCGGCTCCACTTTAATCGTATATTCTCCAACAGGTGTTTTTAACAGGCGACCGTCAACTCCTACAAGAGCTTTCTTTGACTCTGCCACCACCTCACGTGTACGATAGGGATGCACACTACGGTGATTAAGGAAACGACCAGTGACCAACAGCCATAATCCCTCCAACAGCTGCGATACCTGTGGTGTGTAGACCACCGAAACATCCAGCAAGCCACTATAGGGTACTGCATTGGGAGTTTGTCCGTAACCTGGACCATTACCCACGCACACTGTCATCACCTTTCTTTCTATCGTTTCCGAATTGATGTGCAGACGCATTTTATAGCTCCTCAGATGAAAGAGCATCACAACAAGTGACACGACGAACGAGAGTGTACGCGATCCCAATAGCTTACGGGTTTGGCGACGCAAGTTCATCACATCGGCAATCATTCCTATATTTATACAGTTTACGAAATAGCGATGATGATGCTCTCCGTTCTTGTCTGAATAGCGTAAACATCCCACATCAATTCTACGCACACGGTGTTTGATGAGCGCATCAACGGTTTGCTCATCATGATCTTCATCAAATCCCCAAAAACGTACGAAATCATTCAGCACGCCATTAGGTATAATACCCAATGCGATTTCATCTCGCAGCTGTTTTTCCTCCCTCATAAGACAGTTTACGGCATCGTTGACAGCCGAATCACCTCCTACAATCACAAGCGTTTTGTAGCCATTATTGATCAGCATCGTCACAAGTCGCTCCACACTGTCAGAACTTTCACAGTGCACTACATCGTAGTTCACGTTCTTGGCCTCCAACAGCTTTTGCAACTTATTCCAGCGCTTCAGCTTATTGGTCGTTCCCACCTTTGGGCAATACAAAATACCCCATTTATCTTTGTCTATTGCCATAGTTGTATTATCTTGTCTATTTTTTCTTGCATGGGCAATGTAGCCTCTATCCAGTTTATCTGGAAACCGCGGCGTTCCATTCCTCGGAACCAAGTCATCTGACGTTTCGCAAACTGATGGATTGCAATTTCCAACTGTCGAAACATTTCGTCGTAGCTCATACGGCCAACCACATATTCAGTAACGAATTTGTATTCTAAGCCATAATAGATGAGATCTTCAGAAGGTATTCCGCTCTCAAGCAACCCACGTATCTCATCCACCATTCCATTATCCAATCGGTCCTTAAGTCGGCGAGTAATTTTCTCACGACGCAGTTCGCGATCGATATTCACCCCAATAATCAGCGAACTAACAGGAGGCAATTCGCGTAAAGGCACAGGATGCTCCAGATTATAAGTTTCAATCTCAATCGCACGGATAGCACGCTGACAAGAGTCAACATCGGTGGTATTATGCATTGTTGAACCACTTTTTGCCTTGAGCTCGGTGAGCATCGCAGTTAGCTCTTCCAGTGTTTTCCCCTCTAGCTCATCACGCAACGGTTGATTCTGAGGAACAGGCGACAACCTATACCCTTTGAGCACTGCCTCGATATACAGTCCTGTACCACCACAAAGAATTGGCTGACGTTGCCGCTGGCGTATATCTTCGTATGCATCAAAGAAATCCTGCTGGTATTGAAACAGATTATATTTGGTACCAGGCTCGCAAATATCAATCAGATGATACGGAACATCAACAGCCGAGCCATTGGACATCACGCGATAATCGCACAAATCTTTACCTGTTCCAATATCCATCCGTCTGTACACCTGACGAGAGTCTGCAGAGATAATCTCTCCGCCTATCTGCTGCGCCAATGCTGCAGCCAAAGGGGTTTTACCGCTAGCCGTAGGTCCAAGTATGGTAATCATCTGTTTCATATCGAGTGCAAAAATAGAAAAAAAAAACGACATAGCAGTCATTCTAATGCCTAAAAAGTTGTATCTTTGCACCACAATTGCAAAAAACATAAGAATATGGATAAGATTGGCAGATATGAATTTATGGCCGAGCCGTTTCACTGCGACTTCAGCGGTCACCTATTTATGGGTCATTTGGGTAACCACATGCTCAATGCGGCCGACTTTCACTCCACCGCTCGTGGCTTCGGTATGCGTTATCTCATGACAATTCAGCGGTCTTGGGTTCTATCCCGACTTGCAATAGAGATGAACGAACAGCCAGAACAATACGACAAGTTTACCGTTGAGACATGGGTAGAAAGTGCCATGCGCTATTTCACAAGTCGCAACTTCCGTGTAGTAAACAGCGACGGACGGGTATATGGCTACGGACGTTCCATCTGGGCAATGATTGATACCGAGACACGCCAGCCCAGCGACATCTTTGCCATCGACAATGGCTCCATCAACGACTGGATAGAAACGGAACACGACTGTCCAATAGAGAAAGGTGGACGTGTAAAAATGAGTGACAATGCGCAGTTGGTTGAGACGATTGAAACACACTACAACGATGTCGACATCAATGGTCACATCAACTCCGTAAAATATATTGAGCACGTACTCGACCTATGGCCGATGGAATGGTACCGCGAGCATCGCATCAAGCGTTTTGAAATCGCCTATGTGGCAGAAGCCCATGCGGGCGACCGTTTGTCTTTCTACCGCGAAGAGACAGGACTTGGCGAATATTGCATCAGAATCTGCCGCAATGAGAATATTGAAGTGGCACGAAGCAAAGTACTGTTCGTCTAAAGTAGCGAACGGTAGAACTCTTCATACTGCCGGGCTACTTTCATATGATCATGATGGCGCATCACATAAGCAATGCTTTGACGCTTTAATTCAGGAATACGTTCAGGGTGGAGCACCAGTTGCTCCACTTCTTTGTATACACTCTCATAAGAAGGTGTCACATTGATGATGGGACGCAATTCCCGCTCACCCAGTATCTCATAGTTTTCCGGTTCTCCACCACCAATACAGATAATACCCTTCGACATTGCCAGCAAAGGATTCATGGAAGGTGTATAGCTATAGAGTTGATCAAGAATAGCATCTGAACCGTTCATCATATTTTTGTATTGTGCAAAAGGCACACCTTCGGCTATGCTCAGTTCCATCCTATCTGGATATTTCTGCAGTACGTCTTGGGCTGCACGCAGCATGATATCCGTACCCTTGTACTGACTACGCCCTTTGCTGATACCAATGAACACACGTACTTTTCTTCCCGCAGGAAAGGTCGTTTCTATGGATGAAAGAGCAGCCCCATCGCCCATGTGAATCGGCAACGGAATAAAAGTCAGTTTATTAGCAAAATACGGTTCGTAACACACATAGTCATCATATAGTACAGCCACGATTCCATCACATTCTTGAGCTATCAGCTGATTCAGCTGCCCCTTAGGTGTTCCAAGCCAATCATCCTGATCCTTACGGGCAATTTCATCCGTTCGAACCTTGTCACCTATATTAAAATCGCTATAACGCAGTGGCTTGCGATAAGTACACTCATGCACCCAATACCAATCCATTCCCATAGCACCCAGCACAACAGCCTTGTTATGCCTGCGCAGATAGCGGTAGATGGGAAACAAGCGTTCTGCCTTCAGTTCGATAAACATAGGGTTGATCAGCTGTACCACATCATAGCCTCGCCACTGCGGCAACAGGCTGTACACACGAGCCAGGAGCGATAGTCCGCCCAACTTTCCGGGTTTGCGCGCCAAGTCAATGTCTCGCGGATAGTCTTTCCAGAAATCGCCATTGGAAGCCACCGTCACCTCATGACCCAAGCTACGCAGTCCCTGGGCCAATGTATTGTGTACATTGCTGTATTCGCCTAATAGCAGTATTTTCATGTGAGGTTTTTTCGATTCCATCTTTAGCGTTCTTTCTTTAGTAGAGGAATAGCCCGCATCAGCATAGACAATCCTAAACTCGTGTTGGCCAATCTACGGAACCATACATACTTGCGTGTATAGTCATACTTGGGAAGCGGATAGAGCCCCATCTTACTCAGCACTTTTATCTTACGGTCCAAATAATGCCGATTACGGGTGAGAAGTATCACATTGTAGATATAATCCATTGTGAGCTGATGAACCCTTCGACGCAATGCAGGACGTTCTTCTGGCGGCAGGGTGGCACTAAATGTATACAAACGACTAATCACCGTGAGCCCATCATTCAGCCTTTTAATCTTACTACGCGCTGACGATTTGTGAATCGCTGAGTCGGCACGCATACGGTAGAAATAAGCCTTTGCCGTTGTGCGCACCAAACTATCGGTTCTAAGCAGCAATTGAGCAGTAAACTCCTCATCTTCCCCATAGTCTATGCCGGGTGTAAACCTCAAATTACCCAAGATATTCTTTCTCAACAAATAACAGCAGGCCGTGCCATGAATATTGCTGTTGCGCATTAGTTCACGTCCGCTTATCGGTGGCTCATCTGTATACTCTTCCAAATCATCGGCCTGCGAGGTAAAGTCAAACAACACCATATCGGGATGTCCAAAACGCACTTTATCGAGCACATGCTCATAGCCAGAGCGCAGCAGATAGTCGTCACCGTCAACGAACTGCACATATTCTGCCGTAGCGATACGTAGGCCAAGGTTACGGGCTGCAGAGATGCCCCCATTGGGCTGGCGCACATAGATGATCTCATTGGCATAGGAAGCCAACGACTGGAGCACCGGTGTGTCTGAGCCATCGTCAACGATGATGATCTCACGTTCGTAGGGACGGAGACTAAGGGCAAGAATGCTTTGCAAACATGCATGGAGCATGTCAGCCGACAGATTATAACAGGGCACGATAAAGCTCACAAGGGGCTGCCCACTACGCGATGTATAAGTTTGTTCAGTAAGCATATTCCTTTTACACCCACGATGCAAAGCATCGCAGCTTTTATTCTGGCTATTGTTGAAAGACCGCGGCTCCACGGCCATACAAAGACATGAGGCAACAAGATAGGCCAATGCGTCAGTTCATATACATCAATCTGGATATTGAGCACATTCATGTAATAGCGTGCATCATGTAGCCAATCTCGATGAGCAGCCATCAACTGCAAATGACTGTCAAGCAGCATCGCAAGTTCCTTTCCACTAGCGCTACAGGTGATTCCCTCCTGATTCATGCAATAACAATACAGTCCCATCCGAATCGTCACAACCTTTTGGGCAACTTCCAACAACTGAGGCAGTGTTGCAACATCCTCAAACACCCTTCCAACAGGGAACCTCACCTCTTGAAACAAGGTTCTACGATAGATTTTATTGCAAGCATACGAATGCTCATAGGCGCATCCTCGCAGCCAATAGGCATTCATATCAGTAAAGGTGTTACATCCGAAGTCAATCAGCCGTTCATCAGCAGCTCCATGATGCCATGAAACCGGATACTCCAAGATATCAATGTCGGGGTCTTGTACCAATTCGTGGAGCAAAGGCACAAATGTATGGGGAGCGACATAATCGTCAGAATCCACAAACGTGATATAATCGCCAGTAGCTCGTTCCAATCCTGTATTGCGGGCGGCACTCAGTCCACCATTCGGCTGATGAACCACTATTATTCTGGAATGGACAGCTGCCAACTCATCACATATCAACGGACTATCATCTGGCGAACCATCGTCTATCAAAATCAGCTCGTAATCGTCCATTCCCTGTTCCACAATGCTGGCCACACAACGCCTCAGCGTGGTAGCAACACGGTAAACGGGTACAACAATACTAAGCTTCATTTCACCTATACTTTTTTATTAGAGAACGTGAAAAGGGCTTTTTTGTTGTAACCAACACAAAATTTGTTTCAAAAGATTTTGTTTTTTTATTTTTTTCCGTAATTTTGTAGGCTGAAATGAAAATCTCAATCATAACATATATCAAAAAGACGTTATCGGCCCGTCTTACCTTATGGGTCGTCTCTTTTTCCATTGTTCTTTTCATTTCGTCACTTTTCATTATTTTCTATTTCTCCAAACAGGCTTTGAAGGAAGAGGCCACACAAAACGTTACCGAAACGCTTGAAGGCACTATTCTTCATATCGACAACACCCTGCATCAAGTAGAGAACGCAACCCGCAACATGCTACAAAAGGTGGAGCAACATTTGGATGAGCCCGATGCCATGCAGCTGTATTCAAGGAAAATTATTGAAAACAACACAAACATCAGTGCCTGTGCCATTGCCTTTGAACCCAACTACTATCCTAACAAGAACACATACTTTATGGCCTATGCCTATCGCACATCGGCCTTGAATGGAGATTCTACTATTCTTCAGAGCGACACCTACGGCAACAGGCCCTATGTAGAGCAACAATGGTATAGTCAGGCTAAGAACAACAACGCCAACTATTGGACAGAACCATCCAACGAAAACAATCAGGGTCCCTATACTGTCATCTCCTACTGTATGCCCATTCACGACCAGCAGCAGCGTGTAGTAGGCGTGATGGCTTGCGACATATCCTATCGATTGCTCATGCAAATCATTCAGGAAGCCAAGCCTTTCCCCAATTCCTACAGTGTGATTCTAGCCAATGAAGCCGACAGCATTTCACTACAAAACCATATTCACGACAGCTATGTGTTCTATAAGTCGTTCAACAAGGTAGGATGGAAACTGGCCATTGTATGTCCCAAGAGCGATGTGTATAAGAACTATAACCAGTTGCGTTATTACATGGTTTTCATTATCATTCTGGGCATTCTGTTGTTATCCTTTTTCTGTATGGCTGTTATCCGCTGGGAATTCCGCCCGCTCAACTTACTCGACCACTCTGTTCGACATATTGCAGATGAAGACTTCGACGAATTGATTCCTGCAAGCGAACGTTTAGATGAAGTGGGCGCCCTGCAAAACAGTTTCAGGGCTATGCAGCAGTCCACTCGCGACTATCTGAATAAAGCGAAACGCTCGTCCAAGACTCTGCAAGAGCGCAATGAGGCACTCCGCGTAGCCTACGAGAAAACTCAGGAAGCCGACCGTGTAAAAGCCGCATTCCTGCACAACATGACCGACCAGATGGTACGCCCATTATCAGGTATCAGCCAGTCTGTCAACACCCTGAAAGAGAATTATCATCATTTCGAAGAATCCGATATTGTACAGCTTGTCGACACCATGCAGGCGCATACCAATAAAATCACCATCCTGCTCGACCGACTGCTGAAAGTATCTATTAAAAAAAATTAGTCCTGATGTTGATCGCAAAGATAAAGAAACCCATCAGCCACATACGGCATTCGCTCTCGCTGAAGATCAGCCTGAGCATTCTGCTGTTTGTGATGATTATCTTTGTGGCAACTATTGGATTCCTGTTCCAGCAATCGCACAACATGATCAAAAACGAAGCCATCGATAGGGTCATGCATGCGCTCAACAACTCAGTATTGCGAGTAAGAAGCAATCTGAACGAAGCTGAAACAGCAACCAACAATATCGAGTGGATTGTAAAGAACCATCTCCAGCCCGACTCATTGTTGCTCTATTCCCGCAATTTGGTGGAGATTAATCCCAACATTGGCGGCTGTTCCATTTCCATGGAGCCGTATTTCTTCAAAGACAAAGGCCGTTATTTCTCGGTGTATTCGATACAGAAAAACGATTCGATTATTTCAGTGGTCGAAGACGAATACGAGTATTTTGAGAGAGATTGGTACAAAACGCCCAATATGACTGGCGAAGCCGCTTGGATTGATCCTTATACTGAGGAGAACGAGGATTACGTAAACATTGGCGAATACGTTACCTCTTACAGCAAACCAATTATTACAGACAGTGGAAAGGTGATAGGTATCATCTCAACCGAAATTACCATGCGCAAGCTGATGGAATCCGTTTCAGAAGAGAAACCCTATCCTCAGTCTTACTGCATCATGCTCGGCGAACAGTGCCGCTATATCGCCCACCCTGATATCTCCAAGCTGAATCATCCTATCTACGAGGGTACTGACCCTTCTAAGAATCCCAACATTTATGCACTCGGCCACGAGATGCAGAGCCAAAAGAAAGGCATGCTGCAGGTAGAGATGGACGGCAAGTCCTGCATGGTATTTTACATGCCTATTAAAGGAACCAAGTGGAGTATCGGTCTGATTTGTCCTGAAGAAGATGTGTTCCGCACCTATAATCACTGGATCTACATCATCATTCCCTTCTTGGCTATCGGCTTTATTGCCTTGCTCGTGCTATGCTTCAAGTCGGTATCCCACTTCATCAATCCACTCAAGCAGCTATCGATAGAGGCCCGACACATTGCCAAAGGCGAATTCGACAAGCACATGCCACACAGTAACCGTCCGGATATCATCGGTCGCCTACAAAACAGTTTTGTCAGGATGCAGCAATCCCTATTTTCTTATGTATCCAACATAGAGAGAGCGAGGGAAGAAACAGAGCAGCGTAATAAGGAACTGACCAAAGCCAACCAGTTGGTGAAAGAGGCCGATCAGAAGAAGGCGGCTTTCATTCAGGATATGTCTCACCAGATACGCACGCCGCTCAATATCATCAACGGTTTTGCCCAAGTAATGCGCGATGAGTTCCGCCTGATTCCTACCGAAGAGATTGCAGCCATCACCACTACGATGAGTGAGAACCTGTTCCACCTGAACCGCATGATCAATATGCTCATTGCTGCTTCCTATCTTGAAGGCCACAGCACCATTGAGCAGATTGACGATGTGGAGTGCAACCAGATTGCCCAAGAGGTAGCGTCCAACTTTGAGGATGCTGCATCCTTCGAGCTCCATCTCGAATCCTCTATCGAAGACAAACTGTTCATCCGCACCAATCGCGTGCATCTATTCAAGATTCTCTACGAACTGCTCTATAATGCCAAACGCTTTGCCCCAGGCAAACCTGTTTTGCTGAAGTTGAGCGCCAATGCCAATGACGTGTATTTCGTGATTGAAGACCATGGACCTGGCATCAACGAAGCCTATCAGCCAACCATTTTCACCCTATTCAGCAAAGTCAATGAGTTTTCTGAAGGCTTAGGACTGGGACTTCCTATTTGTAAGCAGTTTGCCAAACTATTGGGAGGTGACCTTAACCTCGACACCACCTACAAGGATGGTGCCCGTTTCGTATTGCGCATCCCCAATGAATAGCACACTACACCCCATGAAAGAAAAGACCGACAAATACGACCATATCCTTAAATATACAAGTATCTTCGGTGGCGTACAAGGACTCAACATTCTGATCAGCCTGGTACGCAACAAGATTGTCACCACGCTGCTTGGCCCTTCCGGCATGGGCTTGGTGGCCCTCTTCAACTCAGTCGTTAACTTTATCTCCCAAGCCACCACTTTCGGCATCTCTTTCAGTGCCGTTCGCCATGTGTCTGAACTATTCGACAAAGGCGACGAGACTGAGATTCAGCATTTCGTTGGCGTGGTACGTGTTTGGTGCCTGCTCACAGCCCTGTTGGGTGTCTTTGTGTGTGTCGTAATGGGACCACTGCTTAGTGCCTACACCTTCTCTTGGGGCGACCACACCCTTCACTTCATCCTGCTGGCACCCGCGGTGGGACTCATGGCCATCACTGGTGGCGAGGTAGCCATTCTGAAAGGTGCGCGCCAACTGCGATCGCTAGCCATTATCCAGGTATACAATATTTTCCTGTCGCTGCTCATCTCCATTCCCCTCTACTATTTTTTCTGGCAGGCGGGTATCGTGCCTGTGATTGTGCTGACGACCATCAGTTCCATGGTGCTCACCATTATCCATTCCTATCGTCTCTATCCACTCACGTTCAAGGGCACTTTCGGCCAACTCAAGGAAGGAGCCGCAATGGTCAAGTTAGGCATTGCGTTTGTCATAGCCGGTATTCTGGGCAGTGGTGCCGAAATGTATATCCGCTCTTATCTGAACATAAGTGGCGATTTGCATATCGTGGGTCTCTATAGCACTGGCTTTATGCTGACCGTGACCTATGCTGGAATGGTGTTCTCGGCTATGGAAACCGACTATTTCCCCCGTCTGTCGGCTGTGGCGTTCGTACGCGAAGAGATGAACCGCACCGTCAATCGCCAGATTGAAGTGTCGCTACTCATCGTGTCGCCCATGTTGTGCTCGCTCATCATCGGCATGCCCATCATCATCCCCCTGCTGTTTACCAACGAGTTCTTGCCAGTTGTCCAGATGGCTCAGGCAGCTGTCTTCGCCATGTATATCAAGGCCATGTCACTGCCCATCTCCTATCTGACGCTGGCTCGCGCCGACTCGCTGGCCTATCTCATCATCGAAGCCGTCGACGATGTGCTGCTCGTGCTCTTCGTCATCTGGGGCTTCCATTACTGGGGACTGATTGGCACTGGCTTTGCCCTCTCCCTTTCCTATCTGGTCGATATTATCATTATCTATATCTACACGTTCCTGCGCTACGGCTACCAAGTGTCGCTGCCCGTGATTCAGTATGCAGCCATCCAACTGCCACTTGGCATTGCCGCCTACATCATCACGTTTATCGACAATCAGCTCATCTATTGGCTCCTAGGCATTCTGCTCTGTTTTGTCAGCCTAGCAGTTTCCGTGCATATCCTGCAACAAAAAACCTCGCTTTGGAACACGCTGAAACGAAAGTTCATCAAGAAATAGCCCATCGCCCTCTATGCCCATGGTCACCATCCTCGTAGCCGTCTATAACGCATCCGCCTATCTGGCCCAGTGTCTCGATTCCCTGCTCGGTCAAACGCTCACCGACCTGCAGGTCATTTGTATCGATGACCACTCTACTGATGCTTCGCTACAGCTGCTGAAGGAATACCAGGCGAAAGACGCACGTATCGAGGTGATGGCACTCCCTGAGAACCACGGACAGGCCTATGCCCGTAATGAGGGACTGAAACAGGCCCGCGGCGAGTATGTGTGCTTTCTCGATGCCGACGACTGGTTTGCCGCCGATGCGTTGCAGCAAGCCGTTGAGGTATTCCAGCAGCACCCTGCGACCGACTGCGTCCTTTTCGATGTAGCCATGGTGAGTGACGACCATACCGACCTCTATCCCCTACCCGCCTTCGAGCAGTTGAGTGGTGAGGAAGCCTTCCGGCTGAGTCTCGACTGGCAGATTCATGGGGTTTACATGGTGCGCACTTCCCTTCACCAGCAATATCCCTACGACGATACCTGCCGACTGTATAGCGACGACAATACCACCCGCATTCATTTCTTGAAATCGCGCAAGGTGCGGCATTGCAGCGGTATCTACTATTATAGGCAGCATGCCGCCTCAGCCACCCATGCCGTGAGCGTGCGTCGCTTCGATTTCCTGAAAGCCAACGAGAGCATGAAGCAGCAGTTGCAGCAGTTAAGCGTCGACCGTGCAATCCTGCAGCAATGGGAAACCACCCGCATGTTGGTGCTCGTCGACACCTATATGTTCTATCACTGTCACGGTCATGCCCTGCAAGCCTCGGAGCGAGCTTATGGTCTCAGCGAACTGCATCGGGTGTGGCACACCATCGACCGCACGCTGCTGTTGCCGACAAAGACACGCAAGTTCGGTTATCGCTTGATGCCGTCGTGGCAACTGTTCCGTTTGCAGGAATGGCTATATTTCACGCTGCGTGGTTTCCTTGGTAAGAACAAATGATGGGAAACGAAAAAGCGAAAATGGATGGGCACTCCTCCTAACAAGAATGGCAACCGAAGTGGTTGCCATTCTTGTTGCTGCTGTTTTATTGTAATCTGAATACGATGGGGATGGTGTAGTACACGCGTACAATCCTTCCGTTCTGTTTGCCAGGTGTCCATGCCGGCATGGCGTTCACCACTCTGAGTGCCTCGGCATCCAGTTCTTCGTTCACGCTTTTCACCACTCTTGCTGATGAAACACTGCCGTCCTTTTCTACCACAAACTTCACCACCACGCGACCCTGTACGCCATTTTTCTGGGATACTGCTGGATATTTCACGGTACTTGTGAGGAATTTCATCATTCCTTCTGCTCCACCAGGAAACTCCGGCATGTGCTCCACGACGTCAAACACGATTTCACGTTCCTTCTGTTCTGTTGCCCCAGCGGCTGCCTGCTCATTTTTCTTGAAGATAAGCTTCGGGGCAGCATCCGTATTGGGGTTGTACACCATCTCGTACATGTCGTAGCCCAACGCCTTATAGTTCTTCACCTCCTCAAGTGTAGCCTCACGGTCGCCAAAGAAGATGTTGCCAATGGTAAACTCCATGGGCTGTCTGGGATCAGGCTCACCCTCGCTCGAAAATCCGGTTATTCTACCAAACTGATCCACTACGGCATGCAGTGCGAAGGGCTTGGTCTTTGCAGGCTCCGCCTTCTTTTCAGCAGCCTTCTCAGCGTTGTTGTCGGCAGCTTTATCGGCCTTTATCACAAATCCGGGATAGGAAACCGACTTGCTTTCCTTCTTCACCGTTGCGTCCTTCTTACCTTTCTTCACCAAAGGTTTCTGCGGTGTCTGAGGCTTTTCCTCATACACGTAGTCATTCACTGTTTCAGCGTTGAGGGCCAAGGTTACGCCCACGATGGGTGCCATTACGAACAGCTTCAGCAAGCTCGTACGACTTGAATTCTTATGTAGCATCATATTTATGCGGTTTTTGAGGGTACTATGACTGATACCGTTGGCTACTGAGTACCCGCAGTGGCTCACGGCTTTTTGGATAAGTAGATACTGGTACTGACGCATATTGATGCCTTGAGAGAGTACCGCTGCATCGGCCTCGTATTCGTGAATGGCGCGCAGATCCTGGCGCAGCATCCACATGGCGGGGTTGAACCATTGCAGGGCGGTGAGCGTATCAACGAGGAGCAGGTCCATCGAGTGACGGCGACGGATATGTCCGCGTTCATGAGCGAGAATAGAGGCATCGTTGGTCTCATAGTCGCTCTGAGAGAGTACGATGTAGCGCATCCAGCTAAATGGCGACACGTCGCCCTTGACCACACAAATCACGGTGCCGTCGGCCTGCTGGTACTGCTTGCTATGACGGATGAGCGACCACACGCGTACCACACTTTGTATGGTATAGGCCAGCGTAGCGGTCATGCCGATAAAGAAAGCAATGATAACCATCGTTTGCCATAAAGGAGTTTGCGGTTCTGCCACTTCCATCGTCATGGTGAGTGGAGCCATCTCTACTTCGCTTGCTTCTGTATATTCCACCATCACTGTTTGGTGGAAAGTGATCACGCACAGAGGCAATACGAACGATGCTACGGCTGTGGCCAGCAATACCACGCGGTTCACGCGGTGAAAGGTTTCACGGCTCAGTAGCAAGCGGTAGAACATGTAGAACACTGCAATCAGAATGGCTACCTTCAGGTCGTATGCTAAAAACTCCATCATACTCTATTTCTCTTTTGGTTTTAGGTTTCGGGATATCTGTTTAGGTTGCTCAGCCTGGTAAGGGGCTTATTTCAAGAGCTGGGCTTGGGCGGCTCAGTCTTTTGAGCTTTCTATGGTTTCAATCAGTTCTCTGAGTTCGTCCACGGATATTTTCTCTTCCTTCACGAAGGCAGAAACGGCGCTCATGTAGGAATCATTAAAGTAGTCTTTGATGATGCCCGTCAGACTGCTGCGTCCGTATTCCTTTTCAGAGATCTGCGGGAAGTATTGGTAGGAGGTGCCATACTGCTTATGACCCAGGAATCCTTTCTTCTCCAATATACGTACGGTTGTCGACAGCGTATTGAAGTGCGGACGTGGTTCATCGTAGTATTCTAGCAGTTCCTTCACAAACAGTGGTCCGTGCTGCCAGTACAGTTCCATGATTTCCCGTTCTTTCGTGGTCAGTCTCTTCATTTTGATTTTTGAATTTTTAAATTCTTACATTTTTACTTTTTTCTCGCGTCAGTATCTGTATCCGACAGCAAAGTAACTAAAAAAAATAGTTACATCCAACTAAATGCTTTAGTTTTTAATGAAAATTAAGTAGTTTATGCCCTATTTCTTAGTTATTCACACAATTTTTCGGAAAAAACGTTGTAACTTTGCGGCTGAAAGTAAATCTTTGTAACCAACATGAAAAGAATGCCAAGAACCAAAACCCTCCTACTGGCCCTGCTGTTTACCCTGCAGGCCGGAGCCCAGTCGCTCTACGTGGGTTCCTACAACATCCGTTATGCTAACAACGACGACGCCAAGAACGGCAATGCCTGGCAGCAACGCTGTCCGGTAGTGTGCGGTCAGCTCAATTTCGAGCACCCCGACATCTTCGGTGCACAGGAAGTGCTGCACCAGCAACTCCAAGACATGCTCCAACAGCTCGACGGCTACGACTATATCGGCGTGGGGCGCGATGATGGCAAGCAAAAGGGCGAGTATGCCCCCATCTTCTACGACAAACAGAAGCTGCGCCTGGTGGATAGCGGCTACTTCTGGCTCTCTGAAACGCCCGAAAAGCCCAGCAAGGGCTGGGATGCAGCCTGTTTCCGCATCTGCACATGGGGACGCTTTGAGGAAATAGCCACCCATCAGCAGTTCTATTTCTTCAATCTCCACATGGATCATGTGGGCCACGAAGCCCGTCGGCAGTCGGCGCGCCTGGTGTTGGAGCGCATCGGTCAACTGGCAGGCAGCGAGATGCCGGTAGTGCTCACAGGCGATTTCAATGTAGATCAGAACAACGAGCTCTACCAACTCTTCACCCAGTCAGGACGCTTGGTCGACACCTATGCAGCTGCCCGCCTGCGCTTTGCTGAGAATGGTACGTTCAATGCCTACCATCTGGACCGCAAGACCCGCAGCCGCATCGACCATGTGTTGGTGTCGCCCCAGTTTGAGGTCGACCGCTTCGGCGTGCTCACCAATACCTATTGGGCCGACCAGCAGCGACTGCCCTCCGACCACTATCCCGTGTTCGTACACCTGCAGGCAAAGGCAGCCACTTCCTCGCGTCTGAGCGCTCAGTCTACTGTGCTCCAATCGCTCGTCAACCCAATGATTGGTACTGGCGGTCATGGTCATGTGTTCCTGGGAGCCAACGTGCCCTTCGGCTTTGTGCAGCTGGGCCCCACCAACCGCAAGGACGGCTGGGACTGGTGTTCGGGCTATCACTATAGCGATTCTGTCATCATCGGCTTCTCGCACCTGCACCTCAGTGGTACGGGCTGTGCCGACCTGGGCGATCTGGCATTCCTGCCCGTATTAGATAAGACACAGAAAGAGGTGAAGTTCTCGCATCAGGCTGAATACGCACGGCCGGGCTACTACTCGGTGATGCTCAACAACGGCATCCGCGTAGAACTGACCGCCACCGAGCGCACCGGACTGCACCGCTATACCCTACCCGCCGACGCGCCTATGGGCTATCTGCGCTTCGACTTGGAGCAGGGCATCGGCTGGGACAAGCCTACCGAATGTCAGGCCCGTCAGGAGAGCAAGACAATGATTTCGGGCTATCGCTTCTCCAAGGGTTGGGCTAATAACCAGAAACTGTTCTTCGTGGTTGAATTCTCGCAGCCCGTTGAGCGACTCCAATCGTCTAGCGCCAACCTCCTGTTGCTTCGCTTTGCGGGTGGTCAGCAGCCGCTGATGGTCCGTGTGGGCCTCTCACCCGTGAGCATCGAGGGTGCCAAGGCCAACCTGAAGGCCGAACAGTACGACTGGGATTTCCAGCGCACGGTGGCCGATGCAGGTCGTAAATGGGAAGAGCAGTTGCAGAAGATTCAGATCACTGGCGGCACGCCCGATGAGCGCACCATCTTCTATACCGCCCTCTACCACACCATGACAGCCCCCTCGCTGTTCTGCGATGTAGATGGCACCTATCGTGGCTCCGATGACCAGATCCATCATCCATCACCCAACAACCAACAATCATCACCCATCAACTACACCACCTTCTCGCTATGGGACACCTATCGTGCTGCCCATCCGCTCATGACGCTCATTCATCCCGAGCTGCAGGAGAATATCGCCACCACCATGATCAATATCTGGCGCGAACAGGGCAAACTGCCCGTATGGCACCTCATGGGGTGCGAAACCAACTGTATGGTGGGTAATCCGGCCATCCCGGTATTGGCCGACTTGGTACTAAAAGGACTCACCAAGCAGCGCGAAACAGCGTTTGAAGCCATGAAGTCCTCGGCCATGCTCGACGAGCGCGGCTTGAAGCTGCTGAAGGAATACGGCTATATTCCCTGCGACTTGTTTGGCGACAACGAGACGGTGGGGCGCAGCTTGGAGTATGCCTTGGCCGACTGGTGCGTGGCGCGCGTAGCAGCACAGCTGAAGCGCAAGGCCGACCAGAAATACTTCGACCAGCGGGCACAGAGCTACCGCAAGTATTTCGATCCCCAGACGGGTTTCATGCGCGGTCTCGACAGCAAGGGGCACTACTCTTTCTCCGACCCCGCCAATCCTTTCAATCCTTTCCACTCGGCTCCCAAGAATCGCGACTATACCGAGGGTAATGCCTGGCAATACACATGGCTCGTGCCCCATGATGTTCACGGTTTGGTATCCCTCTTCGGCTCTGAGCAGCGCTTCGTCTCGAAACTCGACTCGTTGTTCATCGTCGATGGCGATCTG
>Ga0310786_10005643_pt1 | contig 16895 bp, 39 predicted proteins | sample AusTroGonzalo_MG_FD_203881 | JGI IMG/M metagenome (GOLD analysis project Ga0310786, IMG submission 203881) | Bovine rumen microbial communities from tropical cattle in Woodstock, Queensland, Australia - Gonzalo_03 (v2) (version 2) | ecosystem: Host-associated > Mammals > Digestive system >... | reverse complement strand
TCCGCCAGGTCATTTTGCCACTGCTGATTTGTATAATCAGAAGGCGGTATACTGGATTGCATTGTGATTCGCATATGGTAACACTTTCTTTCTGCCATGATGACACGATGATTTTTAGCGATGACATTTATTCTGCCTATTTCCGTCATGTTTGATCCACCGCACAGTCGAAAAAAATAGTATGCAGATATACAAGGTCATCATACGACAGTATGATATCACACTATTGACATGTTGTCAAGAGGTTTTGCTTGTATTACGGTGAGTTTTATAAAAAAAGTTTTGAAAACACAAACAAACAAATCCCGTATCAGTTCCATAAAAAAATAAACCGCCACAATGTCATCATGCAGCAGCCAGGATCGATCATACCAACAAATCATCCCTCTGCCACTCTATAATCATCTCAGCGGAATAATCCTATTTAAAATGTAATTAATATTTTATATAATTATTGATATTCACTAATTATATATAATATAGTATTGAAATACATATATTTAAAATCATTTATTGCAATACATATATTTAATATATGAATAGCAATAATTATTGAAATACTGTATGTATATAAATAATTATTAAATTATATTATTCATATGTATATAAATAATATATGAATCTAAATAAATGAATAATATAATTACGTTCTTCCATTTTTTTGATGGTCAAATGCTATATAATTGAATGAAAATCATCACATCTATACTTCGGTTTCGGCTTGGTAATAACCATATGGATCGTGTTTCGGGCAAAAATCAAGAATCGATTATATATAACGCCTCACCGAAGAAATATCGTCTTATCGTGAAAGAATTAAATTCTTGACAATAAAAGCTGACAGAACTTTGATAGACTCTCTATTATTGAGGGTCTGTTTTTATATGTTGAATCGTGATACTTTGTTCATACTTTTGTGACCTAAAATCCCGTTTCGGTAAACCGATATTGGTTGCTCTGCATTGTCTGTTTTAGGGAAGTCTTTGTTTGCGATCTGAATTTCGGTATTGCGTTTCGGTGAATGAGGTGTTTTGACGTAGAGCGTGTATTTTAGAAGGCGTGAATGCAGTAGGGAAATCGAGAAATTTTGGTGAGGTGGAAGGGGAATACATGCACGGTTTTTCGCCGGTCTGGGCCGCTCCGGAAATGTAAACCGGCCCCCGGCGATGGAATGTCCATATTTGCGCAAAACATGGACACGATCAGAAATTGACAAAATGTCATTTTACCAATAATGACAAAATGTCATATCTGTTTTGTGGCAATGACAAATTGTCATTTTCGCGTTTTGGATCGACAGAAGACAGTATACAAAACGTATAATCCCATTCATCGCCAATCATCAAATTATACAAACCGTATACCACCTTCGGCCATCGAATAAGTGACAAACAGTCACAAATTGCGTTCCTGGTCTCATGCTCGATCCGTCTTCTTTCAATCCTGAAAACGGCCGAAAAAAGCTTTTCAGCAGCAGCGCGGCCACATACGCCAAAAACGCAAAAATCGCCGCGTTTTTCTATATGATGTAATGTTTATAATAGCGCCGCAAATCGAAAAAACCGCGTTTTTGAACAAACAACGGTATTAAATGTATAAAGATGCGATTTTTCAAAAAATTGCAAAAAATATCTTGACAATGGTATATACCTGTGGTATAATGACACTGCAATCAGACAAAAGCCCCACGGGGCGACGGTCGATCAGGTACAAGCGTACTTTGACAATAGGTGCCAAAAAAGAAACGTAAAGGAGGCGTTTCAGTGGCCAATAAAAGGGGAGGCAAGAATGGCAAGCTTGCTTTTCCGAAATTAGCGGCCCGCCATCATGAGAGGCGTAATAGTCTATGATGTTTCCGGAATGCAACATACGCATCCGGGCGTTTTCCAGAAGTCGCAAGTCAAAATCTGAGTACCATATCGACCGTCAAAAAGCAAAAACGGCGCGTGATCCGTCTACCAAACTACCACGCGCCCACCGTACCACCACACTACAACCACGCAATCACTATACATACCCGCGCTATAACTGCGCCCACACGTACTATAACTGCGCCCAGATGGAGGCTCCAGCTTTTTTAGTATAGCACAAGCCTCCTGACCTGTCAACCCCGATCTCGTCCGGCGGCGGCGAGGGTAAACAATAGCCGCCACCAAACAAAAAAAGTTTTAGGAGGCTTTTATCATGGCAACTATGTATTATGATGTCTGCATCTATGGCAAAAAAGCTGTTGATGCCGCAACTAAAATCTTGAACGGCAGATGTTACGCTGATTTCATGGGCGGTCAAATCGAAATCGTCTCCGATGATTTCATCGTCATCTCTTATATCGAGACGTTAGAACGCGCCCACCAAATCATCGCTTGTATTCCTGAATTCTCTGGCTGCGAATACTCGATCAATGATACCGTCCAGGTTGATGAGTGTAATGCCCGGTCGAAAGAAATTGAAAACGGTATCCTTCCCGTTCCGTATCCCGTTGACGATCCCGCCCCTGAAGCACCTGCTCCCGCCATGCATGAATACCATCTCACCGTCGGCCTGTTCGATAAAGATACCGAAAAACAAGAGATCACCGAACATGCCGCGCATAACATCCTGGCCGATATCCTAATCAACCGACACGGCCTTTATGCCTATACTGCTATCAACTGTTCCGGCGTCTATACCATGCAGACCACCGGCCACGTCGTCCGGGAACCGTCGATCCGTATTGAGATCGTCACCGATTCGGTGATTGACATTTCCGCCATCGTCGCGGATATCAAATCCGCGCTTAATCAAGAAACTGTCATGATTAAACATGCGGTATCTGAGATAGATTTTATTTAAGGAGGTGCAGCGCATGGACACGGCCACGATTTACGCAAACTATAACTGCACGTTATTCAAGATAGCAACGTATTCTTTACCCGTCGCATTAAAGGCGATGAACGATCCCGATTATCTCAATCAACTTGTTTCCATGGGGATCGATGCAAAAACGATCCGCGCAATCAACAATCAGACCGGCGAAATCATCACCGCAAATTAAGGAGGTATCACCATGTTCCCTAATACGCTTCTGGGCTATTTCAAAAACGGCCTTGTCAACAATCACTGTTCCATCCGCTATTTCAACCGCGCTTTCCTGGCGGTATTCATCACCGAATACAATGCATCCAAACAATCCGGCATTGCCGATTACACCAAAACGAAAACCACCGACTTTTATAATAAGAATTCAAGCGCATATTGCGTTTTCCTGGAATTGTGGAACGAATACCGCACGGCCATGGATCGCATAAAAGCAGCGTATTAAAAAGGAGGGATCCCCATGTCGCGCAATCTCAAGCCGGATTATATCCGCAAACTGATCGAAACACAAGCGCCCAACGGCTACAAATTTGATGCCGCAAACTATCTTTACAATCCGCATTTATCCCATGAATACCCGTCTTTTATCAAGACGATTGCCGAAACGGAAAAAACCACGACGATCCGCCGCGTATACTATTTCAAGCATTACGACGGTACCGGCGAATACATGGAGGAAACATACGAAACGGAAAAATCCGGCGGCACATGGCAATTCGTGAAGCAAAGAACGGAAAATATTCTTGCGCAATCGAACCGGTTCAGCCTGAAAACGCTGCTGTCATTCTGTTGAATATCAACGGAAAATCCCCGCCCCGCCGGGAGGCGTAAATCCCGGCCGATCATCAAAATCAGGAGGAAAATTTTAATGGAAAAATTCAGATTATTCATGGGCTGTTTGGGCTACGGGATCACCGTCTGCAATGCCGCCGTTATGGTCTGCGGGGATTACAAGCAGATCGCCCACATTACCCCGGCCGGAAACGTCAAGTTGTACGTTGATCCCGATTACATCCCCGCGCCGGAAATGGAAAAAATCAACCGCGCCGCGCAGGTGGAGGCGGAAAGATTCCGCAATAAGTTTGAATTCCTGCCGGTGGAAACGCAGTATTATAAAATCTTGGACGCCATGCCCCTGGCGGAAATGCATAACGCCATCCACGATCCCCGCGCTTTATCGGAAAAACTGCCCGATCTCCGCGCCTGGTACTATCAGCATAACTGAAGGAGGAATGGAAAAAATGAAACTGAATTATCACAAAATCCGCAACATCCCCATGGAGGTCTGCACCTGCGAACAGAAGATCGCCTACAATCTGGCCTTTCGCGCCCATATCAGTTACGGCGACAAATATCAACAGGCCGTCAAAATCGGATTCTGTTGTCCGCATGATTTGCTTTACCAAATCTTACAAACGGAATTTTCCGCCTATACCCGGCAGCACGGCGGAAAATATGACGACGACGCCATTTACAGCGCCTTGCAATCCGGCTTGTCGGAATATCTCTTGCATCCCTTTATCGCCTCCGATTATGAGGCGATCGGAAAAGCTTTCCCCGCGCATTATCTCTGAAATCTCAACGGAAAAACAGGAGGAAATCACAATGGAAAAAATCGAAAACAAAACGATCTATCAGCTTACCCTGTGGGAAATCGGCGAGCGCTGGGGCCAAACCTATCCCATCGAATTCGATACCCCGGAGGCGGCGGAATACGCGGCGGAAATTCTCATTCAAACCGGCAAATATTCCTCCATCACGATCCGCAAAGAGGATATCATCCTCCGGACGGAAAACACGGAAATCAGCGCCAACGGCGTATATATGGAGGTTTACCCGCAGCGGGTGCCGTTCATCACAAACGCCGCCATGGAACAAATCAAGCGCAATCTGGCGGCGGGGATCGCCGCAACCGTCTCAAACTTTTAACGGAAAAACGCAGGAGGAAAAAATCATGAAAGTCAAATTCGGCCCCGAACAGAAAAAAATTATCACCGTCGCACAGCTTCCCGCCGTCCGCCAACTGATCGAATTCATGCGGGAGGATACCGGCCTCCGCGATTACGCGGAAACAGCCGCCACCCTTGCAAGTGACTATTCCGGAATGGAAATTCTCAAGGCGGAGGCTGAAATCGCCCTGAATAGTCGCGTATGGAATCAGTACGGCGATGAAACGGAAAATATTGATATCTGGATCAAAGTTTACGCTTACCACAGTTATTACGGTTTCTACGATATCGGCGTCTACCTGACGGATTTATGGGCGCTCTGCTCCGACAATAAAGAGGAAATCCGCTCCCATATGTATATCAGGCATTACACGGCTGAAAACTGAACGGAAAAAAGGAGGAAACAAACAATGTCAGCGCCTAATTTTCGCCCCATGGAATACGATATGCCCCTGATCGTCGGCGGTATGGAAGACCTGCCGGAATACGATCTTTACGAAGAATTTTACGATGCCGAACGCCTGGCGGACGATATGACGGAAGATCTCAAATATCACGAAATAACCGTGATAGGAGGCTATTATCAGGGATTCCAATTCTACGTGATGGAAAAATACGCCGATCAATTCGATCTCTGTTACGATTCACCCTATTGCATCGACAACGACGATTCCCATTATTATTTCGACAAATGCCGCAGCGCGGCCATCCGTGCGGCGGAGGCGGAAAAGCGGAAAATCCGGCGCTGGCTGAACGGTCTCCGGGATCGCGGTTATGACTGCCTGATTTGTACCGGAAGATTCTGCAGCGGTGAAGCATCCTACGCCTACGCATAAACGGAAAATCCTCTATCCGGTTTCTGAGGGGCTTTTCCCTTAAAAGCCCCATCCCATACAATCAGCGGAAAATCCGCAGAAAAGGAGAATACAGCAATGGAATACCCTAAGGAAATCTTCACGATCAACCAGGATCAAACGCGCCGCAACCGCGCGGAATACGAACGCAAGAAGGAAAAATGGTATCAGGCGGCGGAAAAACTGTATCCCGATTACTTTTCCCGCTCCCTTGCCGAACGGCACCGCCTGCGGAAAATCATCAATGAATCCGTCGGATTCAGCATCTAAGGAGGAAAATACCATGCGCAAAGAATACACCTTTACCAACAGCAAACAGGAAAAAATCATCGTCGTCCTGACCGAAACGGAACACGACAGAACCAACAAAAAAGGCTTGATGAACCTGTGGGTAAAATCCGGTCTGATGGAAAGATTCATCCCCAAAACCATCAACATCGCCACCTACGTTTACGAAATCAACGGGGATTGCGTCGGCAAATACAATCCGCAGATCGTCCCCGGAAAAAACAAGATCAATTTCGCCTGGATGCTGGAATCCACGCCGGAAAACGAACGGAAAATCATCGAAGAGATCAAACGCCTTGCAGAGATTTGAGGAGGAAAAATCATGGGAAACAATCTGCGCGTATGTCGTTATTGCCTGATGGCTATCGAAGCCCACGAAGGAAAACAGGCCGCAATGGAAATTTTCGTCGATGAAGACGATGAAACGGAATCCACCTGCGAATGGTGCGAAGAATCCGGATTTGATACGCTTTACGAATTGATTTAAGGAGGAAAAATCATGTCAACGGAAAATTGGAAATACGCAGCGCCCTCCACGGAGGAAGTCGAAGAAAAGGGGCTTGGCTGTGCTTACCACATCTTAGAGAACGGCGTCAATCCCTACACCGGCGAAACGGAAGAAGACTATATCGCCAAAGGTTACGCCGTCATGACCGACGGAGAATTTCAAGCCCTTTTGGACGAGCATGAAAGATCCATCTGCGGCCATTGGCAGGAGATCACGGAAGAAGACTATGAGGACGCGCTGGACGTCCTGCCTCCGGCCCTGTGGCATAACGGCGGATTCTTTCTGTCGGAACGCTATACCGGCACGATCTCAAGTTTCTATCAGCGCCTTAACGGAAAATTCTACACATCCTTGCAGGACATGAAAACGCCGCGCCGGGAAATCCTGGACGATCTCAACCGCTTCATCGCGGAACAATAAAACACAGGAGGAAAAAATAATGGAAATCTTTCTCGTCATCTTCTGGATCGAAATCCCGCTTGTTTTCGCCGTCTTATATATGGAGCTGCATGAAGACAAATTGATCGCCTTTGAACGACGCATCATCCGCGCAACGGTAAAAAATTACCGAATTATCCGGAAAATTTGCAAAAAACAGCTTGACAAATGCAAAAATCGGTGGTATACTGCCGATGCAATCGGAAAGGCGGCGAAATAAGCCAACTTTCTGGCCGCCGGAAAAAATAAAAAAAGGAGACAATAAAATGAAGATTTTAATCACGTTTCTTTCCGTCCTCCGCACGTTCCTGGCGCTGGCCGCGCAGCCGGAAGCCATCCCAACGGAAAACATCACGCCGGATTATTACCCGCTGGCCGGGATCGTGACGGAGGTTGATTACGCAACCGATACCGTCACCGTCACCGACGGAGGCGGCACCCAATGGGCCTTTTACGGCTGTGAAGACTGGCTCGAAAACGATATCGCCGCCCTGCTGATGGACGGAAAAAACACCCCGGAAATCTACGACGATGAGATCGTCGCCGTCCGCTACAGCGGATGGATCGAATAAAGGAGGAAAATCTCAATGAAAAATCTGCTGCAAGTCACTTTTAGCAAACCTTCGCCGGAAGATTACAAGGAATTCGCCGATTCCTATGCCGGATCGTCCGTCCTGGACGGAAGAACCAAAGTCACGGCAACAGACGCCGAAGGGCATACCGCCGCGATGTTCATTGATGAAGAACGCCTCCAAAGGCTCGGCGAGGAATATATCAAAACGCATCTCACCATTTACTACATCAACTTTTTTGAAAATTGGTATTTGAAACTTTCCGAAAACGATTACTACAACGATCCGCAGCGCCATCCGGAAAAAATCATCCGCCTGAAATTCGTCGAGATCGAAAACGGCACCGGCAGAGAGATATACAAGGGGATCGACACCGGGAGATATTATCTCAGAGAATGCGAGAAAAAAGAAGATTTCGCCAAATGGTATATCTGCGGCAAAAGACGCCATACCGACGACGGAGACGAGCCGCGCCCGAATCTGATCTTTGAGTATAACGGCCAGACGGAAAAAATCCGCTTTGACGATTGGAATGGCGTCGCCGCCTATTCGGATACATTCAATAAAAATTTCAACAGGAGGGAAAAATAATGTCAACCGTTCTCGATCAATTCATCACCCGCGTCAGCGCCGGGGAACACGATTTCACGATCACCGTCCCCAAAACCGGAAAATCCGTCTTTTTCGCCAGCGGAAAATCCGGAAACGCCCAGGTCTATTACGCCCGTGAATACTACGGCGAAGCGGAAGATGCCGTCTATGATTTTTTCAAAATGATAGAACCCGCAGCCATCGTCCGCGACGGAAAAATCTATCTGCTGGATGCCTACCTGTTCGGTCACGGCTTTTCCAACGCCGAACCGCTGCCGGAAAACGTCGTCAAATTCTCCGATTACGTGAAGAGGTGCCAGCAAGCCCTGGATGCCGCCTATCCCGATTACTACGCCATCATTGCGGCGGAACCGGCCAGCATCGACTGGATGAAAAATTTCATTCAACGCGTCCGCGCCGATCTCCTGTTGGATCGCAAGCGCAAAGATGACGAGATCCCCTTCCCGAAGGAAAAAGCTTTCGCCACCCTCTGCACCCACAACGATCTTCCCACCGCCTGCGGCGAAGTGTTGGACGCCAACGAGGGAACAATCACCAAACGCAAGCGGCTTGACGTCCTTGCGCAAAGCCTGATCGCCGCCGGAAAAATCGCCGCGCCCTGGGAGATCGAACTGGCCGCCGCCCTCCGGCAGTCTCCCGCAAAAACCGTCACCGTCTCTTTTCTCCTGAACGGCAAAGCCGGAACGGAAAAAATGGAGAAATCCGAATTGCTCTGCGTCCTTGTCAACGATAATTATTTTGACTATTACCATTTCCAGACAAGACAGAAGGGAAAAGATTTCCTTGCCTCCCTCGGCGCGTCAACCTATTGGAACGATAAAAACAACCTCCTCACCTGCCGCCACATCACCGCCGTCACCTACAACGGAAAACCAATTTATGAAAGGAAGGATTAAAAATGAAAAACATTTTTATCGTCGTGGTCACAGAAGAAGACGGAAAATACTATGCCCTTGCCGACACCATCCACACCGATCAAAACATCCTTCCAATCATGCAGCGTTATAAAGATGCGGTCATCATTCACCTTTGCGAAACCCGCAGACAGGCCGACAATCTGGCTTTTGCATGGAACAACGATTATAAACGAAACGGAACCTATTTATTCGGTTAATAAGCCGGAAAATCTCAATATCATCGGCTGACCTATCGGCTGCGTCGCGCCGCCACCGGGCGGAAAAACACGATGTAAACGGGGAGAAAGGAAACGATCATGGAATACAAAATTATCTATAAAGAGACCTACGAAGGGGAATATTTCGTTGACGCCGATTCTCCGGAAGCCGCAAAGGAAGAATTCAACTATCAGATTTCCGAAGGGAAAATCGACTTTGACGATCTGGAAATGTCCGGCAGCGAGATCACGCCGATCCCTTATGAGTTCCCTATCCTGAAAGACGTCTCCAACGAATACGAATACGAAAGATTGACCGCATCACTTCCGGCGGAAAAATTACAGTTGATCGAATCCGTTCTTGATGATTACAACAAAGATTTGATTGATATTGCCTACGATGACATGGACGAAGAAGCCGCGAAATTGCTTGTTAAAAGCGCAAAATACGTTGTTCGCGGCGGAGAAACCATCATCCTGATGTGGGAAACGGGATGGATCGAAACCGCCGAATTGATAGAAAAATTGACAGAAGAAGCCGCGCCGACGGCGGCGGAAAATCCTGCTCCCGGCTTGACGCAGGAGGAAATCAACATCTTGTCTGACGGTCTGATTGCCCTCATCACCAACGCCTCCGCCGCCTCCGCCATGGTCAACGACGCCGCGTCAAGAAAAGCCATCAACGCCCACATCTCCCGCCTCCAGGAACTCAACCGGAAAATATTAAACCTGTAGCACGGTGCCTTAGCACCGTCTTGAATCACCGCTACCAGAACAGGAGAAAGGAAAATCATCATGATTCCTTATTTTCACAATCAATCACTGCCGGAAGAATATCTATCTGCGGATATCGCCAAACAAACTAATTATAAATCCATCAAAGACGCATACGAACGGAACGATTTTTCTGTTATCAAAAGAGGTGGAATCTTTTATGTGGAAGGTTATGGCTGCCCGGACAGAACCTATAACCTTGTCGTTAAGGAAACGAAACGATTATATCCGTATTTAACATACTTGCATGACGGAGCCAACTCATAGACAAGCGGAAAATCTGAAAGGAGAATCACCCATGAAACGAGCGGAAAAATACCCTGATACCGACGTGTTCCATTTTCACAACGCCAACCCGAAGAACCGCATCACAGGCGACTGCCGCATCCGCGCCATCGCCGTCGCCTGTGAGATCCCCTACAATCAGGTGGTCATGGATCTTGCGCAGATCCAGATCGAAACCGGATACGACCAGTGCGCGAACCAGGGCATCAGCATCCTGATGGAGAAATACGGATGGAAAAAACACCCACAGCCCCGCAAGAAGGACGGTACCAAGTACACCGGCAGGGAGTTCTGCAAGGTACAACAGAGATGGCTGCAGGACAAAGAACTGATCGGAAGTAAATGGAATGACGGTATCGTCATCGCCGACAGAATCTTCTGCAACATCGGCGGTCACCATGAAGTCGCCATCGTGGGCGGAAAAATCTACGACCATTGGAATTCCTCCGGCGGCTGCATCGGAAACTATTGGACGAAATACTGAGGGAGGGGAATCAGTCATGAAAAAGACTTACCGCGATTTCTGCGGCGCGTCCGCAAGCATCCAACCACACCGGGACGGCACCGCCACCCTGCGCGTGAATGCCGGTGGAAAAATCCACCGCTCCGAACACAAAAACGAAAAAGCGGCCTACGCCGCGTGGAAAAGATGGTGCCGTTAAAAGCATTATAACCGCCGCCTCCCGCCATCGGAAAAACAGAAAGGAGCATCCCCATGAAACACATCGTCATTCTCATCGCCGTCATCCTGTTGGCTTTCTTCCTCTTCGTCGCCCTGCAAAACACACAGGCGTCATGTCAGCCGGAAAACTTCGCCCAGATCAGCGAAAACGGCGTGTATATGTTGGACGCGAAAATCGTCAACGGCGTGGCCATGGATGAAAACTATCGCCTGTGGAACCTCCCGCCGGAAGACGGCGCGTATTTCAACGGAAACTATATCCTCGTCATATCCTGTGCCGGAACTCCCTCCGACGATTCCGACGACATCCTGATCGGCGTCAGATAGAAACCGTAGCGCGGCTTCGTGAGCCGCACCGCCGTCAGGCGGAAAATCCCACCGCACACTGCATTATCAAATAAAAAAAAGGAGAATCACCCATGAAAATCAAAACCTGGATCAAATATGAGGAACCATACCTCCCTCCCCGCTGCCGCAAATGGCGCTATCGTGAGCGCGAAGAATACGTCTGGTACAGCATCAGGGAAGTTTCCCTCTCCGATCTGTCCCTCGCGTTTGAGGACAATTCCTTCCACGGCAAAGGCAGCATCTATTTCTACGGCGGAAAACTTTACGCCAAAGTCAAATCCGGCGAAGTGATGAGTCATCCGGAAGAACGCGGATGTGATTCACCCCTTCAGGAGTTGATCCGGTGCCGTGAAAAATCTTCACAGTTTTTCCCTCGTGTATATCGGGACGGACAACATCCGGACAGGCGGAAAATTTTATCAGCCGTCAAATCCGCCAACGCTCATTATCTCATTGTGGACGGTGAACTCTACCGCACCACAGAGGAACCGCGTTACGTCGTCCAGACATTCGGCCTCGGCTTCAACCACGGCGGAACCGGTCTGTTTGTGGAATACTATTACAACAGCAATATCGGCAAAGACAATTACTTTTCCGCGCTGGAAGGGGATCAGGCGGTCGCCTGGGCCAATCATGTGGCTGCTTCTCGAGGAGATACCAACAACGTCGGAAATTTTGAAAAAATGATCGTCTGCCATATGCCGGAGATTGTCAAAGTCAAACCGAAGCGGCAGCACGGCGACGGCGACAAATTCCTGAATGACGTCGAATCCCTCATCCGCGCCTCCGACAACGCTGTGGAAGCCGGTTTCCTCAGTCTCGCGCTGCTTCTTGCCGGAAAAAATTGAAAGGAGAATCAATCAAATGAAAGATCACTTTACCCACACCCATTCCGAAGCCGCCAGAACCATCCGCCTGAAAAACGCCATCCGCGAAGATTGTAACGTATGGAACAAACTCCAGAACATCAACGCGGCGTCCCGTCAGGAACTCAGTCTTTCCCCCGGTATCGACGGCGATATCACCGGACTTTACGAACTGATCCTCAACGGAAAAGAACTTTGGTACGGTACGCTTTCCGAAATCAACGCCATCGTCAAATCCATGCTCACGCTGCTCATCCAGCCGGAAAAATTCGCGCCGCATACGCAAAAGGAGAAATAATCATGTGTTATGACGAATGGGAAAAGAGCAGATTTAAGATCTTCAACGGAAAGATCGAAGCTTTCAAAGACCATCCGAAATATGCGTCTCTCAGGAAACAGGCGGATGACGCCATCCGTTATTACAGTGGTTTCGGATACGCCGCCATCGCCGCCGAGGACTTCATCGAACGGATCGAAGCCATGCCGCTTGACTACATCCGCGATTGGCTGGGCGGAAAAAATGAATTGAAATGGCGAGATTGCGACAAAAAAATGCTCGACGCCATGCGCGGCGGCTATACACATCTGCTGGAAAAATATAACCGCCACACCATCCACCGTATCGCAGCACGTGACGCGCATTTCTACAAGGATATGGGGTACGATATCATCAACGAAGACGATAACGTCTACGCCGTCAGGGAGGAAACATGAAAATCCAATGGAAAAAAGGTCGGAATGATTATCAAAACTATTATGACGCTGCAATCGAAAACGATTACCTTCTTGTTTTTGAAAACAATTGGAACCCAGGCGTCTGGATGGCGTCCGTCAACAACATCATGATCGGTGACAAAACCTATAATGACCGCCAGCGGAAAAAACAAAAACTTCCGCCGAACTGCCCTCCACACAAATTGTATAGCTGCAGGATCCTCTGCTCACACGATCCAGATTACCTGATGCGCAAAACAGAATATTGTTATTTCCACGGAAAAACAGAGATCACGCCGTAAAGGAGAAAGAACAATGAATAGAAAATACTATATGCAGGATAAATTCGGTTATGTGGAAGAAGTCTATCTCGAAAACGACGACGCCGCATTCCAATATGCGCAGAACAAAAACTTCCGCAGCAATGAAAATTGGAAAGCCTACGACGAACGCGGCAACCTGATCCACCGCGTCGCCGTCTGCCGGTAAAGAATAAAAGGAGGAATTCAGTATGGGACAGAGAAGTCAGATTTACATTGCCTACAATAAAAACGCGTCGCCGGAAAAAATGGAAGCCTATGTGCGGCAAGGGGAGCGCGTACTGACCGCCAGATACTTCCAATGGAACTACGGTTCCCGCATGGTGTCCAGGGCAAGAAGTATCATGGAATGGTTGTCCGTACAAAAAGATGCGCTTGATTCCGTTGGATGGAAAATTCCACTCATCGCTGCCGTCAACTTTGATTTCCGTGACGTTGTTGAATCCAACGACATCATAGCGGAATGGAGAAACGAATTCAGCGACGAACCGTTCAACTATATGGTATTCCGTTTTCAGGATAACAACGACGGCAAGCTGTTTATCAGCGTCGAGCGCGACGGAACGATCAAATACTGCTTCACCGACAGCAAAATCACGCAGCCGCTCACAGCGGAAAAATACATGCGTTGGGATCACTGCGAACACAATACGGAAGAGGAATACGGCTCCAACTATTCCGCCAACTGCGCATGGCTCAAAGATAACGCCGTGCTGATGTCGCCGGAAGAACTGAACGACTTTATCTCCGGTACCTATTCCAACGGTTCATAACCGCCACCAGGCGGAAAATTTAACTCAGGAGGTTCTGAAGAATGGAAGATTTTGAATGGTTCAAGCAACAAATCAAACGAAAGGGAGTCGTCTGGAAATCGGAATGCGTTCACTTCCTTGACTGTATCGACAACTATATGGCCGTATACGCGCCTCTGTATCCCGATCACTCGCCGGAAGAACAGTATTGGTTTTACAATATCCGCGACCGCAAATTCACGCATATTTGCGCTGCTCACTGAGTTACACTTGCCAACTGCCAGGCGGAAAATTTTACACGGATTACAAAACAGAAAGGAAAGCGTCAATATGATTACACCGTCTAACATCGAACGACTTGACAGAATCGTCGCCCACTACGCCATGAAGGATTATCTCCGCGCCAACCCCAAACCAAAGTACGACCGCAAAACCGGAGCGCCGATCCGAAAGCCCTATACCCTCTCGCCGGAAACCAACGAAGCCAGAGCCATGCTTTCCCTCGCCCGGTCGGAAAATCTCACGCCGGAGCAGGAGGAAATCGTCAAAGCCTATCTGCTCAAGCACAAGATCCTCTTCGACCTGTAGCACGGTGCCTCAGCACCGTTTCCACCGAAAACGCTGCGCCAGCGGAAAATACTATATAATATTTTCCACCAAAAGGAAACGCGAAATCCAGAAAATCCATATTAAAATCGCCGCCAAAGGCGGCTCACCGACGCGGCTACGCCGCGCCTGTCGCGCAAGCGACTTATCGAACACAGAAAGGAAGAAGATCATGCCAAGATTAGGACATTTCACCGGAAAAATTTATCCGGACGATTACGATTTCTCACAGTGTATGGAATGCTGCCTCGTCTTAAAAGACAAAGAAATGAATGATGAGGAGTTTTTACAAAGAAAGAGATTGGAATATAAAATGATCTGCATTGGATGCATGGGTTGTCCGCAAAGCAAGATTTATCGCATTTACGAAGACATTGCTATGGAAAAAAAGGAAACAATGTGACGAGCAGTCACAAAGAAAGGAAACTATCATGGTCAAAATCATCTATCACATCGACGACGTTGCCTATCTCCGCGCCCAGATCGCCGCCTCCGACGTGCCGGAGGAAAAATTGGACGACCTTTTCGCAGACCTGGAGACCTTCCGCGCCGTATACACGCTCTCCGCGCCCCGCCGCGCCCACGGAACCTGCCCGGATCACTACACACTGACGGACGAAGAGGGAAACAAGATTAACATCAACGATCTCAACGGCTATCAGCGTGGCTGCATTCTGTCAGCATGTCAGTCACACTTCGCCCAGATCCCGCCGGAAAATTCCGATCACAACGTCAACGACCTGCCCTTCGGCGTCGTCAGAATCGAACAGGAGGAAATCTGAATGGAATACTACAAACTGAAAACCGGAAAATTTATCAACCGGACGGACATCGAATTCGCCTATGAGATCCTTGAGGGTGGCAGTCCCTATGATGGCCCGAAATCGCGTGACAGATTTATCGCGTTTCTGGATTATCTCATGCACAAAACAATTGAATACAGGTTGGAAAAACCGAGTGATGGCGACGTCAGACAGATCGCCATGGCGAGGCAACCTGTAAAAGCATCACAACTCTACCGCGACCTGCACCACTGCACCATTTCGGAAGCGTATCTGCACGTCATGGATATGATCGTGGAACCGGAAGGCTTGGGAGGAGAGTCATGAGCGTAAAACTACACCATCTTGTCAACAGATATAAACACGACACACATCTTCTTAACGATTACAAAAGGGAGGAATATCAAAAGGAATTGTTAAGAAAGCGCATAGAAAGACACAAAAAAGCGATCATAGAATTCGTTACGTCGGATTCTTTCGTCGAAAAAATGCAGCAGGAGGAAATCTGAAATGGAAAGAAATGTAAATAAAGCACAGCCGGAAAAAACCATCAAAGCGCCCGTCATCAATCTCCCTTTCGACGAATTGCTTTGCCCTTTCTGCAAGACGCCGGTTGACGATCTGCCGGACGTCTGTCCCACCTGCGGCGCTCCGCTGGATTATACCCGCTTCTTCCCTGCGGATTTCATCTGCTTCGACGTAACGCCGGGAAATCTCCCGCTCCTGATCGACAAATATTGCGGCTGAACCGCATACATAGGAGCTTATGGAAAATTTTTCACAACAACCTTTACAATCCTCCCCGTTTATGGTATGCTTACATAAAGATTCTAAACAGAAGGGGAGTCCCACCGTGGCAAAAAAGCAATTCACCGAAGAAGAAGCCCGTCAAAGAAAAAACGCACGACAAAGGGAGTATAACAAACGAACTTCATATGCTTCTACAAATAAATATCATAAAGAACAAACAAAAATAATACCAATAAGGATAAGTATCAGCACAGAAAAAGATATCATGGATTGGTTAGAAGCCCAACCAAACAAGGCCGGATACATCAAACAACTCATCCGCGAAGACATCAAAAGAACCGAATCCATCGCATCAGAATCAAATCCAACCGGGAAAATAGACAAATAAGCCATCACAGTCCCATTCATGCCACACTGAACCGTTGACATGACGATCATATTGTATTATAATACCAATAAAAGAACAGTTTTCAACAGCGGAAAGGAGAAGCGCAATGTATATTGTCAAGAACAAATCAACAGGAAAAGGCATCATTGAGGCCAATTATTATATCCCGCAGCAGAGTCGCTTTGCAAAGGATATTACATCCAAACGGTTCTCATATCTTCCTGACGCGCAGGATGAATTTTTTGCGGAACGCAAGAATCCTTGCAACAAAAGCGTAGAATTGCTTAAAGCGATCCCCGTTAATGACGATGGTTCCTACAACTTCGGCGGAGAGTTTTGGTTTGTATCCATCGACGGTGAAATTTAAGACCTGTAATGTAATAAAAACCGTAGAAATTACCATCGCAAAACAGCTTGACAAAGTAATGACCGGAACG
>Ga0310786_10005642_pt1 | contig 16895 bp, 7 predicted proteins | sample AusTroGonzalo_MG_FD_203881 | JGI IMG/M metagenome (GOLD analysis project Ga0310786, IMG submission 203881) | Bovine rumen microbial communities from tropical cattle in Woodstock, Queensland, Australia - Gonzalo_03 (v2) (version 2) | ecosystem: Host-associated > Mammals > Digestive system >... | reverse complement strand
TAACAAACTGGTACACTACAAAGACGGCAATAATGCATACCAGACACATTACGGGAATAGGCAATTGGGCGAAACCTATGCGGTAACGTCTCTTCAAGTTTTCGGGCAGCCAGTGTATAATCATACCTATTATAAATAAGGTAAAGACATTACTATAAGCCTGCACTATCTCCCATACGTTTCCGCTCCATGCAGATCCTATCCTGATAACCATGTTACTGGCGGTATTCCATGCCGTCTCATTGGCAATTGCAGGGTCAAGGTTGGAACCTGAGCGGAAGAACAGACGGGTAAAGGTTATGAACGTGAATGTTACCAGGATGCACCACGAACGCTCCAACCAACCCCAGCAATGCGGCAGGTTCATGCTGATGTATCCCCATCTTATCCAGGCACTTACCATAATAAAGGCTACATAAGCCAGGAACAGGTTCCATAAGGGAGACGGAGCCTGCATTGTCAGCAGCCAAAGGATACCCGCAACCACCGTACTGCCGATACATCGTACCATCAACGAGCTGTCCCTCCAAAACTTGAACACCACCATGCCTACGCCATTCAGACCGCCCCATATCAGGAAGTTCATGCTGGCTCCATGCCACAATCCACCCAGCAGCATGGTAATCATACTGTTCAGGTTGGCCCATATCTTACGACGCCTGTCGGGGCAGAACCATGCCGTCAGTATAACAGCCATCGCCAATACCAGCACAGCGATACTGATATACATGTTCCCACTTAAAATCAGTGCCGAGAGGGTCAGCACGGCTATCCAGAAGATGGTACCGAAGCCGATGTTTCTGTTTCCTCCCAAGGGGATGTACAGGTAAGTCTGCAACCAACGGCTCAGACTTATGTGCCAACGCTTCCAGAAGTTGCTGCAGTTAAGAGCCTTGTAAGGTGAATTAAAGTTCCTGGGCAGATGGAATCCCATCAGCATGCTCAGACCAATGGCCATATCAGTGTAGCCCGAGAAGTCGGCATATACCTGCAAGGAGTACAGGAACAACGCCGCCAGATTCTCGAAACCCGTAAAGAGCATTGGGTTATCAAACACTCTGTCTATGAAGTTCACCGCCAGGTAATCACTCAGCACAATCTTCTTAATCAGACCGTTCACAATCCAGAAGATAGCTATGCCAAACTGTCTGCGACTCAGGAAATACCTGCGATAGAGCTGTGGGATGAAATCGCTGGCCTTGATAATAGGACCGGCCACAAGTTGGGGGAAGAAACTGACATAGAAGCCGAAATCCAGGATGTTCCTGACAGGTTTCACCAGTCCCTTATATACATCTGCCGTATAACTGACAATCTGGAAGGTATAGAACGAGATACCAACGGGAAGAATAATCTTATCCACGCTAAAATACGAGGTAGCCGTCAGTTCGTTCAACCATTTGCCCGCCACATTAATAACCTCAAACTGCGTACCGAACATCTGGTTGATGATATCGGCAAAGAAATAGCTGTACTTGAAATAGCACAGGATGCCCAAATCGATGCAGACGCTTAATGAGAGCCAGGCCCTCTTGGCCCATCGGGCTTTACATTTATATATAAGCTGGGCAATAAGGAAGTCCGAGCAGGTAACCAGCACCAGCAACCCCACAAAGGCACCGCTTGTCTTGTAGTAGAACAACAAGCTGACGGCAAAGAGGTATGCATTACGCATCAGGGCTCTGCGCTGGAATATGGCAAAGGCCATAAAGACTAGACTGAAGAAAGCCCAGAATTGGAACTGAGTAAACAATAACGGTGTTTCGGGGTCGAAAGCAAAAACGTTCTGAATATATCTTATAAAATCTGACAAATCCATATCCTATCTAAGGTAATCATTATAATCCTGTACAAAGGCATTGTATATCAAGTCGGACATCAGTCGGTATCCCGATGAGAGGAAATGCACATGATCCCTGTTCATCAAGCCTGCAGACACCCATTTGCTGCTACTTCCTAATCCGCCCATCACCTGGAACTGATTGAATACGGCTCCGTTAAACTCCAGTGCCAACTCTGTCATGGTCTGCTCCACAACGGGTCCGTTGCTATTGAATACATAACGGCGCCTGCCCACCCTCAGCCAGCAGTCGTTATTGGTAACAAACAGAAAAGCAGCATTGGGATTTACTCGCAGAATGCTGTTAATCAGCTCCCTGTAGTTTTCCTTAAAGGCTTCAGCACTAAATCTGGTTGTGGGAGTGTTGGCATCATTGATGCCTATGCCAAATATGACCAGGTCCGGCGGACACAACCTACCCAGTTCCTCCTGGAAGAGTTCACAACGCAACCACGAGGGTACTGCCGCCCCGTTAATACCGCATCCTGTATAGGTAATGCCTACCCCATCATGTTCGGGCCAAACACCACGCAGGACAAAGCTGGAGCCTTCGTGCTCCAAACCCTCAAAGACAAGGGTACATTCATTTGCCGGATGGGGGAATGTAAAAAGGAAATCTTTACCTACCTGTTTAGGGAGCAAGGTATCTGATGCTGACGTCACAATCAGCGGACGAACTTCCCCTCCCCCTGCTTCACCCAGAACTCTGAGTCGCTGAAAGGCGAAAGCCTCATCCACACTTAGGTCCAGTGAACAACCTTCAGAGCATGCCACGGCCGCAGCACCGCTCAGCCCCAAGGGATAGGAAGGCATCCTGTCCAGGCAGCGAGTACCCTTCCAGATACCCGAGGAGGAAAATGTATAATCACTGGGTGCATTGGTTCTGATGGCCTTGAAGGGGAACATCAGCCCCCTGCTTTGCGGTCTTCCGAGCATTATCTGTGCAAAGTTGCATCTCAGCCTATGGCTCAGCACGCCCGCCTGAACATGGCTACCGCCCACATGTAGGATATTTACCACGCCCTTGCCGCCTCGGCGAACATGTTCTATCTTGCGGTACAACGATTCAAATCTGTGATGCTTGGCAGGGAACTGCAGATAGCAGGCATCAAAGTTCACGTGGTCATAGCTGTCTATATCCACCAAACTCAGACGCTGCGCATGGCAAGCCCATGAAGCAACCAGTAGTAATATGATGATACTTAGCCTCTTCATCTTATCGAGTCAAGGGTCAGTGAATCTTCTTCAGGCAGTTCCACCTTATCCTGCCCTGAACGGAACCTATAGAACTTATAGTAGAACTGCAGGGTCTCATATAGCATGTGAGCCATCTTCTTGGCTCCTGCAGGAGTAAAGTGAACGTAGTCAGAACCAGCCAGCCCCGAACCAACCCATTTGGTCATACTGCCTTTGCCGCCCATCACCTCATACATATTCCAGAAGGCGGCACCTGATTCGTTGGCAGCCTCTTTCAGCACCTTCACAGCCTCCGGCAATACCGAGTAGGAGGTAACGGCACCCGTGCTGTCCACATTAGCCATATCCGACGGGCCAATGAAGATAATCTTTGCCTCGGGAGCAATCTGGCGAAACATACCTATCACGCTCTTTATGCGGTCTTTGTAGCCTGGCAGTTTGGATTTCGTCAGGTAGGGAATGCTGTTACCTCCGTATTGCAGCAGAATAAGGCCAACATTTTCTCTGGAAAAGAAGGGACGGATAGAGGCACGGTCCACCTTCAGCAGTTCAGGTCCTGAACAGCCGCGCATAGGCAGGTTGTCAACGTTAACACCCCTTGAGCCATCCAGCTGGATACCCAGGATGGAGGCATGCCCCTTTACATTGATGGTAGCCGAAGAAGTTCCGCCTCCCAAGCCTGCCGTATAGAAGTACATCTCACCAACATGGGTAGAATCCATACTGATAGTATCTCCCCTGACCATCAGGTTCAGGTCGGCAGCATCCTTTGTCAGAATGGTAACTTTATTAAAGGAACTGGAGTGCGAGTAATCCTTCCCTCCCCTTGCTGATATGCTGATAGTAGAGCCTGACACCTCCGTCCGTTTGGCCATAGGTCCGTAGAAGCTGTCACTTCCACGTAAGTCAGCCGGTCCGAAGGCCATATACTGATTGGCATTACCCGTAAGACTCTGACTGGTAGTATAGGTGGGAACGGTCTGCAAGGCAGGAATCAGCCCCACTCCACAGCCGCCGAACTCCTCCTGAAACTCCTGGCGGAGTACACCCGAGATTCTGTCGCATTCTATCTGCGAGTCGCCGTAATGCACAATGCGCAGATGCTTATTCTTTGCATTCTGCATCTTCTGGAAGAAGTCATCTAGGTACGTCTCATCATCATCGGGAAGGTACAGGCGGGCAGGATCTTTCTGGCAGTAGATGTTAAACTCCTCCATCTTCTCGGTCTTCAGCGCTGCCAGACGTTGTTCCATAATCTCCTCGGGCGAGAGTACTGCCACCGTGTCCGTATCAACCGGCTCTTCGGGAACGTCCAGCACCTCTGTCAGGGCAGGGAAACGCAACGTAGTTTCGCCCACACGGATTCCACCCTTGGGGAAAAACACGCACAACAAAGCCAATCCAGCTAACAGACTGATGATAAATAATACAATATAACGGGGTTTCATACTATTCTATCCTCACAAAAAACGGCGCAAAATTAAGAAATAATATCCAAAATAAATAATGTTCAATGTCCAATGTTCAATGTTCAATGAAAAAAACGTCAAATTATTTGGCTTTTAAGGAAAAAAAGTCGTACTTGCAGTCCCTAAACTATGCTGACCCTATGAAACATCTTCATTTCATACGTCTGACAGTCTGCATTGCAGCATGCTTTATGCTACAATCCGTCTGGGCTAATACATACCCGGAAAAATCCCCCAAAGTCATCAAGGGTAAAGCATCATGGTACGATGCTCACGGCCGGTTTACCGCCAATGGCGAACGCTTCCACAAGGATAGCCTTACCTGCGCTCACAAGACCTTCCCCTTTGGCACACGCCTTAGGGTTAAGAACATGAAGAACGGTCGCGAGGTCATTGTCCGTGTTACGGACCGTGGTCCTTTCGGCGGGAAATACTGCATCGACCTCAGCATTGCTGCCGCCCGCATCTTGGGCATCATTCGCTTGGGCTTTGCCGAAGTAGAAATTACCGAGTACGAAGAGACCATTGTTCCGCTGAAAGCCGGTCCCATAAAGACACCCCAACTGGAATTCGGCACCGTGAATGTGGGCAAGGACTATACACCGGAGTGGAAGATTGAATCCCTTCCACCGCTGAAGCCACTCTAACGGTTTTGTCCCCGCAGCATCTCTCTTGTTTTCACGGATTCAGCGAAACGGCGTTTCACGCCCAACAACCCTACGTATCGCCATCAGAGAAACGGCATGTTGCTTTTTCGCTCACATAACAAAACAAAAAACAATTTTTATTTTGCATTTCTCCCGCTTATTCGTAACTTTGGCTTCCGAAAATGGGAATTGCAGAACAAAATACTCGGAAACTTATAAACTTATAAACTCAAAAACTAACTGATATTATGAAAAAAATCACAGGACTTATTGATGCACCATTTACTCCCTTCTACGAGAATGGTGATGTAAATTTGGAACCCATACCCGCCTACGCTGCGATGCTGCAGAAGAACGGGCTGAAAGGCGTATTTATAAATGGTAGCAGCGGCGAGGGCTATATGCTCACCTCCGAGGAGCGTATGCAGTTGGCCGAGGCTTGGATGAAGGCTGCCCCCGAGGGCTTCAAGGTAATTGTGCATGTGGGCAGTTGCTGCGTTCGCGAGAGCCGTCGTCTGGCCGAACATGCCCAGAAGATTGGTGCATGGGGCATTGGTGCCATGGCACCTCCTTTCCCCAAGATCGGGCGCATAGAGGAGCTGGTGAAGTACTGCGAGGAGATTGCCGCCGGCGCCCCCAACCTACCCTTCTACTTCTATCACATCCCCGCCTTCAACGGCGCTTTCCTGCCTATGATCAAGTTCCTGGAGGCTGTGGACGGTCGCATCCCCAACTTCGCGGGCATCAAATACACCTTCGAGAGCCTGTACGAGTACAACCAGTGCCGACTGTACAAGAACGGCAAGTACGACATGCTGCACGGTCAGGACGAGACTATCCTGCCCTGCTTGGCCATGGGCGGCGCACAGGGCGGCATAGGCGGCACCACCAACTATAACGGCAAGAACCTGGTGGGCATCATCGAGGCATGGAACCGTGGAGACCTGGAGACCGCGCGTGCCCTGCAGAACTACAGCCAGGAGGTTATCAACATCATCTGCCACTTCCGCGGCAACATTGTGGGGGGCAAGCGTATCATGAAGCTGATAGGATTGGACCTTGGGCCCAACCGTACTCCGTTCCAAAACATCACGCCTGAGGAGGAGGCTCAGCTCAGAAAGGAGTTGGACGAGATTGGGTTCTTCCAGCATTGCAACGTTTTTTAAATGAATTTAAATGAAGAATAAGAGTATCTTCCTTATTATGGCCTTGTGCCTATGCGTTTGTAGCTCACACGCAGCGCAGAAGGTAAAGGTGGCTTGCGTCGGCAACAGCGTGACGTATGGCTACGGATTGGCTGACCCTAAGACAGAGAGTTACCCGTCCCAACTGCAACGGATGCTGGGCGACAGGTACGAGGTGGGTAACTTCGGCAAGTCGGGGGCTACGCTGCTCTTTCACGGGCACAGGCCGTACGTGCAGCAGGAGGAGTTCCGCAGGGCGATGGACTTCAAGGCCGACTGGGTGGTAATCCACCTGGGACTGAATGATACGGACCCACGCGACTGGCCCGACTGGAAGGAGGAGTTCATCCCCGACTACCGGGCGCTGATTGACTCCTTCCGCACGGTGAACCCCGAGGCACGCATCCTGGTCTGCAGGATGACGCCCATCTTCGACCGGCACACGCGCTTCCAGAGCGGCACACGCGACTGGCACGCTCAGGTTCAGGAGGCCATCGGACAGGTGGCGCATGGAGCCAGAGCACAGCTCATCGACCTCTACACACCCCTTCACTCGCGGCCCGATCTCTTCCCGGATGCCCTGCATCCCAATCCCGAAGGCGCGAAGATACTGGCCAGGACCGTCTATTCGGCCCTCACCGGCGACTACGGCGGCCTCAGTCTGCCCCCCGTCTATGCCAGCGGAATGGTAATGCAGCGCTCCGAGCCCATCCGGCTGGCAGGGCATGCCAATGCCCGGAGCAGAATCACCGTAGGCTTGAGACTTGACGGAAAACTTCTCCAGGAATGGGAGAGCTTCTCACAGGCCGACGGTACATGGACGGCCCATCTGCCCAGTATGCAGGCCGGCGGCCCCTATACCCTCACCATAACCGCCAAGCCGCTGACCCCCGACCACTACCGGGTCTACTATCCCCAGCAGTATCCTTATCTGCTGAATAACCTGACGAAGGCCAAGCCCCAGACACTCACCATCGACAGCCTCTACTTCGGCGACCTCTGGCTGGCCAGCGGACAGTCCAATATGGAGCTGCGTGTGGACCAGTGCAACAGCCTTGAACAGGACCTTGCCGACGCCGCACGTCTGGCCGGGCGTCTGCATCTGTACAATATGCCGGCACGGGCTAGGACGGATGCCGTGGAGTGGGATGACAGCGTACTGCGTTACACCAATGAGCTGCGGCACATGGACCACCAGGGCTGGAAGACGGCTTCGCCCGAATCCGTGCGGAACTTCTCGGCCGTAGCCTTCAACTTCGCCCGCGTGCTCTGCGACAGTCTGCCCGACGTACCCATCGGTATCATCTGCAACGCCGTAGGCGGTTCCACCACAGAGTCCTGGATTGACCGCTCCACACTGGAATGGGAGTTCCCCCAGATCCTGCGCGACTGGCGGAACGGTGATTTCGGTCAGGCCTGGGCACGCGGCCGCATGACGCAGAACATCGCCCATGCCCTCGACAAGGATTCCCCCGCATATAATCCCTTGCAGCGCCATCCCTATGAGCCCTGCTACCTGTTCGAGACTGCCATCGCCCCGCTGTTCCCTCTACCCGTAAAAGGTGTCATCTGGTATCAGGGCGAGAGCAATGCCCACAACATAGAGTTGCATGAGCACCTGTTTACGCTGCTCGAGAAATCCTGGCGGAAACAATTTGCCCGTCTGTGGAGGAGCGAGTGGCAAGAGCAGCCCGTGCTGCCCTTCTACACCGTCCAACTCAGCAGCCTGCCCCGCCCCTCATGGCCAGCCTTCCGCAACAGCCAGCGCCGGCTGGCTTCCCAGTTGCCCGACACATGGATGGCTGTCACCACCGACCTTGGCGACCCCAATGACGTTCATTACCGCAACAAGCGGCCTGTAGGCGAGCGACTGGCCCTGCAAGCGCTCAGGCACACCTACGGTCACACACTAGAGAGCGAAGGGCCTGCCCTGCGCACCGCCGTCCGGGGAAAGGACAACGACATCTGCCTACGCTTCGACCATGCCGACGGGCTTACCTGTACCAAGGGCTTCGAGATTGCGGCCTATGATGGTATTTTCTATCCCGCCGACATCAGGATAGAGGGCGACAAGATTCTCCTCACATCGCCCCAGGTCAAGAACCCGATTCATGTCCGCTACGGCTGGAGAGGCTTCACCGATGCCGACCTCCGCAATGCCCAGGGGCTGCCTGCCCCCACCTTTACAGCCACGGTTAAGTAAGAGCCTCATTTAATAACCCCAAATACAATCCCGCCACAACAATAACGTATGCTGATATTACTTTATGACGCGCTGAACAATTACATACTTCCCGGACTGATTTTCGGCTTTAGTTTCTGTTTCCTCTTCATCCTTGTGCCCCAAGAGGCGGGATTGCAAGGTTATCGCATGGCACGCCGCATGATGGGCTGTGGTTATATGGCTTTCTTTTTTGCCTTAATAATCGAGGCCATGGGCCTACAGATGGCCATGCCGATAGTTATACAGCAACTTATCATTCTCTCTGTTGGCATCCTGCAGGCCTTCCTGTTTACCTTTGCACTAACCACCCTTATTGATGTGCAGTTTTTCTCATGGCCCCGACTGGTCCGACAGCTCGTTTACGTGGTCCTGCCATCAGTAGCAGCCTTCGTGGTGTATTATGCCGATAGCCGGTACAGTTCAGCAATCTTCATCGTGCTGGCAGTCTATTACTCTTATAAGCTGGTGGGCTATGTACTTAGCTTCCGCCGACGTTACCGCGAATACAAGCATCGCATGGCCGAATATTTCTCCAGCGATGAGTGGGAACGGCTTCGCTGGGTTAGACGCTCCTTCTATACGGCCCTCTCCATTGGAATCCTGGCCCTACTCTATACCCTATGTCCTTCCATGATAACCAGCCTCATCTTTACCTTGGTACTGGCAGGTTACTATGCCGTATTTGGCATTCGGTTCATCAACTACGCTTTTACCTTTCATCAGATCGAGGCTGCCATGTCCGCCGATCAGTACACAGCTGAGGACAGTATAGCAGATAGTGGTCAAAGTTCAATAGCCGACGCACAGTCTTCGGCATTGATGCAGCGCCTAACTGAACTGATGACAGAGAAACGATTGTTTACCAAACCCGACCTTACCATCGAGGATATTGCCGTTCAGGTGGGCGACTCCTACCGCAACGTCTCTGCAGCCATTAACAGTCAGGAGGGTGTAAACTTCAAGGCATGGGTCAACAGCTTTCGCATTCAGGAGGCCAAGCAACTTATCCATGAGGGGTATCTGCAGCAACATACTACCGATGCATTGGCCCTCGCCACAGGTTTTGCCAGCCGTATTAGTTTCTACAGAGTCTTTAAGAAACAAACCGGCCAGTCACCTACCGACTTTAGATAAGCCCTCCATTCCATCGCACCTTTTCTGCATTTCAACCTTTCATCCTTTTAACCTTAACTGTTACACTATGCACTTTTTGTAACAAGTATATACCTTTTTTATTAAAGTAAATGTTGTGCTTTGTCTAAGTTTTGTATAACTTTGCACGTCTTTAAGTAAACACATAGGAAAATTGCAAATATTTTTAGGTATTATTTTTATTATGAAACACAACTTACTCAGAGGTCAGAGGCTAATGGCAGCAATGCTGATTACCCTGTGTACTTCCACCGCATGGGGAGAAGATAGCCCCATCGATCTCACTTTCTCAGGCAGAGGCGAAAGCACCAACGTCCAGAAGGTGACAGTTACCAATCTTTCACATCCCGAGATTGCCCCCGTTACTCTTAGTGGTACAGACATTCTGCGTCTTGCCGACGAAGAGACCATCACACCCATTGAGAGCGTGGAGGATACAAAGGTTATCTCCGAGCCTATCCTCACCCCCAACCCTGCAGAGGGCGACGGCACCCTTATCTTTGATGCCAGGCAGGATGGTCCCGTTCACATTAGCATCTACACCACGGGCGGTATGCTCTTGGATGCTGCTACGCTGAATGTAAACAAGGGTCGTAACACGGCCCGCATCCCCTCACAGGGCAAAGGCATTTTCATTGTGAACATAGAGGGTCAGGGCGTAAAGAGCAGCACACGTTGGATTTGCAACGGAAGCAAGTCCTTCAGCGGCATTGCCCTTGGCGGTGCCCAACAGTGGGGCGAGACCAACCTTTCCAAGAAGAGTACGTTCAGGGCACCCGCACAGAAAAAAACCGGGGAGATTGCCGATGTAGTGCTGATGCAGTTCATCCCAGGCGATATCCTGCGCTTTGAGGGTACCAGCGGCAAGATGCGAACCATCATGCATGTAAGCCCTGAAAGTTCACACGCCATTACCTTCGATTTCTTCAAGTGCGAAGATGCCAACGGCTATAACTACCCCATCGTCCGCATCGGTGATATGCTGTGGATGCTGGAGGATTTGAAGCCGATTAAGATGAGCGGCCTGACCAAGACCAGCAGCGCCAACATCTGGAAAAACATTGAACCAAGTGATGCTGCCGAATTCGAGAGCAATGGCAAGGCTTACTACACAGTAAATGGTGGTCGTTTGGCTATGCCTGAAGGTTGGGAAATGCCTTCTATTGACGAGATTTATGCAATGATAAAGGAACTGCAGGCTGACACCATGCAGTTAGGTGACTTCCTGAAGGACCGAAGCTTCGAAGATTGGCCAAAGCCACTGATTGAAGGCCCCGACACCATTCACTTACAATTGATGCCCAACGGCTATATCAACCAGAGCGGCGAGCTGACAGACGATGAAATAACTGGTGCTTGGCTTACCCGTAACACGATGTATCATGGTCACCCCGTAAGCTATGAAATCAGCTCACTCAACACCAAGTTCTGCCCACAGGTGGTTCATGAAGAGCGCTGTGCCTTTGCTCTCCGTGGTTGCCGTCCCGCACCCTCTGTTTATAACGAGATGCTGGAACAGGCATTCATTAGCCAGGCAAACAATGCTCCACGCCGCAAGATGCCTATGCAGGTAGTAAACACCAATGGTCCCCTTGGCACCTACTACACATACGGCTCTGACCGCAGCAGCGTATTCTTTGACTATTCCGGCATTCAGCTTGGCGGTGGTTATGAGAAGCGTTCTGGTATCCTTTATAAACCTAATGATAAAAGCGCATGGATATTCTCTGACAAGAGCATGATTAAAGCAGATGTGAACGGAGCAGACGTTTACCGTCATCTTAGAAAAGTAACTGCTCAGACTAATGCCGATGGTTACGAGAATCTAGTTTATGCCACATGGAGCAAGCCCTTCCGTGTATTCACCGACGGAAGTACCACAGGAAGGGTGGCCGACGTTGCCGCTGTGATGGGCGAGGGTGTAGTTTACCTGACCGTCTATGGCGACTCTACCAAGAACCACGCCATACTGGAAGGCTATGAGTCACGCCCCTTGCTGGATGCCGAAGGTAATGAATACCTGTGGAAAATGCCTACGTTCAATAACAACAAACTGTCTCGCAGAATCTTTGGCCAGAGAAGCGATTTGCTGGCAGACCTTCGTAGCGAATACTTCGCCCGCGCCTTCAACCTGAAGTGTATTCAGGACCAGACAGGCGATGGTGTCGAGGAAATTGTAATGAACGTCGCCAACAAGATTGCCATCTTTGACGGTGTCACACTCCGTTGTATCCGTGAACGTGTCTTTGTCGACGAAGGCAGCTACATAGGCACGCCTAATCTGCGTTATGACGTGGCTGACGTGAACGGTGACGGTTATGAAGACATTGTTATGGTGATGAATAATAACGACATCGGTAGCCTTAGGGTTTACAGTAAGGGCTATATCAACGAGGAGCCTATTGTCAACAAGCCTCTCAGCTCACCCACTCTCTTCTGCGACGTAAAGGTAGGCTGCATGAGCAATAGCGATCTGCCAGAAATTGCCATCCTGACACGTGGATTGGAGAACAATAGCAACGACTTGCTGACCAAGAACGGCTACCTCTACATGTATCGTCTGCATTATAATAATGACCTGAGCCTGACTGAGCAGATTGTCCTACCCAAGACATCTGTTGATTGCTTTGCAGCTAATGACGAAACAAGGAATCATGTGGGTAACATGGACCTGGTGTTTGGTTACTTCCGTGGTCGCAATTATACGCAAGACCTGATTGTGGGTGACGGACTTTGGCGCTGGGACGAAACCAATGCCAAACCCACTTTCCGATTTGTTGCACTAGGCAGCGTAAAATCAGCAAGCTACTCCGTTGCTGCCGATGCCATAGCTGCCGTACAAGCCAGTGAAGCTGACGGAAAAGAAATTTTGGTATTTATCTGGAACATGATTGTAGGTAAAAATGATGGGTGCAATCACTCACTGTCGGAGTTCTGGGAGGTATGGGTAGGCAATGACGGCAAGACTGTCAATATAAGGAACTCATTTAACCAAGATTATTTTGGATGGTGTAATAATGGTTCCACATGGAGCAAAGACATGAAAAACCCAGAAGAAACCAAATGGATGTATCAGAACATGAGGGATGGTAATGAACTTAACAGCCATCCTGTACTTTGCAAATTCGCTGATCGTGTACGTCCTAAACGCTTCAGGTACGTGAGCCATGAGTTGACCTTCAGCGAACCACGCATCTATGCCGCTATTGCTGCTGCTCCTTACTACGAAGGTCTCAGCGGTTCCGACAGAGCCGAGACAATATGGGGTAAGACTACCTCAACCAGCGACAAGAGTGTGAAGTCCGACACATGGGGCGGAAGCGTCATCGGCGGCTATGAGCATTCCTTCAGCGTTCCTTTCCTCGGTCTTTCTGCCGGAGTTGAGTTTACTACCAAGGTAACCGTCTCAGGCAGCATCGCTACCGAACATGAGACAACCACCTCCTACGGTCAGACATACGCCGCCGGCGAGGATCACGTAGTGGTTATGCATGCCACACCATACGACACATACAGATACGAGATTTTAGACAGTGACGACCCTGACGACATCGGAACCGAATTCGTTCTCTCCATGCCACGTACACGTGCCTTCGTAGGATTGAAACTTGCTGACTATGTACAGCTGATGGCCAGCCAGAAGGGTGTGGCCAAACCACAGTATCACTTGACATCAACACCTGGTGACCCATGGAGCTATCCCGGAAACTACGACAACGCGCCCATGTACGTTAACGATAATTATCCTTTCCTGAAGGCCAAAGACTTGAACGGAGGCTTTACCAACGAAATGGCAGGAACGGGTGCTTACACCTCACGTTCTATCAGCTTGGCTACCAGCGATGCCAGAACCACATCGGTTAGCGTGGATGTGGAGACTGAACTGGTGGCTACCGTTAACGGTGTTAAGGCTGGTGTGGGCTTCAACTATAACCATACCAACGAGAGTACCCACACTATCGGCGAGGAATTCACCGTTGAAGGTTCCGTACCCGGTCTGCCTTCGCTGAACGATATGGAACACCCGCAGTTCCGTTGGAACCTTGTATGGTACTACGTAAAGGATGCCGGTGGCGTTTATCCAGTAGTAAACTACATCGTAACTCGTCCGTAACTTAGGCTTCGCCCTTATACATTAACAAGCAAGTGAGCTGACCGTTTGGTGTGGTCAGCTCATTTTTTTATGCTTTTTTTGTTACACTGTGCACGTTTTGTAACAGGCGAGTACCTTCTTTATCATAGTAGGTATTGGATTTTGTTTAATTTTGTGCAGTTTTATCAGAAGGTAGTAACACACGACTAGACAAGATTAAAAACTATTATAGGTATTATTTTAAACTATGAAAAGTAAAAAACAGACTTTTTCGCCGTCTAGAAACACAGGGCGACAAGTGCGAAAACTAAGATGGCAGCATAGCCGGTGGCTGGGACTGTTCATCATGTTATTCATGTTGACGACAATGTCGCCAGTAAAGGCGGCTAATGCCTGGGAATGGCCAAAGTTCTCGTCAAAAGATGTAGACGTAACGCCGGATAATCCTTATATGGCATTCCAAGTGTCGTACTTGAATTATGACGGAAACAACTTCTATTGGAGAACATTCAATCTTGTAGTCGATGGAGTCAACATCGGCTCCATCGGGAGTATTGTTCCATTAAATAGCGGCACGAATGATGATGCTGTATGGAACAACAAAACAGGATGGATTGGTAACTATTGGGTGGAATTCCGTAGTGCCTGGCAAGGAGACGGCAAATGGAAATATGTAACTTGTCATGTTTATATACCCAATAGTACCTATGGACAAGTGCACACGGTTGGAATTGAAGGAGACTGGGTAGATAAAAACCGAAACGTAAGGCATATCACTCCTGACAATCTAAAGATAACCTCCAACGCAGTCAGTTTCACCACTCCCAACAATTGCGGCTCCTATGAGCGTACAGCTCCTGGGCAAATAAAGTGGACACCAAGCAACTCTGTAACTGCAGCATCAGGCTATAGCCACAAATACGAGTATAGGCTAAATGATGTTGGCAACTGGGTTACCAACAGCAACCCCAATGCAAACTACACCTTTTCGGGACTCAATGATTTTGAGGAGCAAGCCTATCACACTCGTTATGTGCAGTACAAGTCGCTCACTCTAGCTAATAAAACTATTACCGTTAGTTTCACCCGTGACTGGCAAAAAAACGTATCGGGTAACATCGTAAAGGCTTGTGTTTCCCCGAAAGACTTGGAGACAGACTTCGATCAATGGAAGAAGACCATCTCCATAAAGTGGAAGAAAGAAGATTCTAACCGCTTGACGAATGGCAAGTTCTACCTCTTCAGATATAAGGATGGCAACACCACTACCAGAGAGAAGCTGGCTGTCATCAACTATAGCAGTAGCCAACAGTATATTGATGAGGACTTCGAGTATGACAACAACTATACCTATGAGGTATCGTCTATTCTCGATAATTGGAACAACAACACCCCTGTTGCCGACCTGACAGTTACCTCTCAGGAAATCCCCACAACACCCATTTACAACTACCCATCGTTTACTGATGAGCGCAAAGAAACAAGCGTACGTCTGAGTTGGACGCACGACAAACCAAGCAACAGCACCGCTATTAAGTTTAAAGTGTGGCGTTGTCTGGACTCACCCAGCTTCTATGACGAGAACGGTCAGCCTATAGAGGCTAACATCATAGCTGCCATGGGCGATGCATATGTCACGGACATATCAGCAAACGCTGCAGGAGCAACTTCATACGAGGATACAGAAATTTCAAGTAGCTGTTCGTTCTACTGGTATCGCATCGGTTCGGATTTGTTCAACAGAACATTCTATTCGAAACTGCTGGGTCCCACCAGTATGAACGGTAGCACCGTCATCAAGAATGTATCGGCCAACCGAGGCACCTATACTAACGTGGTAAAGGTGCAGTGGGATGTAAAGCAGATGGGTACCGCTGCATCACGCTTCGTGGTATCACGTCGTTTATTAGGTTCAACGAGCGAAGCAGATTACAAGCAGGTTTATGTCGTTTCAGGCACAGAGTCGAGCTATTACTTCGAGGACAACACAGCCCAACCTGGTCAGTTCTACCAGTACCGCGTGGTATCTCAGAGTAACTGCGTGGACAGCGAGACAGGCCAGACCACTTATAATGTAACCAGTATAGGAGATGCCGATGGTTTCTGCCAGAGCCGAGGCATTATCAGCGGTCGTGTGACCTACGGCACAGGAACCGCCGTATCCAATGCCCGCGTAATGCTAACTAAGAATAGCGAAAAGGGTGACGATACACGCCAGTTCTACTCTATGCAAGTGAAGCCACAGGGCGGTATCCTGTGGACACCAACGGAGAAGGCTGGCAAGGGACTGTTTGAGGAAAATCCCTTTACATTCCAAATGTATGTCTATCCCGAAGCTGTTTTAGCAGACGGCTCTACAATTATCGACGGTGGCGGCAAGTTTGCCTTGATTCTGAAGCCTGCCACAGACAAGCAGAGCGAGCTCTACCTGCAGGTGGGCAGCGCTGAGCCAACAGCTACAGGTGTTACCATTGTTAATAGCAACTTTACGAACGTCAGCGTAACCTGCAACGGTAATACAGAATGGACAGTACGTGCCATTGACAAGGACGGCAAGCTCACAAGTCAGAACGTGACAGCAGCCGCTGTATCATGGACTGGCAACGAGGGTGTAGCCTTCGGCTGCGACCATGGATTCACGGCAGAGCACAGCTTTACAGGCTACTTGGACGACATCCGTCTGTGGTCTAAGGCACTGACCGACGATGACGTTTTGGGCAACTACGACCGTCTGCTCATCGGCACAGAACCTGACCTGAAGATTTACTGGCCAATGGACGAAGGGCTGAGTGATTTGCCTTACGCTTACGACTACTCAAAGACGTCTGGCGTTGCCAACGAGAACCACGGCCAAAAGCAGCCCAACTCTTCCTTCAAGCCCATCATCCCAAGCGAAAAGCAGTTAGGCCTCTACGGAAAGACTGACACAGAGGGTAACTACGTAATCCGCGGTATCCCGTTTACCGGCGAAGGTACCAACTACAAGGTATCACCCGATCTGGGCGTTCACTCATTCTCACCGCAGTATCAGACGCGCTTCATCAGCACGAATGCCCTGACCCACTCTGGAGTTGATTTCGAAGACATTT
>Ga0310786_10005641_pt1 | contig 16895 bp, 10 predicted proteins | sample AusTroGonzalo_MG_FD_203881 | JGI IMG/M metagenome (GOLD analysis project Ga0310786, IMG submission 203881) | Bovine rumen microbial communities from tropical cattle in Woodstock, Queensland, Australia - Gonzalo_03 (v2) (version 2) | ecosystem: Host-associated > Mammals > Digestive system >... | reverse complement strand
TCGACGCGGCGAACATGACTTTCGACGAGATGCGCGCGGGGCGCAACGCGGGCGACGTCGCGAAGAAGATACACCAGTTCATCATCGACAGGGGATACGGCGACGCGATACTCTACGGGCCGTGCCACGGCTGCGGCCAGATGGAGTGCGAGTATCCGTTCCTCGAGACCAGCTCCACGTACACGCTCGAGGCGGGTATGACGTTCATGCAGGACATGTTCCTCCATCGCGGCAACCAGGGCTTCCGCTGGGAAGACGGGCTGCTCGTCAAGGCAAAGGGCCCGGCGGAGATGCTGTCGAGCTACGGGCGCAAGATCAACGTGATCGACAGGTAGTGAAAGGACGGAAATGAAAACAAAGATCATCGACATACACGGCCATCTTGGCAACATCAACTTCGTGCCGTTCTGGGCGGCGGACGCGGACAAGCTAGCGGCGTACTGCCGCGAGAGCGGAGTCACCAGGCTCTGCCTCTCGGCGTCGCGCGCCATCATGTACGACGTGCGCGAGGGCAACGCCGAGCTCGACGCGGCGCTGAAGTCGCATGACGAGTTCTACGGCTACGTCGTCGTCTCGCCGACGTTCCCGGATTCCCTGGAGGACCTCAAGTTCCTGAAGTCGAACAAGAAGTTCCGCGGCATCAAGATACACCCCGACTACCACGGGTACGACCTCTCCGTGCCGTCGAACTTCAAGTTCGTCGACAAGGTGCTCAAGAAGACGCCGATGGCGCTCTTCCACTGCTCTTGCATGCCTGGGTCGGGCAAGTCGCCCTTCGCGACGATAGTCGAGCTCGCGCGCCGCAACCCGAAGACGAAGATCGTCGCCGCGCACGGCGCGGGGCTCTTCCAGAACGGCAACTACCCGTTCTTCCCGAACCTCGACTCGCTTGAGCGCGAGGCGGCGAAGGGGCTTCCGAAGAACCTCTGGGTCGATACGGCCCACTACCTGCTCTACTGCTATCCGACGATCCTGCAGAAGATGGTCGACCTCGCGGGCGCGGACCATGTCGTGTTCGGCACTGACGCGCCCCTCCAGGGCCCGATGCAGATGCGGTTCATGGCCGAGCTCGTCGAATCGCTCGACAACCCGCAGTCCGACAAGGACAAGATATTCTACCGCAACGCCGAGAAGATACTCGGCGTGAAGATCTGATATCCACGGCGCGCCTTACGGCGGGAGGGGAGGGGAAATGAGCATCTTGTTCGCGCCTGTGGTGGCCGCGCTCGCGCTTACGGCCGGCAAGACGGACGTCGTGATCGACGGCGAGGCGCCGAAGACCGTCCTTCTGGCCGCGGAGGAGATGACCAACTTCCTCTCGCGCGTCCACGGCCAGGCTGTGCCGATCGTCAACGAGCCGCGCGCCGGAAGGACGCCCGTCGTCCTAGGCGTCAACGCGTGGACAAGGGCGGCGGGGCTCGACCCCTCGGCGCTGCCGCGCGACTCGTTCCAGATCCGCGTGACGGACGACGGCGTCTTCATCGCCGGCGTCGACGACCCTAAGGCCGACCTCAGGGAGATTGTGGAGCATAGGGGCATGGTCGGCCTCTACATACTCGAGGGCACCGGGCAGCGCGGGACGCTCTTCGGCGTGTACGACTTCCTCGAGAGGGTGGCCGGCGTGAGGTTCTACTTCCCGGGCGAACTCGGAACTATCGTGCCGCGCAGGGCGACTCTTTCCGCGGCGACTGGGGAGAGGTGCGTGACGCCGGCGTTCCTCATACGCCGTCCGTACCTGCCGAAGGACGGGCGCTGGCCCGGCGAGACCGACGACAACCTCTCGCGCAACACGCCAAAGTGCTGGACGTGGCTGCGGCAGCGCTTCTCGACATGCCGCATCCAGTGCGTCCACGGGCAGAACCAGATGAGGCTTTCCGAGCGGTTCGCGAAGACCCGTCCGGAGTACTTCGCGCTTCTGAAGGACGGCCGCCGCAGCTGCGACCCCGGTGTCACGGGAGAACACCTCAAGAACATGATATGCCAGTCGTCCGCCGTCTGGGACGAGATATTCGAGGACGCGAAGGCGTATTTCTCCGGGCAGCCGGCGTCCGCCCGCGGCGTTCCCGACATCCGCCGGAAGGGCAGGTTCGCGTGGGGCGCCAACGCGTCCGGCAAGGTGTTCGACGTCATGCCGGACGACGGCATATCGCAGTGCTGGTGTGCGGCGTGCCAGGCGGCGTACGGGAAGAGCCCTAGCGCGAAGGACTATGCGACGGACCTCCTCTGGGGCCAGACGGCCAAGGTGGCGAGGCGGCTCATCGACGAGAAGATACCCGGCGACCTTACGATGATGGCGTATCCTCCGTACCGCACGGTGCCGACGGTGGACTTGCCGACGAACATCCTCGTGATGGTGGCCGAGGAGGGGCCGTGGTCTAACGCGTCGGAAATCGACGAGCAGGAGGCCGAGGTCGTCGCGTGGAACAGGAAGGTGAACCGCACGGTCTGGATGTGGACATATCCCGGCAAGCACCTGCGCAAGACGATCCTGGGGATTCCCGAGTCGACGCCGCGCGCCTACGGCCGCTACTTCAAGCGCTTCGCGCCGCACATCTTCGGCGCGTTCTGCGAGTCGGGGTCTGACTCCTCCATCTTCAACTACCTCAACTACTACGTCTTCTCGCGCGTCGCGTGGGACGCGAATGTCGACGTAGACGCCGTCCTCGACGAGCACCACCGCCTCATGTACGGCGCGGCGGCGCCGGAGATGGGCCGCTTCTTCGACATCGTCGAGGAGAAGTGGCTGAACGGCATTGTCGGGCGTTTCGTCGAGACGGAGGACGGCACGAAGATCCGGCACTACGCCTCCGAGCTGGAGATTTTCCGCGAAACGTATACGCCGTCCGTGCTGGCGGACCTTCGCCGGCTCTTCGACGCGGCGCTCGCGAAAGTGCCAGCCGGCTCCCTTGAGGCGCGCCGCGTCGCCTTCGTGCGCGAGGAGTTCCTCGGCCCCGTCGAGCGCAAGGCGGCCGCGTTCTACGCCATGTGCGACGTGAAGGCCGAGCAGGCGCGGCGCGCCGCCGCCGCGGGGCGGGCGCTTCCCATGACGGGCGTCTGGCAGCCGCCGCGCGGCGTCGGGCTCTCCGTTGCGGAGGACCGCGACGTCCGGCTGGCTGACGAGTTCTCGCGCCGTTTCGAGAAGAAGGTGAAGAAAGGGTATGGCGGCGACTGGGGGAGGATTGCCTATTGCTTTCCGAAGGAGGGTGAGGGGGCGCTTGTGCCCGGCAGGCGGTACCGCATGTCGTGCTTCCTCAAGATGAAGGGGGTGCGCCCGCTGAACCGTCCGCAGTACCATTCGTTCAGCGGCGGCCTGCGCATCTCCGTGAGCGGCCACGCGAACAGGCCCGCAAGCAGGATCTCGCCGAACTACTACATAGGCGACTCCGACTGGATGGCGCACTCGGTGGAGTTCACGTGCGACCCTGACCGCAAGGAGCTCAGCCCGGCGGTGGAGATTTCGTTCTGCGCGGCGGACGGCACCGTCTGGGTGGAGGGTCTCCGTGTCGAGGAGGTGGAACCTTCCGCCGCAGGGGAGCCCGCGCCGCGCGGATAGGACGAGGTTTCCGACATCGACATAAATCAGGAGGATGGCATGAAGACAGGTCTGGACAGAAGGGGGTTCATCGCGAACGTCGCCGCGGCCGGTGGCGCGGCGCTGATGGGCGGGTGCAGGTGCCCGCTCTGCGGAGGCGGCGAACGCGTGCCGTACTGCGACACGGTCGGCGACAGGCTGTGGATGTGGGGCCATCACCGAGACTCGTTCAAGGCGCTGAAGGGGAGAACGGAGCAGTACAACCTTCCGTACGAAACGCGCATCGACATGGCGGCAGCCTGCAGGGAGATGAACATCCCCGGATGCTTCGTCGTGCGCTGGACGAACAACCCGAAGAAGGCGGAGCTGCCAGAGTACATGAAGCAGTTCGCCGACACCAAGCGCATCGGCTTCTCGATCACCGACAGCGCGGTGGAGACATTCGACGAGAAGGTTCGCCTCGGGTTCGAGTACGCGGACAAGATGCCGAACCTCACCACTCTGATAATGGACGATTTCTGGAGCGGTGCGGGGAAGGGCGTCGACATGGCCAGGATCGCGGGCGTGCGCGAGGGCACGCAGGCCAGGGGCATGAAGCTGGGCGTCGTGCTGTACTCCGACCACAACGGGGTGAAGGGCGAGTTCAAGGAGGTCCTCGACCTCTGCGACGAAGTCACCTTCTGGTTCTGGAACGGAAAGAACGTCGGCACGATCGAGTCCCAGGTCGGAAAGCTTCGTGATCTCATAGGCCCCGAGAAGCCCGTTCTGCTCGGGCAGTACATGTGGGACTTCGGCGGGAAGAAGCCCATGCCGGGCTCCGCAATGGAAACCCAGCTGGCGGCGACGTCGCGCCTTCTGTCGCAGAGGGCGATCCACGGCGTCATCTTCCACTGCACGCCGCTCGTCGACATGAACCTCGACGCGGTCAACGTCTCCAAGGCCTGGATACGCGAAAACGGCGCAAAGAAGTGGTAGGGAAAGGAAAAGGAAAATGAGCATGCTGCTGCCATCAGTCCTGGCCGCGCTTGCGCTTACGGCCGGAAACACTGACGTTGTGATCGACGCAGGAGCGCCGAAGTCCGTCCTGTTCGCGGCGGAGGAGATGACGAACTTCCTCTCGCGCGTGCATGGCAAGGATGTGCCGATCGTCAATGCGCCGCGGGCCGGGCGTACGCCAGTCATCCTCGGCGTCAACGCCTGGACGAAGGCCGCCGGTCTCGACCCCGCGGCGCTTCCCCGCGATTCGTTCCAGATCCGCGTGACGGACGAAGGCGTTTTCATCGCCGGCGTTGACGACCCGAAGATCGACCTCCGCGAGATCGTCGAGCGAAAGGGCATGGTGGGCCTCTACATCCTCGAGGCCGACGGCCAGCGCGGCACTCTCTTCGGAGTCTACGACTTTCTCGAGACTGTGGCCGGGGTGCGTTTCTACTTCCCCGGCGAGCTCGGTACGATCGTCCCGCGCAAGACGACGCTTCCAGTGGCGACGGGCAACAGAAGCGTGACTCCGGCGTTCGTCGTTCGTCGTCCGTACCTGCCGAAGGACGGGCGCTGGCCCGGCGAGACTGACGACCACCTCTCTCGCAATACGCCCAAGTGCTGGACGTGGCTGCGGCAGCGGTTCTCGACTTACAGGTTCCAGTGCGTCCACGGCCAGACCCAGATGAGACTTCACGAGCGGTTCGCGAAGACCCATCCGGAGTACTTCGCGCTTCTGAAGGACGGTCGTCGCGGCTGCGACCCCGACGTGTCGGACAAGTATCTCAAGGACCTTGTCTGCCAGTCGTCCGCCGTGTGGGACGAGATATACAAGGACGCAAAGGCGTATTTCTCGGGTCAGCCGGCGTCCACCCGCGGCTTCCCCGCCCCTCGCCGGAAGGGTCGTGACACCTGGGGGGCGAACGCGGCTCGTGGCATGTTCGACGTCATGCCCGCAGACGGCATGGTGCGGTGCGAGTGCGCGGCGTGCAAGGCGGCCTACGAGAATTCCTCGAGCAAGCGGGACTATGCGACGGACCTCCTCTGGGGCCAGACGGCCAAGGTCGCGCAGCGCCTCATCGACGAGAACGTGCCTGGCTTTCTCACGATGATGGCGTATTCGCCGTACCGAGCCGTGCCCTCGGTGGACATTCCCACGAACGTCCTCGTGATGGTCGCCGAGGACGGCCCATGGTCGAACGCGTCGGAAATCGACGAGCAGGAGGCCGAGGTCGCCGCATGGAACAAGAAGATGAAGCGCACGATATGGATGTGGACCTATCCCGGCAAGCACCTCCGCAAGATTATCTACGGCATTCCAGAGTCGACGCCGCGCGCCTACGGCCGCTACTTCAAGCGCTTCGCGCCGTACATCTTCGGCTCGTTCTGCGAGTCGGAGTCCGACTCGTCCATCTTCAACTACCTCAACTACTACGTGTTCTCGCGCGTCGCGTGGGACCCGAAGGTCGACGTCGACGCCGTCCTCGACGAGCACCACCGCCTCATGTACGGCGCGGCGGCGCCGGAGATGGGCCGCTTCTTCGACATCGTCGAGGATAAGTGGCTGAACGTCGTTGTCGGGAACTTCGTCGAGACGGAGGACGGCACGAAGATCCGGCACTACGCCTCCGAGCTCGAGATCTTCCGCGACGCGTACCCGCCGTCAGTGCTCGCGGACCTTCGCCGGCTCTTCGACGCGGCGCTCGCGAAAGTGCCAGCCGGCTCCCTGGAGGCGCGCCGCGTCGCGTTCGTGCGCGAGGAGTTCCTCGGCCCCGTCGAGCGGAAGGCGGCCGCGTTCTACGCCATGTGCGACGTGAAGGCCGAGCAGGCGCGGCGGGCGGCGGCGTCCGCGCGGGCGCTGCCCATGACTGGCACATGGAAGATTCCGAAAGGAAGGGGGCTGGCCGTCGCGGAAGACCGCGAGGTCCGCCTGGCGGACGCGTTCTCGCGCCGTTTCGAGAAGAAGGTGTCCAGCCCGGACGACGGCGACTTCGGCACGGTCTCGTACCAGTTCCCCGCCAAGGGCGAAGGCGCGCTAGTGCCCGGCAGGCGCTACCGCATGTCCTGCTTCGTGAAGATGAAGGGAGTCCGTCCGCTGAACCGTCCGCACTACCATTCGTTCAGCGGCGGCCTGCGCATCGCCGTTACGGACTACGGCGGGAAGAAGCCGGTCTGCACCAGCGCCCGCAACTTCTACATCGGCGACTCTGACTGGATGGCGCAGTCGCTTGAGTTCACATACGATCCGAAGGGCAAGGACCTCAAGCCGGAGGTCAGCGTAACCTTCTACGTGGCCGAGGGCACTGTTTGGTTCGAGGGCCTTCGCGTGGAGGAAGTCGACGGGAAGGACAAGGAGGCTGCACGATGAGCACTCGTTCAATGGCCGCGCTTTTCTGCGTCGCGCTTGCCGCGGCGACGGCATCGGCGGCGGACACAAGCGAACCGACGTTCGTGTTCCTGAGACCGCAGACAAGTTCCTTTTGGCATACTGCGACAAACAGCACGGTGACGCTGCCGATCGTGTTTCCGCTAGGGGCGGCTTCGGCCAACCTCTCCGTGAGGGGCGTTAGATATTCCAGGGACTTCACGGACATTTCGGGGCCGGAATTTGTCCTGAGCCTTCCGCCTCCGACGTCGCCGGACAAGGAAAACGTCTATGAACTGACGCTTGCCTTCGACAACGGTGTGACGCGCACGGCGAAACTAGGTGTCGTCCAGGGGGTAACGACGGGAGACGAGGGTTGGACGCGCTGTATGTCGGCCGTTTCGTCAAAAGAGTGGTGCGAAGTCCTGAAAAGGGCGGTGCTGCCGATTCCGTACGGCATGACGTCGTTCTCGGTCGACGGGGATCAGGTTGATACCGGGCTGAATGGCGAACAGGGATGGTGCGCCGTCGGCAGGATCGGGAGCGGACAGACGCTGGATCTCTCAATGACGGTCGACGGCGTCGAATACGACGTGTCGCTCTTTGGCTCGCCATATGGCATGACGTTAATCTTTAAATAACGAAAGGAATGGAAAAATGAAAAAGTGCAGTGTGCTTCTTGCTGCGGTTTTCGCCGTTGCGTCGCTTCGCGCGGCGACAGTCGAGCAGGTCATCGTTCGCCAGCAGTGGCCTTGGTCTACGGACGTCAAGATCGAATATATGCTGTCTGGTGTCGACGCATCGCAGCCCGTCGACATTTCCATCAAGGCCTTCAACGGCGAGACGGAGATTGACTCCTCCCGCATCGCCTCCGCCGTCTCTGGAGACGTGTATGGCGTGACTGAAGCGGTCGGCACGATCATCCTCGACCCCGTCAAGGCGTTTGGCACCGAAAGAGTCGCCTTTGACCGCTTCAGGGTGAAGCTGTCGGCAGAAAACTCCTCGGAGAGTTCGCAGGAGGTTCTCTATCGAATCGTCGACCTCCAGACGAAGGAAGTGACGGAAGTCAAGCGAGGGGATATCCTGAACGGACTTTACGGCAGTTTCGAGACCGACTTCAGCTTTGTCGGGACGACCTCGCTTACGAACGTCCTGATATGGACTGGAGTCACGAACGACGTGAAGTACATGACGACGCACCTTGTGCTGCGCAAGATACCCGTCGCCAACGAAATCCATTACCTTGGTCCCAACGAAAGCACTTTTGACGGAGTCACTACGCCTGCGGCACAGCGCCCAGTCAAGCTGACGAAGAACTACTGGATGGGAGTCTTCGAGGTCACCCAAGACCAGATGAACCGCATTTACCCGGAATGCAAGCGCAAGAGCTCTTTCTCGAATTCGGACTACGCCGCGACGCGCCCTGCTGAAGATATCTACTACTACGACATGCGTGGCTGGTCGGCGGAGGCCAATTCATGGTCGAACGGCGCAGACTATGCGACTGCGCGGCATGTTGATTCCGATTCGTTCTTCGGCAAGCTTAGGGCACTTCTTGACGACGACCGGTATGATCTTCCGACGGAGGCCCAGTGGGAGATCGCCTGCCGTGCAGGCACGACGAACCACTTCTACACAGGCGCGAATTCCCCCGAAACCTATGTTTCGGCATACGTCTCGATCAACTTCGGGAGATACAAGTGGAATGGCGGTCGTAGCGACGGACGCAATACGTCGGCCCCGGAGCCGGATGCCGCGACGGTCGACACTACGCGCGGAACCGCGAAGGTCGGTTCCTATCTGCCGAATGCATACGGACTGTACGACATGTGCGGCAATGTGGGTGAATCCTGCCTTGACTGGAACTTTACGCACACTGCGTCTGAGACGCTCGAGATCGACCCGATGGGCGGCGTCGCGTCGTCGTCCAACAGAATCGTTCGTGGCGGCAACTGGGATTCCTATGCGTCGGGATTGCGATGCGGCTCAATCGGGTTGCAAAATCCAGGAGCTCATAAGAAAACCACAGGCTTCCGTATCTGTCTGACTGAAGAATAATGACAATGAATTTGTCTTTGACGGTAGCGGCGGTCGTTCTAGGCAGTGCTTTTGCGTGTGCGGCGGACATTGACCGTCGGCTTGTCGACTGCGAACTTGCCAAGGGGGAGAAGGTCGCCGTCTGGCCGGCGGCAGCGGATGTCGGAAAGGCCCCCTACGCCATAAAAAACACTGACGACGGGAACGTAAGGCTGACGGACGTCTCGAGGCCGGAGATGGCATTGTTCAGGCCAAAGGCGTCCGGCCCAGCGCCGGCGATGATTGTCTGCCCGGGAGGGGCGTATATCCACCTTTCCTACAAGACGGAGGGGACGGAGATAGCCGAATGGCTCCAGGGTCTTGGAATCGCGGCCTTAGTGCTGAAGTACAGCTGTCCGGACTGCCCTGACAAGGCCCTGGCCGACGTCCAGCGGGCGATATCGTTCGTCCGTTCGCGCGCGGCCGAATGGAACATAGACCCAAGACGCGTCGGCGTCATGGGGTTCTCGGCCGGAGGCAACCTGGCGGCGCGCGTCTCGACCAACTGGCGCCACCGGGCATATTCGCCGGTTGACGAGGTCGATGCGCTTCCATGCCGGCCTGATTTCACGGTGCTTGTCTACCCCGCCTATCTTGTGCCCGGGGCAAGGGGCGGCTCGGGCTCGACCTTGCCCATCACGCTTTGCGGCGAGTGCCCTGTCGATGCGCAGACTCCGCCGGCGTTTCTTCTTCAGACGCAGGACGATCCGGCGCATGTCGAGAATGTGATAGCCTACGGCGTGGCGCTGAAATACGCCGGCGTGGACGCCGAGCTGCATGTCTTCGCCAGGGGCGGACACGGCTTTGGCCTGCGGAAGCGGGGGGCGGAAGTGGATGGCTGGGAGTCCCTCGCGGCGAAATGGCTTGCACGCACGGCGTTCGGCGCAAGACGGAATGCTCCAAGGATGAGTGAGGTGACAAAGTGAGGAATGCGAAGACCTGTGTGGTGGCGATGGCGATTTTGTCGGCCGCTTCATTGTCGGCCGCCGGATACCGCGAGGTGGATCCGGGGGAAACGCCCTTCGAGATGAAGCCGATTCCCGAGTACGTCTTCCCGAAGCGCGATTTCCGCGTAACGGACTACGGCGCTGCCCCCGGGGAGGCGAAGTGCACGGAGGCGTTCGCCAGGGCGATTGCGGACTGCGCCCAGTCCGGCGGCGGACGCGTTGTGGTGCCGAAGGGGTCGTGGCACACCGGGCCGATCCACCTCAAGAGCAACGTCGAGCTGCATCTCGAGGAGGGCGCGGTCCTAGACTTCTCCGACGACCTCGAGGACTATCTGCCGGCCGTCATGTCGAGCTGGGAGGGCCTTGAGTGCATGAACTACTCGCCGCTCGTGTACGCCTACTGCTGCACAAACGTGGCGATTACGGGGAAGGGCGCGCTCGTCCCCAGGATGGGCAAGTGGGAGCGCCATTTCCGGGAGACGACGACCAACATCCAGGAGGCCCGCGGCATACTCTACAAATGGGGCGCCGAGGACTATCCCGTGGAGAAGCGCGACATGACAAAGGCGTCGCGCGCGGTGATGCGTCCGCAGCTGGTGCAGATGAACAGGTCCGTCAACGTAAGGATCGAGGGCGTCACCGTGCGGGACAGCCCGTTCTGGACGATCCACCTCTACCAGAGCGAGAACGTAGTGGTCCGCGGCGTTCACGCGCGCTGTTTCGGCTTCAACAACGACGGCATCGACATCGAGATGACGCGCAACGTGCTCGTGGAGGGCTGCGACATCTGCGCAGGCGACGACGGGTTCGTGATGAAGGCGGGGAGGAACCGCGACGCCTGGCGCATAGGCCGCGCGACCGAGAACATCGTCGTCAGGAACTGCAGACTGCCCAGCGCGACCGCGCTCCTGGCCGTCGGCAGCGAGCTCTCGGGGGGCGTCCGCAACGTCTATGTGCACGACTGCGAGGTCGGCGACGTCGCGCGGCTCTACTACGTGAAGACCAACCACAGGCGGGGGGGCGTCGTCGACAACATCGTCATACGCGACATCAGGGCGCGTTCGGCCGTAAAGCTGATGGCCGTCGAGACGGACGTCGTCTACCAGTGGCGTATATTCCCCGACTACGAGCGCCGGCTCACGAAGATATCGAACCTGCTTCTCGAGAACGTCAGCTGCGAAGGCGCGCGCACCGGCGTGGAGATAAGGGGCGACCCCGAGCGGCCTGTGGACGGCGTCACCTTCAGGAATGTGCGCATCGGCACGCTGATGAACGGGCTCTCGAAGGTCGACGGGGCCGTCAACGTCAAGATGGACGGCCTTGCCGCCGTCGGCCGCGGCAAGGTCACCAACGTGTGGGACACCGTGATGCCGTTCATGCCGAACCCCACGGTGAAGGGCCCGGCGAAGCCGAAGGTCGAGAGCATGTGGAAGGGGAAGAAAGTCGCGTTCCTGGGCGACTCGATAACGGACCCGCGCGTCTGCGCGGCGAGCTACTGGAGGCACCTCGCGAACGACCTTGGCTTCGACGCCTACGTCTACGGCGTCAACGGCTGCCGCGCCTCGGGCGCGCTTGACCAGGCGAAGCGGCTGTTCCTCGACCTTCACTGGTACGTAGACGCGGTGTTCGTGCTGATAGGCACCAACGACTACAACGGCAATGTGCCGCGCGGCGAGTGGTACGACGTCGCCGAAGAGGAGACGCCGCGCACCACCGGCACCGTGACGCTGCCGCGCCGCAGGTTCTCGATGGACGAAACCACCTTCCGCGGACGGCTCAACAGGCTTTTGAGCTATCTGAAGGAGAACTTCCCCGACCAGCAGATTGTGCTGATGACCAACCTGCACCGCGGCTTCGCGCAGTTCGGCCCGAAGAACATACAGCCCGACGAGTCTTTCCCCAACCTGCTTGGGTTCCACATCGACGACTACAACGACGACATCCGCGCCGCCGGGCGGATATGGAGCGTGCCGGTCATCGACCTCTACGCCGAGAGCGGGCTCTTCCCGCTCACGAAGTCGCACCAGCGGTTCTTCACCGACCCCGACAGGGACATGCTCCACCCCAATCCGCGCGGACACGAGCGCATCTCCCGCACGATTCTCGGCAGGATGCTTGCCCTCCCGCCGAACTTCAAGCGAGACGACGGGTTGTTTCTTTGATTCTCGAGACGGATGGAGGAATGCAAAATGGCTAAGACGCGATATGGCGAGGCGGTTCGGATTCTTGGGTTGACCTTGATGTGCGTGGTGTTTGGGGCAATCCACGCCAAGGCGAATGATTTTGTCATCGCGGAGCGCGGACGCGGGGCGGGCTGCTCTATCGTTGTTGTGGCGCCGACGACTCCAAGCGTGGAATTTGCCGCGCGGGAACTTGCAGGCTATGTCCGCAGGCTGACAGACGTTTCGCTTCCGATCGTCACGAACGCCGCGCCGTCCGGATGCGAGATACGCCTTTCCGTCGTCGACGATGCCGTACTTGGCTCTGACGGTTTCCGGCTGAAGGTCGAGGGCGGGCGGCTGTCCGTCACGGGCGGCAGGAGAGGAGTGCTGTATGGCGTTTACGAAATTTTGGAAACATATGGCGGCTGTGATTGGTTCGCGCCCTGGTGCGACGTCGTGCCTTCGCTTGACAGGCTTGCCGTGCCGGGCAATCTGGATTTTACGGACAAGCCGGTGTTTGCGATACGCGAGCCTCTTTGGAAACACAATAGGAACGGGGATTTTGCGGCCCGTCTTCGGATGAGCGGGAACTCTCACGGTCTTACGAGGCGCCACGGCGGAGTTTCCCATGTCTTCAGCAGCGTCCTGCCGAGTTGCCACACCTATCGCCTGATGCTGCCGAACGATGTCTATTTCAAGGAGCATCCCGAGTATTTCAGCGAGGTCAACGGTCGTCGCAAAGACGGGGAAAATCAGCTTTGCCTGACGAATCCGGACGTCCTTGAGATCGTGGTGTCGAATGTGCTGAAGGCGATTGAAAAGGAGCCGTGGGCCAAGTACTTCGGCGTAAGCCAGAACGACTGGCCCTATTTCTGCACGTGCCCGAAATGCAAGGCGATTGACGACGAAGAGGGGTCTCATGCCGGTACGACGCTCCGGTTCGCGAATGCCGTCGCGGAGAGGATAGAGAAGAGCCACCCCGACAAGGTGATCGTGACGCTCGGCTACCGGTACACGCGTACGCCGCCGAAGAAGACGAAGGCCCGGCACAATGTGATGATTTGCCTTTGTTCGGTTGAATGTGACTTCGGGCGTGCGCTTGACGCGCCGGACGGTTTCTCGGAGAACGTGGCGTTCTTGCGCGATCTGCAGGGCTGGTCAAAGGTGGCGAAGATGCTGTACGTCTGGAATTATACGATAGACGTCAGATATTCTCCTGCTCCATATCCGGCTGAAGGTTCAGTGCAGGGCAATTACCGTATTTTCCGCGACGCAGGGGTGATTGGCGTCTTTGACGAGGGCGAGTACCTTGGCTGCCACTCCGACTTCGCGGAATGGAAGAACTATCTGGCGGCAAAGTTGATGTGGAATCCGGAACAGGACGTCGAAAAGCTGAGAGACCGTTTCTTCCAGGGCTATTACGGTGCGGCCGCGCCCTATGTAATGGCCTGCTATGCGGCGCCTAGGGCCCTGAAGCGCACAAGCGCCGATGCGCCATTGACGTTTGCGCCCGAGCTTGACATTCCATGCAGAGAGCTCGGGCTTCTCCAAAGCCTTGCGCCCCTTTGGGACAAGGCGTTGGAGGCGGTCAAAGACGACCCCGTTCGCTCCTACAACGTGAGGATGGGGCGTTTTGGGAACGATTTTGCGATCTTGGCGCACGATCTTAAGAGCATTCGCCTTTCCCGCGACAAAGGCGGGGCAGATTCGCAGGCGCGGCTGGAGCGGCGCAAGCTGGCAAGACGGGTGCTAAGCGCGATGGAGGAGGCTGAGAAGTCGGGCCATCATGTAAATTTTGCAGAAGACAAGGTGCGGAACCGGCAGCTGGGCGAGCGAGTCAGGATGGTCGCCGAAGGGCGGGAGACGGGAAACGGAGACTCGGCCTGCATCGAAGAGTCCTCCTTCATGTTGTATCACGTTGGAGCCAATCTCGAGGTTCGCGACGACGCGGCGGCGTCGGGCGGCAGGGCGCTCAAGCTGTTTGACAACTACTGCAGCTGGTATACTCTTTACTACCTGGACGACGTTTCGTTCGACCCGCACGAGAGGTATCGGCTTTCGGTGCGCGTTCGTGTCGACGCCAATGCCGGGGCGGACTCATCCGCGCCTGTGCTGCTGACTGGCGTCTACGATCCGAAAGTCAGGCGCGAAGTGGTCTCTCGGCGTGTGCTAATGTCAGAAGTCGCCCCGGATTACCGATGGATTGAGATTGGGGATTGGGAGCCGCAGAAGGGGCAGTATATCTGGATATCGCCTGGGAATTTCGATCGGAAGCGTTTTAGCCGGAATCCGGCTTATTCCGGCGTTTGGGTCGACCAGATAAGGATAGAGCGAAAGGGCGGAAGTGACAACGCCGCGAAAGGGGGGCGGCATCCATGGTCGCATCTGGACTTCCAGGACGATCCGGAGGACTTCCGCTTCGCGATCGTCCCGGACCGCACGGGCGGGGACTGTCGCGGCGCCTTCACGAACGCTCTCAGGTGCTGCAACCTGATGCACCCCGCCTTCGTGATGACGGTCGGCGATCTCATACAGGGGCATGGCGACGAGAAACGCACTCGCGCCCAGCAGGACGAGCTCACGAATTTCGTCGCGAAGGTCAAGGCCCCGTTCTTCTATACGGTCGGCAACCACGACATCTTCGTGAACGTGAACACCAACACGCCGAACGACAGGACGAAGCACACGATGTCCACGCGAGTTTGGAAAGACTACTTCGGAGAGGACACATACTACAGCTTCACCTACAAGAACTGCTTGTTCGTCGTTCTGAACGGGCAGGAGGGGCGGCTCGACTGGGCGCACATCAGGAACGACATCACGCCCGAGCAGTATGGCTGGATGCGCAAGACGCTGGCCGAGCACAAAGACGTGCGCTGGACGTTCTTGTTCATGCACCAGCCGGACATCTGGGGGTCGAAGGAATGGTGCGCGTTCGAGAGAGACTCGCTTCTTTCGCGCAAGTACACTGTTTTCGCCGGCGACTGGCACAACTATTTCCACATCCGTCGCTATGACCGCGACTACTACGTCCTGTCTGTCGCCGGTGGCTGCGGAAGCCATGCCTGGAGGAACAAGGAAGAGGCATCCAAGCTCTACGGACAGGAGTATGGCGAATTCGACCACATCACGTGGGTTACGATGACCTCTGAGGGACCGGAAGTCGTGAACCTCAGGCTGGACGGAATATTGCCGGGCGATTTTCTAAATGCGACAAACACGAAGGACGTACATCACGTGCGGACTCGTCAGTTCGACATACCCCCACGCACTGTGAAGTAGGTTGCCATGAGTACAGTCAATCCAATCGCCGGAACGCTGGTCTTCCTTCTCGGAGGAGTCGCCGCCGCCACCTATCTGCTGCCGTTCCGCGGCGTGAGGGGGTGGGCGTACGAGACCGGCTGGCTTGTAAGCGTAGTCGCGGGCTGGTTCGTCTTCCCGCTTGTTTTCGACGCATTTGCCGTTCCGGACTTCTGGGGCGTCCTCGGCGCCGCCACGCCGTCCGTTCTGCTCCGCTCATTCGGCTTCGGCGTCCTCTGGGGCGTCGGCGCGCTCTGCTGGGCGCTGATGGTGCGGTATCTCGGCATCGGCCTCGGGCTTGGCATAGGCGCGGGGCTGTGCGCGGCGACGGGGACTCTCCTGCCGCCGGTATGCACGGGCCATGCCGCCGACCTCGTCGCCACGCCGTCCGCGCGGATGGTGCTTGGCGGGGTGTGCGTGGCGCTTCTCGGAATCGTCGCCGTCGGGATTGCTGGGCGTCTCAAGGAAGGCGAGATGAGCGAAGAGGACAAGAAAAAGGCCGTCGCGGAGTTCGACTTCAGAAAGGGGCTTGTCACGGCCGTCATTGCGGGCGTCGCGTCCGCGGGGATCAACTTCGGGCTTCAGGGCGCGCCGGAGCTGGAGCGCGCGGCGCTTTCGGCCGGCGCATCTTCGACCTGGGCCGGGATGCCGGTCTTGACGGTCGTCCTGTGGGGAGGGCTTGCCACGCAGTTCGTCTGGGCCCTGGCGCAGCACCGCAAGAACCGCTCGTTCGGCGACTACGCCGGGAATCCGCGTCCCCTCAACTACGCCCTCTCGGTTGCCGTCGGCGTGATTGGCGTCATGCAGTTCGTGCTGCAGAAGGCCGGAGAGCCGCTCATGGGGGAGTTCCGCTACATATCGTTTGCCGTATTGATGTCGAGCGCGGTGTTCTTTTCGGCGATTCTCGGCGTCGTCCTCGGCGAATGGAAGGGGACTTCGCTCCGTACGCGTCTCTTCCTGTCGCTCGGCGTTTTAGTCCTTGCGCTCGGGTTCACCGTGATGGCCCTTGGCGGCAAGTGACGGACACCTGCGAATTATGGTATAATGTAGTCCCGTTATGTGGAACTATTCGGAGAAGGTTATGGACCACTTCCGCAACCCGCGGAACGTTGGTGAGATAGACCACCCAGACGGGACGGCGACGGTAGGCTCCCTCGCTTGCGGGGACGCGCTCAGGTTTCAGTTCAAGCTCGGGCCAGACGGCAGAATCGTCGAGGCGAAGTTCCAGACGTTCGGCTGCGCGAGCGCCATCGCCTCGAGCTCCGCCCTAACCGAGATGGTCGTCGGCAAGACGCTCGAGGAGGCGAAGCGGATAACGAACAAGGACATCGCCGACTACCTCGGCGGACTTCCTCCGCAGAAGATGCACTGCAGCGTCATGGGCCGCGAGGCGATGGAGGCGGCGATCAAGAACTACGAGACGGGCGAGAACACCGACCGCAACCTCGAGGACACCACGCTCTGCACGTGCTACAACGTCTCGGAGAACGAGGTTCGCCGCGTCATAACGGAGAACGGCCTCACCACGGTCGACG
>Ga0310786_10005640_pt1 | contig 16895 bp, 9 predicted proteins | sample AusTroGonzalo_MG_FD_203881 | JGI IMG/M metagenome (GOLD analysis project Ga0310786, IMG submission 203881) | Bovine rumen microbial communities from tropical cattle in Woodstock, Queensland, Australia - Gonzalo_03 (v2) (version 2) | ecosystem: Host-associated > Mammals > Digestive system >... | reverse complement strand
GGCTTCGCCGAGTGAGGCTGCGCTCAGCCAGACAAACGAGCTTGATGGCCTTCGCTTATCGCCGCACTTTACGCTCGGGGAGTTGACGAAGACCAGCTATCACACGCTGGATGGGAATATCCCGAGTCGGGTGGCGATAGAGAATCTGAAGAGAGTGTGTGGGTGGTTGGAGATATTGAGAGAACGATACAATATGCGTTATGGCGATGGGTTTTCTCCCCCTGAGTTAGGGGGAGTAAGAGGGGGTCTGCGCTCCAGCTCTGCTGGCTTGCTACCGCAGGGACGCAAGAACAAGGGAACTTCTGCTGTCGATCAGACCACCCCTGACCCCTCCCGCTCCAGCTCTGCTGGCTTGCTACCGAAGGGACGCAAGAACTCAGGAGGGGAAGTGGCCATCGTGATTTCGTCGGGGTATCGGAGTGAGGCAGTGAATATGAAGTGTGGGGGCGCGGAGGGAAGTAATCATCTGACAGGCTGTGCGGTGGATATCAGATGTTATGGCCCGGAGCACATGATCAGGATGGCAGGGATTCTGCTGGATATCGCTGACGAGAACGGCTGGGTGTTTGATGAGCTCATCCAAGAGCAGCGCGGCACGACGTATTGGGTTCATTTCGCGGTGCGACCGAAGAATAATCGTAGGAAGATTCTCTTCGACTGCCGGTAGCTTCCCTTCGGGGAAGCCTACCTGTAGGTTCCAGAAGTCAGGAATAATTCATTTGCGATTTTTTTTGTTTATTTGCTTATTTATTTGTACCTTTGTCGGCGAAAATAATGTATAGTATGAGACAGACATTGATGATACTCCTGCTGGCCGGGGCAATGACCGCCACAGCGCAGGTGAAGACCGAGATAAAAGCGTTTAACCAGTCGGGGCCCTACGCCGTGAATGTGCCACTGGGTTTGGACACGGTGGATGTAAAGGGCCAGAAGTTCGACGAGGCCTCGCTCCTGAACAACATCGCGCTCACCTCGCCGGTGACGGGCCGCTTTGAGGGTCAGGTGATCCCCTCGCTGGTGGACTCTAAAAGCGTGGGCCTGCTGACATTCTATGTGAACAACCGCGATTATCTGAAAGGCAAGATAGATGTTCGCGGGCCGAAGCACTATAAGCTCTTCATCGACGGTGAGCCTGCTGCGCCTGAGCTGAAACTCGCTCCCGACCACCATACCTTCGCCATCAGATACCTGGCCGAACCTAAAGATACCGACTCTATCCGCGTGACGATTGATGCTCCTGTTGCTGTCGCCACGACACTCGACGCCAAGCATCCCTTTATGGTGCACGACATCACCGACGGCAAACGCGTGCGGGATATTTCTGTCTCTCCCGACGGAAAATATGCTTGCGTAGCTTTTCAAACCACCGAGCGCGGCGGACAATCGCGCTGGAACTATGAGCTGCGCGAGGTCTCCAGCAGTCGCACCGTGATGCTGCCACAGCGGCAGGCCCGCTGGTTGCCGAAGACCATCGCTTGGATTGAGGAGGAACGTGAGGGCAAGCAGCGTGTGCTCTATCAGGTGACGCCCACGGGTGAGCGTACCCGCTGGATCAGCGGTCTGCCCGAGGGCGGCTACCGCGTCAGCCCCACCGAGGACTATCTGGTGATGACTATCGAGGAGAAGGGGCCTGAGGAAGATAAGGAGATGTTCGAGGTCTTAGAGATGGACGACCGTCAGCCCGGCTGGCGCAACCGCAACTATCTCGCCCGCTATGACATCGCCAGCGGCCTCACCCGTCGCATCACTTTCGGCCACCAGGAGACCCGGCTGATGGATATCTCGCAGGACGGTCGGAAGCTGCTCGTGGCGCAGTCGTACTCGCGGCTCGCCAAGCGCCCGACAGAAGTGATGGATGTGATGGTGGTGGATGCTGAGACATTCAAGGCTGATACGCTTTTCGTAACGGCGGGATTCCTGGCTGGCGCCTCATTCTCGCCCGACGGTTCGAAGATTCTCTTTAAGGGTTCGCCCGAGGCCTTCGACCGCATCGGCTGCACACTGCCCGCCGACGTGACCCCGAATATGTACGACTATCAGCTCTATCTCTACGACATCGCCACTCGCAAGGTGACGCCGCTGACCAAGGACTTTAATCCCTCGGTGCAGACCATCGACTGGGCGTGGGGCGACGGGCTCGTCTATTTCACCGCCGAGGATCGCGACTTCGTGCGTCTCTATCAGATGAATCCTTTTACAGGGCAGATTGTCCAGCTGGAGCATGCCGGCGATAACGTCACGCGCATGAACGTCGCTGCCCATTCGAACGTCGTCGGCTATATCAGCAACGGCGTTTCCGAGTACGCCTCGGCCTTCGCGGCCTACACCGCCAAGGGCAAGGCTCCGATGAAGCAGGTGCGGCTCTACGATGGCAGAAGTATCATGGACGACATCGCCGTGGCCGACTGCCGCGACTGGAACTATGTGAATGCCCGCGGTGAGACGGTCTACGGCAGGATGTATCTGCCGCAGGACTTCGACGCTACGAAGAAATATCCGATGATTGTGTATTACTACGGTGGCTGCTCGCCCGTGGGCCGCTACTTCGACGGTGTCTACTCCGGTCATTATTGGGCCTCGTTGGGCTATGTGGCATATATCCTCCAGCCTAGCGGTGCCTCGGGCTTCAGTCAGGAGTGGGGCTCCCGCCACGTGAACACAGCGGGGCGCGGTCCGGCGGAGGATATCATCGAGGGCGTTCGCAGAATCTGCGCCGAGCATCCCTTCATCGACGCCAAGAAGGTGGGCTGCATGGGTGCCAGCTATGGCGGATTCATGACCATGTATCTGCAGACACAGACGGATATCTTCGCCGCAGCCATCAGTCACGCCGGCATCGCCAACCATACCAGCTACTGGGGCGAGGGTTACTGGGGCTATAATTACAGCGAGGTATCGATGGCCAACAGCTATCCCTGGAGCCATCGCGAGCTCTACGTCGACCAGAGCCCGCTCTTCAACGCCGACAAGATTCACACGCCGCTGTTGCTGTTGCACGGCACGGTGGATACAAACGTTCCCATCATCGAGAGCCTGCAGATGTTCACCGCCTTGAAACTCCTCGGCCGCGACGTCGCCCTTGTGGAGATTGCTGGCGAGAATCACCATGTGCTCGACTACAATAAGAAGATCAAGTGGCTCGGCGCACAGATGGCGTGGTTCCAGAAATGGCTGAAGGACGATCCCTCGTGGTGGGATGCTCTCTTCCCCAAGAAACATCTGTAAATAACTGAAGGATATGAAGACAAACCTCCTATATCTGTTGTTGGCATTGGCGCCCCTTTCGTTGGCAGCCCAAACTGTGAACGCCAATATCGGCGTGCCTCAGACATCGGGGAATCTTTTTACCTACGCTTCTGAATCAGCCAAAGGAAAACCCATATTGCTGCAGCCGCTCTATTGGGTGAAGACTTTGATCGACTCGTCGGCTGTGGCCACCGTCGACCGCAGCTATATCGAGCAGCCTAAGCCCGCCTGGGCCATCGAGGCCAGGGGCACCCTGAATCAGTCGACGCTGAAGATGGAAACCACATGGGAGGACCCTGAAGAAGGCAACATGAGCCTTTGGGCGAAGAGCAAGAACGGCCTCTCTACTTCGGCTGGTCTGTGGCTGGGTTATCGCGGCTATGGTTTCGGCTATTCCAAGGAGTTCGGACAGACCAGCGGCTCTACACTGACGTTCGGAGCCATGGGTGGCAGCTTCGGTATCAATCTGCGTATCAGCTCGTATAACAGTGATATGCCCGACCTTTATATTGACGGGGAGAAAATTACATCCTACGACGAAGATGACGACCGTCTGGAGGATCCTATCAAGGTGCGTACGATCTTCGTCGACGGCTATTACATGCTCAACGGCAAGCATTTCTCTTATGCAGCGGCCTATGATAATTCGCTCATCCAGCGGCGCTCGGCCGGATCGATTGTCGTGGGGGGTATGTATTGCCATAGCCGTGCAGACTATAGTGCCGATTCCAATTGGTTGCTGACGGCACTGATGGAAGGCGTGGGAAAAGTGAAGTTCTCGCAGGGCAGCATCGGCGCAGGCTATGCCTACAATTGGGTGCCCGCCCGCGGATGGCTCGTCAGCGCGATGGCCATGCCGATGCTCACCTTCTACAACCGCACCACGGAGTATATGTATGACTTTGATTTGTCGAATCCCAACGTGAAGGATTGGGATGCGCTTTCGGAAGATGAGGCATTGGAATGGGTGTTTGACGAGGATACTCAGATTTCGAAAGTCGGCGAGACGAAAGTGACGTCCAATAACAAGGTGAAACTGAATTTCGATGCGCGGTTGAGCGTGGTCTATAATTTCGACCGCTGGTATGTGCGCGTCTATGGTCATTATAATCAGTTCCGCTATGGTAATGATTTCGTCTCAGGACGTGTGACTGACTGGACGGCGAATGCGTCGTTAGGGTTTAGGTTTTAGTGAAAGATAGAGAAGTTAGAGAAGTTAAAGAAGTTAAAGAAGTTAAAGAAGTTAAGCCAAATGTCGAAGTGCAGATATATCAACAAAGAGAGTAATGGCTTAACTACTGTCCGAAGGACGAGCGAAGCGATAACTTCTTAACTTCATAACTACAAATAAGTTGAACAGTGAATATTGAAGAGATACAGGATAAAAGGATTGCGGTGCTGTTGTCGGGAGGTGTCGACAGCAGTGTGGTGGTGTATGAGTTTGCGAAGCTCGGACTCCATCCGGACTGCTTCTATATCAAGATAGGCCCGGAGGAGGATGCGGAGTGGGACTGCTCTTCAGAGGAGGATCTGGAGATGGCAACGGCAGTGGCCCATAAGTATGGTTGTAAGTTGGAGGTGATAGACTGTCACAAGGAATACTGGAATCAGGTGACGACCTACACGATGGAAAAGGTGCGTGCGGGTCTGACACCGAATCCCGATGTGATGTGCAACCGGTTGATCAAGTTCGGCGCCTTCGACGAGAAGCGCGGCCATGACTACGACCTCATCGCCACCGGCCATTATGCCCAGACCGAGATCGAGGAGGTCCAGCAAATTGTAAATGGTAAATTGATAAATTGTAAATTGAAATGGCTCTGTACGAGTCCTGACCCCGTGAAGGACCAGACCGACTTCCTGGCCCAGATCTACGACTGGCAGCTCAAGAAAGCCCTCTTTCCCATCGGGCATTATGTGAAGGACGAGGTGCGTCAGATAGCAGAACGTGAGCATCTGGTGAATGCCAAGCGCAAGGATTCGCAGGGCATCTGTTTTCTGGGGAAGATCAGCTATAACGACTATATCCGTCGCTATCTGGGAGAGATGCCCGGTGATGTGATTGAACTCGAAACCGGTCGTCGCATCGGCGAGCATAAGGGCTTGTGGTTCCATACCATCGGTCAGCGTAAGGGTATGGGCTTCGGCGGTGGTCCCTGGTTTGTGGTGAAGAAGGATGTGGCGCAAAACATCCTCTACGTCTCCCATGGCTACGACCCCGAGACAGCCTACAAGCAGGACTTCCCCGTGCATGATTTCCATTGGCTGAATGTCACATTGGGGTCAGGAAACTTTGTGACATCCGATGAAAATGTCACAAAGTTTCCTGACCCCAATGTGACATTTAAGATCCGTCATACGCCTGAATACCATCCTGCGACGTTGGAGTGGACAGGCGAGAATAGCTTTGTGGTGCATTCCAAAGAGAAGATTCACGGCGTAGCACCTGGGCAGTTCTGCGTGATCTATGACGACCGCCATCACCGGTGCCTGGGCTCCGGCGAGATTACGGTATAAAAAAGAAATCCCGCCGAGTTGGCGGGATTTGCTTTATTTCTTGTTGAAGCTTCCGAAATAGTCGAGGCAGACCTTCTGCCATTGCTTGGCATTCTCCAACTGATGCTGCAGGCGGGCATCGGTCTCCTGCCAGCGTTGTTCGTCGATGAAGGACTTGGCCTCGTTCCAGATACGGATGAAATCCTCCACTTCCTTCACACCACGGCCATAGCGGTACTGCATCTCCTCATAGACGGTGCGGCCGCTCTTCAGACGATAGGTCCAGGGCACGCGATGGAACCACAATAGGTAGCGCTCCGGACAAGTGTTGATGTCATCGTAGAGCGTACAATAAGGTTCGCGGTATTGGGCGGTGGCATTGGATCCCGTGTGGGTACGGTCGAAACCAATCGAGTCGTTGTTGGCCTTGTGGTAGTAGACAGGGCACCATTCGATGGGGTAGCGGGCGATGAAACCATTGGGCTCAGGTCCATAGTGCTGATCGAAGGCGAAGATGTGATGCAGGCCGATGGGCATCATGTAGTCGACACAGGCCTCACGGGATCTCAACATCATGTTGAGAAGTGAAGAATTTGTTACCGCGCTCCCTAAATTAAACGTCTGCTTCAGCCACTCTTCGGCAATAGCCTCTGATGTAAGCTCCGGGTTCCAGGCCAGTCGGCCGAAGGCATACCAGTTGGCCTGTGAGAAATGATGGCCGCACCAGTTCTTGTCGAGACCGATGTTTGAGACACCGGCGATGCCTACGAGTCGTGAGGGCTCCACGAAGCCGAAGAACTCACGCCACATCGGGGCCAGATAGACCAGATGGCGCGACTGTCCGAGATATTCCTGAGTGATCTGCAACTCAGCCATCTGCTTGGTCTTCTTCATCGTGTCGAAGATGGGGGCGTATGGCTCACGGGGCTGGAAGTCGAGGGGACCGTTCTTCGACTGCAGGATTACATTGTCGCGGAACAGACCATCAAGGTCCTTGAACTCGGATACTGCCTGTTTTACACGATCTTCACCCTTATGGGCAGCGCCATACACGAACGAGCGCCACATGACGATGCCTCCGAAAGGTTTTACGGCATCAGCCAGTGTGTTGGCACCGTCGGCATGGGTACGGTTGTAATCGAAGGGACCAGGCTGACCTTCGGAATTGGCCTTCACCAGGAAACCGCCGAAGTCGGGAATCAAGGCATAAATCTCCTTGGCCTTGGCCTTCCACCAAGCCTTCACCTGTGGATTCAGCGGATCTGCTGTCTTCACAGGCTTGCCACCGTTGAAACCTTTGGCGGGAATCGACATCGGTGAGGCGAAGTTCACTGACAGATAGACCTTGATGCCATAGGGGCGCAGGATGTCGGCAATCTCCTTAACCTTGTTAAGATACAGGGCGGAGAGCATCTTCGGCGAGGCATTCACATTGTTGAGCACGGTGCCGTTGATGCCGATGGAGGCATTGGCACGGGCATATTCCTTGATGAGCTCGGCGTTGATGGGCTTGGGTTTCCATAGGTCGCTGTTTCTGCGGGTTTTCGGATCTTCCAGTGCCCAGAAGATGCTGAGTCCGGCATAACCACGTTCGATGCTGCTGTCAAGATTGTCCCAGTGGTTCAGGATGCGAAGTTTGTAATAGGGGGCGGAGGCACCCTGTTCGCCACGCAAGAGGGCGTATGCGCCATAGAGCAATCCTAACTCCGTCTTGGCGCTGACGGTGCTGCCGCTGATGCGATAGCCTTCGTCGTTGGCGATGGTAGGATCGATGACCAGCGTGGCCTTGTCGCCGGAATAGTAGTTGCGCAACTCCTCGGCAGCGAGACACTCAGGACCTGTAACCTGTGCTTTCTGTACCTTGTCGTATCGGAGCCACAGACGGCTTCCGTCCTCAGCCATCATACTGAGGCAGCTGGTCACGGCCAGTAAGAACAATGTAATCTTCTTCATATACTGTTTTTTATTATTATTGTTTCAGAATCAGTCCGCCATTGGGCTGCAGGACAACCTTCGCCTGACCTTTCTTGTCGACCTTGAGGGTGGTGAGCGAGGGCTCGCTCGTCTTCTTATCGTCGACATAATACTGGAGCGTCTGTCCTGGCGCGAACATCGGCAGATTGAGAGTCAGTGGCAAAGGCTGTTTCCCGGCAGAGAGGCCTGCCACATACCAGTCGTTACCATGTCGGCGCGCCAATACCACATACTTACCGGGATAGCCGTCTATGTAGCGCGTCTCATCCCAGGTGGTGGGCAGCGTCTTGAGGAAGTCCATCTCAAACTGTGGCAGCTCCTCAAGGTTGTTGGGCTGCATGGCTACGCACTGAACAGAGGTCTGCATGATAATGCCCGACGCCATCTCGAATATATCCGTAGTCTTGCGGGAGTGGCGGCTCTTGTTGTCTTTCGAGAGATACTTGTTCATGATGATGCCTCCCCAGTCCATCGAGGCTGTGGCATTGCGACAGAAGGGATGGAGGGTGAGGTCGAAGGGCTCTTTGATGGCAGCACCTTCGTTGAAGAACACGTTTTCTGAAGCCAAGACAGCCTCTGAAGCTACGTAGTTAGGATACATCTTCTCCCAGCCTCTTGGGATGGTGCAGCCGTGGAATACCACTTGCAGGCCATAACGGTTGGCATCGGAGAGAATATCCTCATAGAGACGCATCACCTCCTGCTTGTCGCCTCCGAAGAAGTCGACCTTGATGCCCTTGATGCCTATCGACTGCATCCACTTCATCTCCCGTTCACGGGCGATAGCAGTGTTCATACAGTCGCGGGGTCCCTGAGGGGCGTCGTTGGCAAAGCCGTTGCTATTATACCATAATAAAAGGTGGACACCTTTCGACTGTGCATATCTGGAGAGCTCGGGAATCCGGTCACGCCCGATCTGCGTGTCCCACCAGTTATCGACAAGGCAATACTCGAAGCCCATGGCAGCGGCGAGGTCGATGAACTTCACCTGATCGTCGTAGTTGATGGAATTATCCTGCCAGATAAGCCAGCTCCAGGTGTAACGGCCTGGTTTGTAGTTGGTGGCTGGGGCATAGAGCGGTTCTACGAGGTCGTAGCTGATAGTAGTCTCGACAATGGGTTTCAGCGAGCTGCCCAGGGTGATGGTGCGCCAGGGTGTCTCTCCCGGCAGGGGAATGGCAGCGAAGTCAGAGCCGAAGCCATTGTTCTCACCTCGGTCAGGATAGGCTACGGTATAACCCGTGCCTGCCTGATAATCTGACAGGTGAGATCCACAGTAATTACTTCCGACGCCAGTCTCGGCGACCAAGGCCCATCCGGAGGGCAGATGGAAGAGGGCGGGGAAGATATACCCATGTCCATATTGTGAAGGCGTTGCCATCGGGGCATCAGCAGAGTAACCTTCCTCATAGCTGGGTTTGGTCTGTTCCCAGCCGGTCTCAGGCCCAATCTGCGGCGAGATAAAGGTGGTGGTCCCGTCAGGGAAATTGAAACTGCTCAGTTCACTCATGATTCTTGTACGTTTCATCTCCTTGCGACCTACATTCTGTCGGGGCAGCGCATAGCGGAAGGCAATGTCGTTATCGCTCACCTGAAAAGTGATGCTCATCTTCATGCCATCCTTATTCTGGATATCCATCAGCAGGCAGTTGGCCTGATATGAAGCTGCAGAAGCCTTGGTGCCCCGCATCTGGTATGAAGAATTGATAATGGATAATTGAGAATTGACAATTGATATGTCGCGGGTCATGTCGCCGATAGAGGTCTTGAGGCCTAAGGCGGAGGGTAGCAGCATTTGTTGTCCGTCGAGCGTGGCGGTATAGTGTAGTCGTCCCCCTGCATCACTGACAGTCACCTGCAGCTTGTTGTTGGGTGAAGAAACAATAACGTCATCAGCCCAAGCCAGGACTGATGACGTCAGTAAAATTGATAAGAACAGTTTTCTCATTTCACTATTCACTATTCACTTTTCACTATTCACTATAACAAGTTTTCGCTCTCTATATCTTTGAAGTACTTATAGGTGCTTACCTTCAGCTCATCTGCAGCATCCTCGTCGCTGACAATGATGCCATGCTCATGCATCTGCAGGGCGCTGATGGTCCACATGTGGTTCACAGCTCCCTCGATGGCAGCCTGAAGGGCACGGGCCTTAGCGTGGCCGTTTACCAGAATCATCACCTCGCGAGCAGCCATCACCGTACCTACGCCTACTGTCAGGGCATGGGCAGGTACATTCTCAGGATTGCCACCGAAGAAACGGCTGTTGGCAATACGGGTATCGGTGGTGAGGGTCTTCATACGGGTCTTTGAACTCAATGAAGAGCCGGGTTCGTTGAAGGCGATATGACCATCAGGGCCGATGCCTCCAATGAACAGGTCTATACCACCAGCCTCCTGGATCATCTCCTCATAGTGGGCGCATTCGGCAACCAGGTCAGGAGCGTTACCATTCAGAATGTGGATGTTCTCCTTCGGACAGTCAATGTGGTCGAACAGGTTACGGGCCATGAAAGCATGATAGCTCTCAGGATGGGTCTCGGGCAGGCCGACATACTCATCCATGTTGAAGGTCAGCACATTTTTGAACGACACGCGACCTTCGCGACAAGCCGCTACTAAGTAATTGTACATACCTACGGGTGAAGAACCTGTTGGCAATCCGAGAACGAACTTATGATCTGGTGTCGGATTGAACTCATTGATACGCTTAATCACATGCTCAGCAGCCCACTGAGACAACTTCTGGTAGTCTGATTGAATAATTACTCTCATAATTGTTTTTGATTTGGTTCGTAAAATTTTGCTGCAAATATACAACGAAAAATTTTTTTTATGTACGTATTAACACGGATTAACACGGATTTTTTTCAGAGGTGCTTACTTATTCGTATCTTTGCAAGCAAATATGAAGGAATTTGTAATATCAGAAGCAAAGGCTGAGACTGCGGTGTTGGTAGGACTCATCACTAAGGAACAGGACGAAGCCAAGACTAAAGAATATCTCGACGAACTGGAGTTCCTGGCAGATACGGCCGGGGCTGTCACTGTGAAACGGTTTACCCAGAAAGTGGGTGGGCCGAGTCAGACAACGTATGTGGGCAGTGGAAAGCTACAGGAAATCAGACAATACATTAAGCAATGTCAGGATGCCTATGATGATTGGCTTGATGCTCAGGATGCATCTCTCTTTGCTGAGGGACTTTTGGATGAAACCAATGCCCCACAGCCTGTAGGAATGGTGATTTTCGATGATGAACTCTCTGCCAAACAGATGCGTAACATCGAGAAGGAACTGCAAGTAAAGATTCTCGATCGCACGTCACTTATATTAGATATCTTCGCCATGCGTGCTCAGACGGCAGAAGCCAAGGCTCAGGTGGAGTTGGCGCAGTACCGTTATATGCTGCCCAGACTGCAACGGCTCTGGACGCACTTAGAGCGTCAGGGTGGTGGCTCTGGTTCCGGCGGCGGAAAGGGTTCTGTGGGACTTCGTGGTCCTGGTGAGACGCAGTTGGAGATGGACCGTCGTATCATTCTGCAGCGCATCACCCTGCTGAAACAACGTCTGGCTGAGATTGACAAGCAGAAGACGACGCAGCGGAAGAATCGCGGTCGACTGATCCGTGTGGCGCTAGTAGGCTATACCAACGTGGGTAAATCGACGATGATGAATCTGTTGGCCAAGAGTGAGGTGTTTGCAGAGAACAAACTGTTCGCCACCCTCGATACGACCGTCAGAAAGATGACCATCGACAACCTGCCCTTCCTGTTGGCGGATACCGTAGGGTTTATCCGTAAGCTGCCCTCCGACCTGGTAGAAAGCTTCAAAAGTACCCTCGACGAGGTGAGAGAGGCCGATCTGCTGGTGCATGTGGTGGATATCTCGCACCCCGACTTTGAGGAGCAGATCCGCGTGGTGGAAGAGACGCTTAAGGATCTGGGATGTGCTGACAAGCCTGCCATGCTTGTGTTCAATAAGATAGATGCCTATACCTGGGTGGAGAAAGAAGCAGACGACCTGACACCTGAGACGAGGGAGAACATAACGCTGGAAGACCTCAAAAAGACGTGGATGGGGAAGATGGTGGCGGATCAGACCACCCCGCCCTACGGGCACCCCTCCTACTCAGGAGGGGAAAGGGGATACCTGGAGTGTTTGTTCATTTCTGCCCGGGAGAAAGAGAATATTGACGAGTTGCGCGAAACACTCTATAAACGGGTGCGCGAGCTGCACGTACAGAAATATCCGTATAACGATTTTTTATATAATGACTATGAGTAATTACAGAAACTTAACACAGACTGAGATTGATGTATTGGAGAATAATGTCTGCTGGGCTGAGGACTGGCAGCGTGTATTGGTGGCAGAGGATTTTAAACCTTATAACTTCCATCGTGTGGTGTTTTATGGCGACATACGGCTAGGAGCTTTCCATAAGATGGTAGAGGTGACAAAGGGGTTCCTGAAACACTCGGGCATCAACGATGCCACGCTGAGGAATGTCACCGTAGGCAATGACTGCCTGATAGAGAAAGTGGGCAATTACATCAACAACTATACGATCGGTAACGACTGTTATATCTCGAATATCTGTACGTTGGAAACCACCGATGACGCCACCTACGGCGAGGGTTCGGTGATCTCTGTGTTGAACGAGATGGGTGATGGTAATGTGACTATCTTCCGTGAACTGAACAGTCAGCTGGCTTCGCTGATGGTGAAATACAATGCCGACAAGCAACTGAAGCACACCATGCAGCAGATGATTGAGGACGAACTTCGGGTGACCCGGCCTGACCGGGGCTATATCGGCAATAATGTGAAGATCATCAACGCCAAGGATATTACCAACACCATTATCAAAGGCGACTGCGAGATCAGCGGGGCTGCCCGTCTGTCCGAGTGTACGGTGATGAGTTCGACGGATGCGCCGGTATTTATCGGCACGGGTGTGATCTGTGAGAATTCGATTATCTGCGACGGCTGTTCAATCAACAACTCAGTGAAGATGCAGGATTGTTTCGTGGGTGAGGCTTGTCAGATTACCAATGGCTTTACCGCTGAGGCCAGTCTGTTCTTCGCTAATTCATATATGGCCAATGGTGAGGCTTGTGCCGCGTTCTGCGGACCGTTCTCTGCCTCACACCATAAGTGTTCATTGCTGATTGGTGGTGAGTTCTCGTTCTATAATGCCGGTTCAAACACGAACTTCTCGAACCATGCGTATAAGATGGGGCCTCTGCACTGGGGTACGCTGGAGCGTGGTACCAAGACTGCCTCCGGCGCTTATATCCTGATGCCTGCCACGATAGGTGCTTTCAGTGTGTGCTTTGGTAAGCTGATGCACCATCCCGACACCCGCAACCTGCCTTTCTCCTATCTGATAGCCTACGGCGACGAGATGGTGCTGGTGCCTGGCCGTAACATCACAACGGTGGGCCTGTATCGTGATATCAAGAAATGGCCGAAGCGTGACAAGCGCTCGAAGCTGTCGAGGAAGAGTATCATCAATTTCGACTGGCTCTCGCCCTTTACCGTGGGTGAGATCATGCAGGGTATTCAGATACTCAAGGATCTGCGTCAGGCTTCTGGTGACAATGTGTCGCGGTATAACTTCCATGAATATGTGATCGCCTGCTCTTCATTGACAAAAGGTCTGAAGTATTATGACATTGCCTTGCGCATCTATATGGGTGCGGTGCTGAAGCGTGCCCAGAAGGAAGGCTATATCGGACAGCCTGTGAGCAGTGTGGGACAGGGCCGATGGGTAGACCTGAGCGGACTGTTGTTGCCTGAGAGTGAGGAACAGCGCCTGATCAACGACATCAAGAGCGGTGCTGTTGACAATATCCAGCAGGTGCTCGACCGCTTTGCGGATATCAACAACCATTACAGCGACTACCGTTGGGCTTGGAGTTACCAGATGATCCTCGACTACTACAAACTCGATGAGCTCGATGCTGCTGCCTGTGAGCGCATCCATGACGACTATGTCAAGGCCCGTCGTGCCTGGATTGCAGAGATCCGTAAGGATGCCGAGAAGGAGTTTGCTATGGGCGATGTTGAGCGCGAGGTGTTCGACGACTTCCTGGAGAAGCTCGACCATGAGATTGATTACGAAAACTGAAAATAGTGAATAGTGAATAGTGAAAAGTGAATAGGGATATGAAAAAGTTATTGTTGGTTTTGGGACTGGTGGTACTTGGCATGACATCATGCAGTAAGTACAAGTATGAGACTGTCGACGGCGATCTGGCGCAGACGCGGATCTATACGCTGAAGAACGGTCTGAAGGTATATCTGAGTGTGAACAAGGAAGAACCGCGTATTCAGACGTATATCGCCGTGCGGACGGGTTCTAAGAACGATCCTGCTGAGACCACGGGTCTAGCCCACTATCTGGAACACCTCATGTTTAAGGGAACAGACAAGTTCGGTACCAATAACCCTGAGGCCGAGGCACCGCTGCTGGATGAGATAGAGAAACGCTATGAGGCCTATCGCAAACTGACTGACCCGGAGGCCCGTAAGCAGGCTTACCACGAAATCGACTCCTTGTCGCAGGTGGCGGCACAGTATTTCATTCCCAATGAGTACGACAAACTGATGGCTGCCATCGGTGCCGAGGGAACAAACGCCTACACCTCGAACGATGTGACCTGCTATACGGAGGACATCCCTGCCAACGAGGTGGAAAACTGGGCCCGAATCCAGAGCGACCGCTTCCAGAACATGGTCATCCGAGGCTTCCACACAGAGCTGGAGGCCGTGTATGAGGAATACAACATCGGACTGACCAGCGACCAGCGAAAGCTCTACTACACCATGTGCAAGATGCTCTTCCCCAACCATCCCTACGGCACGCAGACCACTATCGGTACACAGGAGCACCTGAAAAACCCGTCGATCACGAATATCAAAAACTATTTCAAGAAGTGGTATGTGCCTAACAATGTGGCCATCTGTATGAGTGGTGATTTGGATCCGGACAAGACAATGGCCATCATCGAGAAATACTTTGCTGAATGGAAACCGGGCGACGACGTGAGTCAGCCCGTGTTCGACCCGCTGCCTGAACTGAACGCGCCAAAGGATTCGACCGTGATCGGTCAGGAGGCTGAGCAGGTATGGGTAGGATGGCGTGCCCTGCAGGCCAACACGCTGCAGGCCGATACCCTGGCGCTGATGGAGAATGTGCTGAGTAATGGCAAGGCAGGACTCTTCGACCTCGATCTCAACCAGACCATGAAGGTGCAGCGCGCCTATGCAACCCCGGAGCTGTTGCACGATCACGGCGGATTCATCCTGATGGGTGTGCCCAAGGAGGGACAGACGCTTGAAGAGGTAAGAAGCCTGATGCTTGCCGAGATTGACAAACTGAAGAAGGGCGACTTCCCCGACAACCTGCTGCCGAGCATCATCAACAATATGAAGCGCAACCATTTCGAGCTGATGGAAAGCAACGAGGGCAGGGCAGACATGTTTGTGGAAGCCTTTATCAACGAAACCGACTGGCAGCAGGAAGTGGGCCGTATAGACCGTATCTCGAAGATCACCAAGCAGGAACTGACAGACTTTGCCAACCGCTTCTTTACCGAAGGCTATGTCACGGTATTCAAGAAGCAGGGCGTCGACACCACTCAGAAGAAGATCGACAAGCCTGCTATCACACCCATTCAGGCCAATCGCGACCAGATCAGCGACTTTGTCAAGGAAATACAGGAGTCGAAGGTGGAGCCGATCCAGCCCCGGTTTGTGGACTATCAGAAAGACCTGACCATCGGCAAGTCCGCCAGCGATCAGCCTCTCTATTATGTTAAGAACACTGTCAACGGACTGTTTGAACTGGTGTTCCAATACGATTTCGGTCAGAGTGCCGATCGCCGTTTCGATGTGGCATCCCAATACTTCAGGTATCTGGGCACCGAAAAACTCTCTGCGGCCGATCTGCGTCAGAAGTTCTACGAGCTGGCTTGCGACTGCAGCGTGAGCGTAGGGGCCGAGAATATCAGTGTGAGTCTCTATGGCCTCAGTGAGAATATGGAGCCTGCCATCGCCTTGATGCAGGATGTGCTGCAGAATGCCAAGGTGGATAAGGATGCCTATCGCGAGCTGGTGAACGTGATCCTGAAGAACAGAAGCGATGCCAAGAAGAATCAGCGTAACTACTTCGAATACCTTTACAGATATGGTGCCCAGGGCGAGCATAACGCCTACCGTGACATGATGACCGCGCAGGAGCTCAACGAGGCCGATCCGCAGGTGTTCGTCGATCTGCTGAAAAGTCTGGCCACCTATCAGCACAAGGTGCTCTACTATGGTCCGCTGGATATGGATAAGGTGTCTGAATCAGTAAGCAGCCTGTTTGCAAAGGATCTGCAACCGGCACTTGACAACAAACCTTATCTGGATCAGCTGGCTATCGAAAACGAGATCTGGATTGCCCCATACGAGGCCAAGAACATCTACATGCGGATGTACCATAATGAAGGTCGCGACTGGAATCCTGACGAGTCGGCTGTCCGGGCGCTGTTTAATGAGTACTTCGGAGGCGGCATGAATGGCATCGTGTTCCAGGAAATGCGTGAGACCCGCGGACTGGCTTATAATGCCTACGCCTTCTACAACCGCCCAGCGGTAAAGGGGCGCAAGGAGTCGTTCTTCACACATATCATTACCCAGAACGATAAGATGATGGATGCCGTGAACCACTTCAATGAGATCATGAACCAGATGCCTGCCAGCGAGGCCGCATTCAAGATAGCCAAGGAGGCGCTCACCAAGCAGCTGGCCAGCAACCGCACCACAAAGATGGGCATCATCTGGGATTATATCGCAGCCCAGAAACTGGGCATCGACTATGATCTGAATGCCAAGATCTACGAGCAGCTGCCACAACTCACGCTTCAGGATGTGGTGGATTTTGCCAGACAGCGAATCGCCAACAAGCCTTATCGCTACATCATCCTCGGTGATGAGAAGGAGCTTGATATGAAGGCTTTAGGCCAGATCGGACCGATCAGAAGGCTGAAAACAGAGGAGGTCTTTGGATATTAAGAATACTTTATTTAAAACAAAATATTATGGCTAAGACAGTTGAATTTAAGTATGCCCCGATGTTTCAGGTGGGCGAAGACAAGACGGAGTACCGCTTGTTGAGTAAGGAAGGCGTGAC
>Ga0310786_10005639_pt1 | contig 16900 bp, 8 predicted proteins | sample AusTroGonzalo_MG_FD_203881 | JGI IMG/M metagenome (GOLD analysis project Ga0310786, IMG submission 203881) | Bovine rumen microbial communities from tropical cattle in Woodstock, Queensland, Australia - Gonzalo_03 (v2) (version 2) | ecosystem: Host-associated > Mammals > Digestive system >... | reverse complement strand
AAATATGTCCACGCAAATATTTTTCTTAACGGGTGTTAAGACAAAAAGACAAACTGCATAAGATTATTTTTCTTGGAAGGTAAAAGAATGCTACAGCGAGGTTAAGAATAGTGTCCAAACACCTTATGGATTTCTATTTTGTTTAGGTTTGTTTCCCAGTTTCAGCGAGTCCCATTTGTGTTGAAACTCTTCTTCTTTCAGACGGACTTCCTTGAGGGCTTTCTTACGACGGATATGGTCATTGACCTTGTTACGCAAAGTAAGATTGTAGACTAAAAGAAGTAATCCAAGAGGACTGATGCCCGCCGGAACGTACTTGGGCAGCTTGTCACGCTCTATCTGCTGAGGCGAAGGTTTCAGGATCTGTGCCATCCGCTTCTCGAACCGCCGTTCGCCATAGATGACCACTTCGTGTAGCGCATTGACGTTGGGAATGAGGAAGATCGTATCACCATGAAGTTCTGGCTTGAGCACATAGCGTCGTTCAAAGTCGGGATGCAGGAAGTCGAGGCGGCGGCAACTGTCAGGAACTGCAAATCTACCATCCCACGAAGTACGCACCTCCTGACCATTATCCGTACAGACCCTCACATCGCGAATGGGCACATTCGACTCCACATTGACCACCACCATATTATGTTGTGCCATCATCACAGACGATGGAATCAGCAATAAGATTATATGCACAATGGTTAAGTTCATTACGGATACAGCCTAAAAAACGAGGGCAAAAGTAAATAATCAGACGCTTATTGCCAAAGTTTTTTAAACTCTTTACCGATTGTTCAACAAGTTTGATTTAATCTTATAAAAATATGTCATAATTTACATAATTTTTCACCTGATCCTCGTGTGGCACGACGCTCGCCAACTATTTCGTGCCGACGATATGGGTTGCGGGGTAGGTATATTATTTCAGGAAAGGATTCGCTGTAGGGTCGGGGCCCAAGTAGAACCCAGGCTCCGAGGGTTGGTTGTAGCCCACGTTCTGCGTCGCTGTCGACAGGCGATAGGGGATGTCCTCCATCAGACAGTTGATGCGATGGTCGGTAGGAATGGGCGATACGAATATACGCAGTTCGCTGCTGTCGGGGGTGCGGGCGATGACCTCTTCCCGCCAGTCGCCTAAGATGTCAGCTGCCAGGCAGGGATTCGACTTCGTGCCGTTGTTGAACACGATGCCAGGGAATGTGACGATATCCTCGATGGTCTGGTTCTGCCAGTTGTATTTCGATACTCTTCCTCTATCGAGCATCTCGCGCAGCAAGTCACCGTCCCACCAGATACCGAAGTTCATCGGGAGCCAGCGTCCGCCGAGCATGAGGTAGTTGTGATGCTGCGGGTCGTCGGCATCCTTGGCGGTATTGATCACTTCGCCCTTGAGGTTGCGGATGCCGTGACTGTCTGCACTCCACATCTCGACACCTGGATTCGTTGGGTCGATGTCAGCAGCCATTGCTCGACCTACATCGCTCTTCGAGGGCACCTGGAAGATTACCTCACCTGTCCGGGCATTGCGGAAGTCGGAGCCGTCGCGCTTGTTCTCATGACAATCCCACACCTGCAGCTCGCGACTCTTCGGGTCGAAAGCCATCAGATGGATGGCATCGCCGTGACCCATACCCGTGTTGTAGAGTCCCCGTCCGTCGTGGTCGACGGCCATCGAACCGTAAGTGATCTCGTCGCAGCCGTCGCCGTCGACATCCGCCACACGGAGGTTGTGGTTACCCTGTCCGGCATAGCTGGCCCACTCAGGATTGTTGGTATCGAACACCCAGCGACTCTTCAGCTCGTGACCGTCCCAGTCCCAGGCGGCAAGCACCGAGCGGGTGTAGTAGCCGCGACAGAAAATGGCCGAAGCCTTCTTCCCGTCGAGATAGCCCACGGCCGCCAGCATGCGGTCGCTGCGGTTGGCTTTGTTGTCGCCCCAGCCTTTGGGGTCGCCACGCTCGGGGATATAGGGTTTGGTATCCATCGCCTCGCCCGTGAGTCCGTTGAACACGGTGATGTATTCCTTGCCAGTAAGGATGCGCCCGATTCTGTCGGGGCCTTTGTGACGGTAGTCGGCTGTGGCGTCGCCGATGATGTTTCCCTTGCTGTCGATGGTGCCGTCGGAGGTGCGCACCATCATTTCGGCCTTGCCGTCGCCGTCGAGGTCGTAGACGATGAAGGGCGTATAGTGGGCACCGCTGCGGATGTTCTGCCCCAGATTGATACGCCAGAGTAATTTACCATTTGACAATTTACCATTTGACAATTTGTAGCAGTCGAAGAGGGTAGGGCCGGTGTAGCCGTCGTGCGCGTTATCATGGGCATTCGACGGCTCCCATTTCAGGATGATCTCGTATTGTCCGTCGCCATCCACATCACCCACGCTCGCATCGTTGGCAGAATATCTGTAGGTTCTTCCGTCTGGCGTCACGCCGTCATCAGGCTTCTGTAGTCTGACGGGCAGATAGCCGTCTGGCGCATCGCCCTGAAGTTGGTAGCTGCCGTTCTTGCCTCCGCCCCGCACCTCATAGGTCGTTGCTTCTGGCAGCGGGTTGTCGTCGATAAAGAAGGTGCCGCCAGTCGTGAGTGGCTCGTGGTTGAGTTTCTCACCATTGCGGTAGATATCGAAGGGTTGTCCTTTAGCATCAGAGGTGAGTGTGCGCCAACTGACCACTACTTGCTGGCCGTTTCGGATGGCTACCACACCTCGGTTCAGATGTTCGCGTTTGATTTGCTGCATGTCGTAGTTCGGCTGTGACATAGCCGACGACGCCACAAGAAGAAGTCCTGAAAAGATTAGTTTTTGTTGCATGATGTCTGTTAGTTCGTTTGTAATCTGTTGCAAAGGTAAGAATAATTGCCTAATTCTGCAAGAAATGATGTGATTATTTGGTAGTTTTCAATAATATTACTACTTTTGTGGCAGATTCATCATTAAGAATAAGGAATATGAGCAATGTAATACTCGACCCCCACTGTGAGGCGCTGATGCAACAGTACCGTGAATTGGTGCCTACACTCGAAGAAATCGCCAAGAAGGCGTACGACCTGTTGCGTCGTGCGCTTAGAGAGCAAGGTATTTATGTAACAGCCTATGAATTTCGGGTGAAAACCGAAGAATCGCTGGCGGGGAAATTAGAACGGAAAGGTGCGAAGTATAAGAGCATCTACGATATCACTGACCTCGTAGGCCTGCGCGTCATCACTTTCTATACTGATGAGGTTGACAAGGTGGCCGCCATCGCCAAGCGCGTATTCGATATCGACTGGCGTGAGAGTGTGGACAAGCGCAAACTGCATCAGCTGGACAGTTTCGGCTACAATTCGCTGCACTATATCTGTAGGCTTAGGAGTCAGGAGTCAGGAGACGGGAGTCAGGAGTTAGGAGACATTCGCTTCGAGTTGCAGATGCGTACGGCTTTGCAGCATGTGTGGTCGACCATCGAGCACGATACAGGCTATAAGGGCGATGTGAAGATTCCTCGCGAGTACAAGCGACAGTTCAGTCGTCTGGCAGGTATGCTGGAGCTGGTCGACGATGAATTCAGTCGTCTGCGTCTTGTGCTCACTGACTATCGCCGTCAGGTGCAGACGCTGGTGAAGAGCGGTCAGTTAGACGAGGTGTCGCTGTCGGGCGACTCGTTCCGCAGCTATCTCGATATGCATCCTTTCGATCGTTTGAACCGGCGTATCGCTGCCGTCAATCAGGCAGAGATCTATCCCGTTTCGCTGATGAACTACCTGCCGCTGCTCGAGAAGTTAGGAATGGATACCCTCGGCGATGTGCAGCAGTTCATCGACGAAAACAGCGAGGATGCTTACCAGCTGGCCCTCTCGCAGCTGGCAGTTACCGATCTGGATATTCTCTCGTCGGGTGCCGCCCTGCAATATCTCTGCCTGGTGTATGTACTGAAGCACGACGGCGGGCGCCGTGGCCTGAAATATGTCTACGACATCATCAACGGTGAGAGTGATGCTAATACCCGTCTGGCTGATATGATGCTGGAGCAGGCTGAAACCCTGCGCTTCATGCAAGCCAAGAAAAAGAAATAATACTATTCACTCTTCACTCTTCACTATTCACTCCTTAATGACCTCTAAGATCTTAAGTAGGAATTTTTCGTTGGTCCAGCTGAAGTCAGGCATGTTCATCACCGATTCCATGCGGCGGCGGTTCTCTTTGTCGAAGAAACGCTTGAGATGCCGTTCGTGAACGAAGACAAACTTATCGTTGATCCGGTAATAATAAAGGGGAATCACGGGGAAATGTATGTCCTGTGCATCTCCAATATCTACAGTGGTATATTGGAGCATGTTGTTGCTCATGAGGTCGTTGAGGTCGAGGTTGGTAATGTTTGAATTATTCACCAACAACTGCTTGTAGGCCTTGAGGTCGAGCACCTTGGCGCAATAGAGTGCGCTTGATCCGACCGTATCGACCTGATAGGCCAATACTGAGTCGATGCGGATATATGTACGATCCTTGAAGTCAACACGCAAAAGGTTTCTGGTGTCGGCTTCTTTGGTAACTTCCCCGCTGAGATAGAGCAGCGAACTGTTCTTGAGGAAGATGTTGGCCATTGGAATGTCCAACTTTTTTCCATCGGCCAGATAGGCTGTGGCGTGACGGAACTCTGGGAAGGCCGTTAGTTTCGGTGTCACTTCCTGGGCGGCAACCCTGAGGGCGGCCATAAGTAGTACGGTAGCTGATAAAACTAGTTTCTTCATTGTTTGTTGAATTTAATGATTTTAGTTCCTTGTTTGATAATATAAAGTCCTGAGGGCAAGGATTCAGGAGTCAGGTGTCTGGAGTCAGTGGAAATCTTGCGGCCCTGAAGGTCGTAAATCTGGAGGTCTGAACGAGTCCAGTCTATCATGTTATTTCTACTGTCTCCTGACTCCAGACTCCTGATTCCCGTCAGCTTGCCATTGATGTAGTCGGGCAGGTAATAGCCTAAGTGCGGCGGCTGGTTGTAGGCGGTATTCTGCCAGCAGATGCCCATGCGGTAAGTGTGATCGTGCATCAGCGTCGGCACGCGGTAGGGGGTAGGAATGTTGGTTGTGAAGATGTTGAGTGTGGCATTGTCGTTCCCCGACCAGAGAATCACTTCCTCACGCCAGTCGCCGAAGAGGTCGGCCAGCAGGTTAGGTGTCGCCTTTGTGCCGTTGCAGCTCTGAGAGGCGTTGTAGTTGCCCAAGGCTGTACTGGTGTACATATTATTATTGTTGTCCCAATGGCTGATGGTCGTACCGTCGAACAGCTCGTCCTGCATGTCGCCATCCCAGTAGATGCGGAAGTTCATCGATGCCTTTTGGCTGATGACCTGTTTGCCGGTTTGCGCGCTGAAAGGATTCTGGTTTCTGTCGGAAGCATTCTCCGGACCTCCGTAGGATGACCAGAACTCATAGCCTCGGTTGCCGGCTACGATGTCGGCTGCCAGTCCGCGACCGTTATCAGCACCCTTGGGGCCGCCTTTGAAGATGATTTCGCCTGTTGCGGCATCATGCAGATCCCAGGCATAATCGCCTTTTTCCTCATGCACATCGAAAAGTTCCAATCCAGGGCGGTCGGGATCGAGATCAGCCAGATGGATGGCATCGCCATGACCGAAACCGACGGCGTAGAGCATCTTGCCGTCGTCGTCGAGGGCGGCCGAGCCCCAGATGATTTCGTCCTTGCCGTCACCGTCGACATCAGCGATCGACATGTTGTGGTTGCCGTTGGCATACATCGTGTAGCGCTTCAGCCCAGAAGTGCAGATGTTACCTTTTAAGGTCTTGGAGGTGAGACGTTGAGGGTTGTCCTCATCGGGAATCATCCATTTATAGGTGGTTCTGGAGTCAGAGCCGTGGAGCCAGCGGGTTTTCAGCTGCTGCCCGTCGAAATCAACAGCCCAGATATAGGCGAAGGTATAGTAGCCTCGGCAGAAGATGCCGCTGGGGTTATGGTCAGGTCCGTCGAGATAGGCTGTGGCAGCAAGGTAACGCTCACCACGGTTGCCGTAGTCGCCCTTATCGCTTTTGCCGCTGCGGTCGTCCCAGTTGAAGGAGCCTGCAGCCTCGCTCAATTCTGCTTTGGCATTGCGGTTGGGATAATAGGCGATGGTATGGATGGCCTCGCCGGTCTCGCCGTTGAAGACGGTGAGGTATTCGTGTCCGCTGTTGATGCGGCCTGCACTCGTACGGTGGTCCTTCTCGTTGTTGGCTGCCTTGATCTTCTCGTCGGTAGCGACCTGATTCACATAATTGCCTTTTCCGTCCTTAGATCCCGGTGCGGTTTTGCACATCAGCTCGGCCTTGCCGTCGCCGTCGAAATCATAGACCTGAAACTGGGTGTAATGGGCACCTGCACGGATGTTCACACCCAAGTCAATGCTCCAGAGTTTGGTGCCGTCGAGTTTATAGCAGTCGATATAAACGTTGTCAGTCTTGCCGCCATTGGAGTTGTCCTGTGAGTTGCTTGGGTCCCATTTGACGAAAATCTCATATTCACCGTCGCCGTCGACATCGCCCACAGAGCAATCGTTAGGAGAGTAGGTGCCCCCCTGTGCGCCCTTGGCCGGACGGTCGAGTTTCAGTTTCTTATAGACTTCGCCCCATGCCTTCACAGGGTCAGAAGTGTTGACAGCCTCGCCATTGACCTTGGTAACGACCTGGTATTCGGAACTGCTGTTGCCGCTGTCGTCCTTGTAATTGCTCACCTCTAAGTCGGTGGCGATGGTCGTGCCGTTGCGAACGAGGTCGAAACGCGTATTGGTATCGTCGGTGCCAAGGAATCGCCAGCTGACAAAGTTGCCGCTGCCGCTGTTCGCGGGCAGTGCCACAAGTCCACGGTCAAGTTTCTCCATCTGACTGATGGGGGTGATCTGCGCCTTACCACAAAGGAGCAATGTCGTTAGGAAAAATGTTGTGTAAAGTCTTAGTTTATACATTATTTTTTTATATGTCTTTTGTTATCCGGTGCAAAGGTAGGAAAAAGAAGTGAAGAAGTGAAGGGCTATAAGTGTAAAAATCCATAATTGAAATGATAAAAAATCTAAAAATCGAGGAATTGTTTGACGAATGTCATGGCAGTTTGAAAAAATTAACCTAATTTTGCAACGTGTTATGAGCATATTATTCAATCATTACTAATAAATTATTTAAAAACGTATGAAAAAGAATCTTTTGTGGATGGCTGCTGCCATCATGACATGTGGACTTGCTTTTACTGCTTGTTCACAAAATGACCTGCCCGTTGGACCAGATCCTGTTGGTCCTGACGACAATTGGAGAAAAACAACAAATGTGTTAGACTTTGAGGATGGAAAGCCAGTATTCCAGGCTACCAGCCGTATGTCTGTTGCTGTTGAGGACAATGCCGAGAAGGGATCAAAGGTGTTGGTGCTGAAGAATGCAGGTAACACTCAGAATGGTTATGGTTTCTCATACTATAACTTTGCTGACCAGGTGGTAAATCCAACAAACATTATCATTAAGTTTGACTATTTCAACGGCGCTGGTCGTGGTTGTATGACTATTGGTGATGGTGTTGTTCGTGGTACCAATGGTGCTAATGCAGGTTTTGCAAGATATACCTATGGAGCAAAAGGTGCTATCTTCGCTGTAGGTGCTACATCCGATGGTAAGAACTATTTTGTAAACGATGAGATCTTGGGTACTGCTGCCGACTGGTGTAACAAGTGGCTCACTGTTGAGGTGACTGTTTATACCGTCAGCCGTCAGGTAGCGTGGAAGATTTATGATGGTGAAGAAGTTGTTGCTCAGAGCGGCACTACAGAGGGCGAAGGCGAAGAGGCTGTATTCACACCTGGAACGGTTGATTACTGGCAGGCTGATGCTGACGAGTGCACCCAGATTGACTGCTTCGGCTATGTTAACAACAACATCAGCTACATCGACAACCTGAGCATTACCAATGCACAGGATCCTGATGATAAATATGCTGAGGATGTGAAGATCATGTTCGTCGACCACGAGGGTAATGAGTTGAAGGGTGCTAAAGTGATCAGTGCCCGTGTTGGTTCTATTGTGAAGCTGGCTGGTGCCGACAAGGCTTCGTTCTTCAATGAAGACAATACCAAGAAGTACATCTTCGCTTTCGATGATACTCAGTACAATCCGGTTGCTGAGAAGGGTACAGTCATCAAGGCTGTGTTCCGTGAGGCTGAGACATGCTATGCTGTGCTGAATTGTGTGATTGATGGTACAACCACCACACTGTACAGATTCTATGACACTGAGAAATATAAGTTCCTCGAGGGTGACAACCTTATGCTTCATCCTTCTCGCTGCTACGGCAAGGACGGTGCTTACTATGTTACGAAGGCAACTGATTGGAATGGTGTTCAATTCACATTCCCAGGCTCTATAGCACCTACTGTTTCTGGCGGTAAGACTGTTTACATTGGTACATTGAACTATGAGTTGGATGAGAGCATTGTTTACTTCGCTAACTTTGAGGATCTGGCTCTGCCTACACAGGATGCAGGTTATGGCACAGGTCTCGGACAGCTCGAAGGAACGGTTACCAACTGGTGGAACTGGACAAATGATTACTGGACTCGTTTCGACGGTGGTCGTAGTATTAACCTCGGTGACGATTCATACGTCTGGACTGAGCCTATCGCAGTGGGTGGTACATATAATGTCGTCATCTATGGCCGTAATAATATTTATTATAATAAGGAAGGATATGAGATTCCTAATCCTTACAAGCTTGGCTTGCGTGATGCTGCCGGTAATATCACTTACTTGGATGTTGAGATTCCTGCATGGGGAGGTTCTGCAACAGGCGAAAACGTTGTTGAGGGTGTTGAGATTCCTGCCGGTTCTTCAATCGTGATCTACAACGACGGTGCGAAGATTACAGCTAAGGACGGTACCGAGCTGGTTAAGGATCTTTCATTCGACGATATCAAGGTTGTAAAACCCGCAGCTGCTGAAGAATAATCAATCAAGGGACATGTCCCAATAACATCATAAGCCCTCGCGCTCCAAAAAGCACGAGGGCTTTTAAACAAAGAACAATTGCTTATGAAAAAATTATCTACGCTTGCCTTTATGGCTTTCTTTTTCTGCCTCAGCTCTATGGCTCAGGTTGTGTTGGGAGATATTAACTTCAGTCTCAAAGAGGGACAGAAGATTAATCCCACAACAGGTAAGATCACAGTGACGTTCCCCAATGTCACAGGCGTGGCTGACCCTACTGCCACGAGTTTTGTGATAGCAGGTGCTTTCAGCGATATCGATTTCGATGGTGTTGAAGGTACTTTTGCTTCTGGTGTGACGCTCGATCTGGCAGAGTTTGAGTTGCAGCCTTCCACAGATTATACGCTGAAGATTACCTCTGTTAAGGTTGACGGTACCGAACTGGCTCCTGCCGAAGGTTATACGCTGAATTTCAAGACGCGCGGTGCTGAGCGCAAAATGAGCTGGTCGTTTGCTATCGATGATGAATCGCTGGCTAAGATCGCTGCCGAAGCTGCAGAAAATGCCGAGGCACAGGATCCAGCTAAGTATATCGACATCACGAAGAGCGGAAATGCCCGCTATTATGTGCCTGCCCGCAATTACGAAGAGATCATGCTTCCCGACGGAACGGCTCTTCCCGCAGCCGAGGATCTGCTGTTTAAGTTTGGTGAGAAAGCTTTCTATGTCAGCGGTCATGGTGGCGGTTGGGCCGATGCTATTGTCTTCAATGGCAATGACCAGTTTATGGTGATCCCCGACTGTCAGGAGGGTGATATCATTACCTTCAGCGCCAACCGAGCTACCAAAGCCAGCGACAGCAAGCGCACTTGCATCCAGGCAATGAATGGTGCTGCTATTGCGCCTGAGGGAATCCTGGCATCAACAGGTGTTCAGGACTCTGTGCAGTTGGGCGATAAATATGCCAACTTCAAGTTCGAGGTGCAGACAGCTGGCGATATCACTTTCCGTTTCAGCAACTGTTACGTGAAGACGATCAAGATTTCAGAGGCACAGCCGAAACTTCCTCGCAACTACAGTGTGGTAGCTGCATACGTTGATGGTGAAAATATGACGGTGTTGAAGGAACTTGCACCTCTGACCGAAGGTATGACAGGTTCAACCGTTAAGGTGAATTATCCTTATTGGCTCACCGATGCGGAAGGCAAAGCCTATACATATGGTGCCAAGGGCTCTGAGTTCGTCGAGGTGTTCGACCTGAAGAATGGCGAAGGTGACACAACGTTTGTTGTCAGCTATAAGGCTACTGAATATGAGGGCGTTGTCTTCCTCTCTGAGGGCGAGGACCTTGATGGTGCCGCTGAATGTACCAATGGTAATGCTATCGTCCGTTCGTCGATGGGTAAGGCCGGCTATGTCAATGAGGACTTGAAGCTTGTGACGCTGCAGCCCGGAACCTATAAGATCCGTGCCATCCTCTTCGACGCCGACAAGGAGCCTGCTTACATCTGCACGCTGACCAAGGGTGAAGGCGAGGAGAATGAAATCTATCTCTCTGCAGTCACTACCAACTGGACCGAGGCAGAGTCTGATCTGCTGACTATCACCGAGGCTACTGACATTACATTGAAGGCTGGCGGCGGTGCAAACCAAGGTGTAGACGTTATCATGATCTATGCCGCTACTGAGGATCCTGACGGTATCGTAGAGGTGAAGTCGAATGCTCAGAAGGCTGTCCGCAAGATCGCAAAGAACGGCCGACTTCTCATCGAGACCGAAGCCGGTATCTTCAACGCCCTTGGAGTACAGATGAAATAGTAATATTATTAATTAATTATAGTCTAAGGATTTTAGGATTTTGGGATTTTGTGCGCCGCACTGGATTTTTGGGATTGGCTACGCAGAGATCCTTCTCATCCGAACCGTTAGGTTCTCATCCGTAATCCTTAAATCCTAAAATCCTTAGACTTAAATATACATAATGAACAAACTACTTATACTATTATCTATCCTGCTGTCGGTGGCTTCGAATGCCAAAGCACAGCGTGTTATTGACAAACTGGATCGCGGCCTGGTGGCAGTGAAAACCACAAACGGCATCTTTGTTAGCTGGCGTATCCAGAGTGATGAATACTATGATGTTACATACAATTTATATCGTGATGGCTCTTTGGTGGCAGAGAACCTGCTCACCTCCAACTACACCGATGCTGCCGGCAACACCTCCAGCAGCTATACTGTAGAGGCTGTGAAACGTGGCTTAAAACAACCCAAGACTGCTGCCGTTACGCCTTGGAACAACAGCTATCTGGAGATAGCCCCCAAACACGATAGCTCCATTACCTCCACGCTAGTACCCAACGATGCCTGTTGTGCGGATGTCGATGGCGACGGTCAGGTGGAGATACTTCTGAAATACGACAACCAAAGCGAAATCAATGCCAGTTTCCCCCGTGAAGGTCACAATGGTGAGTATAGCATTTTTGAGTGCCTCAAGCTCGATGGCACTGTACTTTGGTGGGTGAACTGCGGCCCTAATATGGGAGATTTCCAGAATAACGAACAGAATATCGTTGCCTACGACTGGGATCTCGACGGCAAAGCGGAGGCCATCATGCGTGCTGCCGACGGTACAACCATTCATGCCGCCGACGGTCAGACTTACGTCATCGGCGATGCTTCGAAGAATTACCGTGCTGCTACCGGTGGCGGCACTAATTGGTTTATGCATGAGGGTGCAGAATACCTCGTTTATATGAACGGTGCTACAGGTGTACCTTACGTCACGATGGATTATCCCTTGAAACGTCTTGAGAACGGCGAGACCGACCTCAACGCAGCTTGGGGCGACGGCTACGGCCACCGCTCTTCAAAATATTTCTTCGGCGCCCCTTACCTCGACGGTCGCAAACCCAGCATTTTCCTCGGACGTGGCATCTACACCCGTCATAAGTTCGTGGCCTACGATGTCGATCCTGCCACCCATCAACTGACAGAGCGTTGGCGTTGGACCAACAACCGTGCAGGCTCCCCCTGGTATGGACAGGGTTATCACAACTATGCCATTGTAGATGTAGATTGGGATGGTCGCGATGAGATCGTATGGGGCAGTATGGTGATTGATGATAATGGCAAAGGCCTCTCAACCACCGGACTCGGTCATGGCGATGCGCAGCATCATGGCGACTTCAACCCATACGTTCATGGGCAGGAGGGATTCTTCTGTAATGAAGACCGCCCCTCCAACAACTACCGCGACCTCACGACATCCAAACTCTATTATCGCGCCGAAGGTAGCAACGATGATGGTCGCTCCATGGCTGGCAATTTCTGCAACAGCTATCCAGGAGCTATGGGTCTTTCTGCCCGTGACGAGGCTATCTCGTGTGTCACGAACAATCATGTCTCAGGATTGACAAAAACCAACGTCTCCCAGAATATGCGTATCTACTGGGACGGCGACCTGTGCGACGAGACGTTCGACTATACCAACGGCAAGAATACCTCCGGAGTCATCTATAAATACGGCAAGGGCCTGATTGCCACGCTGGCAGGTTCGCTGACCAACAACGATACTAAGGGCACGCCTTGTTATCAGGGTGATATCCTGGGCGACTGGCGTGAGGAAGTCATCATGCGCACCGCCAACAACCGCATCCGCATCTTCACCACCACTGTCGAGACGCCTTGGCGCAATTATTCTCTGTGGTACGACCATCAGTATCGTAATGCGATGGTATGGCAGATGTGTGGTTACAACCAGCCTCCTCACGTCTCCTACTTCCTCGGCGAACTGGAGGGTATCACCGCCGCTCCGCCGGCACTCACCATGGAAGGACGTACGGAAATAGCCAATGGCGGCACCATTTCCAACAATGGCGAAGCGGTTATCACCTGTGAGACTAACGATATGACCGTCAGCATTGCCGACGGCGCTACACCTTATTTATATATAGACAATGCCCCCTCGTGGGTTCAGGGCTCTGCACCCTCAGAGGCTACGTCGGCCTCCTACAACATCAAGTATCAGTATTTCACCCACACCTTGCAGGGTGGGGGATTTGGCGGCAGCACCCATGTGGTGAAGCAGGGCGACGGCATCCTGGCTTATCCCGAAAAGGATATGACCTACAGCGGACCTACCGATGTATGGGCAGGTACGCTGAACCTGAATGGCTCTATTGCAAACTCCCCGTTGTGGCTGAATCGTCTCACCTGTCTGAACACTCCGGCGAAGGCCATTACGGTGAAATCGCTGACAGCCGACTATGGGTCTGTGATAACCATCGGTGGCGACGATGCCATTGGCACACTTTCGGCCGCCGACTCCCTGACGTTGGGCTTCGGCTCACGTCTGAAGATAGATCTTTACAGTGATGGGAATAAGGCAGACCAGATTAAAACGGCCAAACTCATCATAGAGACGAGGGACTGGAAATCAGGTCCGGCGTATAATCAACCAGTGATAGAGTTTAACTGTCATTTCGCCAATGGAGAGGAAAAACTTGCCACAGGTCAGTATCGCCTGGGTGCCGTCAGTGCTGTTGATGGCGACATTGCCAAGATCAAGATAGAGGGCATTGCCAAGGTCAAAGCCGGGTTGGCTATTGAGAATGGCAGTCTCGTTCTGAACGTGGAGGGTACACGTGATGCCACTGACATTGAATGGAATGCCACGCAGTCGGATCTCTGGGATGTGGCAACCACGGAGAATTTCGTGACCCACGATGCCGCACGTGCTGCTGAGAGCTTCATCGAGGGTGATAACATCTATTTCACCGATGCCGCGCAGAACACCACAGTGACCATTGCCGATGGCGTGGAGGTGAAACCTTCCAATATCTACTATACCGGCTCTAAAGCCTACACCATCGGTGGTAAGGGAAAGATCGCCGCCGGCACATTCTATCACCATGGTACAGGCACTGTCACCATGAACAGTGAGAATACCTATACCGGTGGCAACCATCTCTGCGGTGGTACCACTGTTGTCAGTTCGCTTTCTAATGCCATGCAGGCTTACGGCAACCTTGGCGGCGTCGTTCCAGGCACCAAATTCTCGATTGAGAACGGTGCCGTGCTGCAGAATACGGCTGCCGTGACCAATGGCTCCATCATCCGCATCGTAGGCCGGGGCGTCATCAAGACCGATGCGTCGTTCGCGCAGCAAGCTGCCATTGGTGGCGATACCTTGGTAAAGACGGGTGCCGGCACATTCAGCATGTCTGGCAATCTGGCTGTGTCGCGTAGCATCATCAAGAGCGGAAACATGGATTACAGTGGTAACGTCTATAACAAGATAGTGGAACTGCAAGGTTCGGGCGCTATCTCAGGAAATGGTTTTATCCCGACGCCCATCCATGTGGCAGAGGGCGCCAAGGCTACGCTCACGCTCACCGGCACCAACTATCAGGCCTATTCCGGTGCGCTGACAGGCACAGGACAGTTGACCATCAATCCCACAAACACCGTAAACCGGGTATCCATTACAGGCAACTGGACGAACTTCAGGGGTACGATAGTCTATAACAACACCTCTATTCTCATGCCTTTGAAGAACAGTGGCATGCCTAATGCTACGCTCAATACGGGGGCTAATACAAATATCGGCATTGCAGCATCCGGCGACAAAGCTTCGGTCACCTATCCCATTGGCAGGCTCACCGGCTCAGGCACGCTGCGTCACAAGGAGATGAATTTCGGCAACCAGAACGGCGTGTCGGGCAATGTGACTTGGAAAGTAGGCTCTTCCGATCTTGGTGACTTCACTTTCAATGGCGCTATCTACGATGCCGGTGGCAGCAACAAGTCGAACTTTGAAAAAGTAGGCAACTGTGCGATGACCGTAGGTGGATCCTGGGTGAACAGTGGTACGGTGACCATTTCCGAGGGTAGTATGATTCTCAATCAAGGCGTTACGCTCGGTAAAGGTGCGCTCACCGTAGCTGAGGGTGCCACGCTGATGGGTATGAGCTCTCTGCTCCGTGCAACCTCTAAGGGGCATCCCTTCACCAACAGCAGCATCACCATCCATGGTGCCTTGCGTGTAGGCTCAGATGGAAAATCCTCTGCTGGTTATTGGTATTTTGGCGCTAAGCCGCTCGTCTTCGGCGCTACGGCCAAGCTCTATGTCGGGGTTCAGAAGTGCGCCACCTCGGCCGCAGCCCCTGGCTGTACACATATCTGGGGCGATGCATCGGCCGGCTCTGTCACTTTCCAGGACGGTGCCACTGTCTGTGTCTATCTTGATTCCACATACGATCCTACTGCCAGCATAGCTGCCGATGAGGCCAAGGCCGACTCCTTCATGGTGTTCAACTTCCCGAAGGCTGTCGTGGGCGACGTGAACTATGAACTGCCGGAGTTGCCTGAGCATTATTACTGGGATACCAGCAAGTTCAACGCCGGATACCTGTATGTCCGGTATACGAGTTCAACTGGTATTATGGGCGTCCCCTCAGGTGAGATGGTCCATGTAGAGGTCTTTGCTTCCAATGGTATCGCTGTGGCCAGCTATGCGGCTACGGCCGCCGAACTCAGGGCAGAATTCCGCCGCCTGCCGCTGACAAAGGGGGTCTATATCCTACGCATCAGAAGCAAAAAAAGCTTAAATTGTTTGTCGATAACAAAAAATTGAGTAACTTTGCGCCAAATTAAGACAAATCATATCATTAATTAACTTTCTAAAAACAAACAGTTATGAAAAAACGTTTACTTTTTGCCTTTATGGCAATGTGCGTTGCTGTTTCTGGTTATGCGCTCTCAAAGGGTGAATTCGTCTACACCCCGCAGGGACGTTTCCAGATTACAGGCGACAATGTTGTAAGCTGCACATTCCAGGACCTGACTGGTTGGACAGCGATTGATACAACCACGATTGCTGAGAAAAAGACTTTGGCAGATCTCTTCAACATCAATGCCAATGGTTTCAGAGTCGGGTATAACTCTGTGCAAAGCATGGAGGCTGTTCCCGGTGCTGGTATGTACTACAAGTATGAGCCTACAGATGCTGCAAATGGTGTTTATATTGTGAGCTACAAACTGAAAGGTGCTGCATTGGATAAAGTACAAATCAGAATTGCAGGTGATGGCTATCAAACACCAAATAATCTGGTGAAGGTGGCTGGTAACGCAGCTGGTACCTATTCCTATCCTGAGACAGCAGACGAGGTGGTTGTTAACACGGCAGAGGAATTGAATGAAGAGTGGCAAACCTTCAACTATGCTATTGTAGGCGATGGAACTGCCCGTACCTGGTTTATCTCTTTCACAACCATGGATGCTTCCATCGAGATTGCCGACCTTCAGATTGCGCCTGCCATGCAGTTTGCCGATCTCCGTCAGCGTGATGCCATGTTGGAAAAGCTATATGCTTATAGAGACTGCTACAATTGGAAAGACGAGGTTTGGGCTCAGTTCGATGGTTATCCTGAAGTGGTTACAGGTCTTGAAGAGCTTGGTGACGCGTCTGGTCAGGCAGAGCTTGACGAACTGTTGGCAGTAGCTAAGGAAGTCTTGGATGAGTTCCTGTATGAGAATATGGATGACTATCTGTCAAACAATAGTGCAAACTATTTCGGAATTTGGACAGGTGAAAAGAATCAGAATAAGATAAAAATTGGTGAATGGACAGAATTGCCCTCAGGACGTGCTCACTGGAATGTGGATAGTTATCCAGACTTTGGCCACTTTGTAGGTAATAATACTTGGAGTAATGGTTCTCCTGATAGTCCTATGGGTGCTTACATGCAGAAGACCCTCGATCCCGGTTCTTACGTGTTTGCTATTGAGTCTATAGCTCATCTTCGTGAAGATCCTACATCCTCTTGTTGGACGCCCTGCGACGGCTGGAATCCTGCATACGGTGTAGCTTATATTGTGAAGATTGTTGACGGAGCCGCTACAGATACCATCGTTTCTGTTATCAAGGATCTGGATGCCGTTGTCTACACACCGTTCATTGCCGTTGCTCAGGTTA
>Ga0310786_10005637_pt1 | contig 16906 bp, 11 predicted proteins | sample AusTroGonzalo_MG_FD_203881 | JGI IMG/M metagenome (GOLD analysis project Ga0310786, IMG submission 203881) | Bovine rumen microbial communities from tropical cattle in Woodstock, Queensland, Australia - Gonzalo_03 (v2) (version 2) | ecosystem: Host-associated > Mammals > Digestive system >... | reverse complement strand
TTCAGGAAGAGAACCGAGCAGGTGGTATATTGGGAATCTTGGGCGAATTGGCAAAGGGCAACCTGCTAGACCTCAGTTGCAAGCGTGTGAACGGTGCTACCTTAGGTGAAGATATCAAGAAATACTCCATCACGGGCGAGACTATCGATCCAGAAGCTGACCGTATCTATCACAGTGCTCCCGGTGGCAAGTTCTCCACCAAGATGGGATCACAGGATACACGTTGGGAAAGCTTGGATACCGACCGTGCAAACGGATGTATTCGTGACATAGAGCATGCTTACACAAAGGATGGCGGTATGGCAGTTCTGTTTGGTAATATAGCACAGGACGGCTGCGTCGTTAAGACTGCTGGTGTGGCTCCTGAACTTTGGCACTTCGAGGGACCTGCCGTTGTGTTTGATTCGCAGGAGGATGCCTGCGAGGGTATCTTGGGCGGTAAGGTAAAGAAGGGAGACTGCGTGGTGATTACTCATGAGGGTCCCAAGGGTGGTCCCGGTATGCAAGAGATGCTTTATCCTACATCATATATCAAGAGTATGCACATGGGTAAGGAATGTGCATTGATTACGGACGGCCGTTTCTCTGGTGGTACGTCGGGACTCTCTATTGGTCATATCTCACCTGAGGCTGCCAGTGGCGGTAACATCGGAAAGATTAAGGATGGTGATATCATTGTGATAGATATTCCTAGCAGAAGTATCAATGTAAAGCTTACAGATGAGGAGTTGGCCGCACGTCCTCAGCAACCGCTGAAGCGTAAGAGAGTTGTTTCAAAGGCCCTGAGAGCATATGCACAGTCCGTAGCAAGTGCTGACAAGGGTGGCGTTAGAATAATTGACTAAGAAATGAAGAAAGAAACTATATCTGGTGCAGAGGCTATGATGCGTAGCCTTGAGAATCAGGGAGTAGATGTACTCTTTGGTTACCCTGGCGGTGCCATTATGCCCACATACGATGCACTATATGACCATAAAGAGAAGATTAACCATATCCTGGTACGTCATGAGCAGGCTGCTGTTCATGCCGCTCAGGGCTATGCACGTGTAAGTGGAAAAGTAGGATGTGCCATTGTTACAAGTGGACCAGGTGCTATGAATACCATTACGGGTGTGGCAGATGCCTTGATGGACTCTACACCTCTGGTGGTTATCTGCGGACAGGTGGGTGCTGCCATGCTGGGAACAGATGCTTTCCAGGAGGTGGACGTGGTGGGTGTTACACAGCCTATTACCAAGTGGAACTACCAGATTCGTCGTGCCGAGGATATTGCTTGGGCTGTAGCTCGTGCTTTCTTTATTGCCAGTAGCGGAAGACCCGGTCCTGTGGTGCTGGACTTTACTAAGAATGCACAGACGGCCATGATAGAATATCAGCCCCAAACCATTGATTTCATCCGCAGCTATAATCCCAATCCTCAACCCGCAGAAGGTGCGGTTGAGAAGGCTGCCCAGATGATTAATAATAGTGTGAAGCCTTTCATGCTGGTGGGACAAGGTGTGGAACTTGCAGGTGCACGTCAGGAACTGCTGGCACTTTGCGAGAAAGCACAGATTCCTTTTGCAACAACTTTCCTTGGTCTCTCTGCGGCTCCCTCTGACCATCCCCTGAATATGGGACGTTTAGGTATGCACGGTAATCTGGCTCCTAACGTGATGACCAATCAGTGCGACTTGCTGATAGCCGTAGGTATGCGTTTTGATGACCGTGTAACGGGCAATCTGAAAAACTATGCCAAGCAGGCAAAGATTATCCATTTGGAAATTGACCCTAGCGAGGTGGACAAGAATGTAAAGGTGGATTTGCCGGTCCTGGGCGACTGTAAACAGACATTGCCTGCTATTACCAAGTTGGTGGACAAGGCTAAGCATCAGTCATGGATTGATGGATTCAAACCTTACGATGAGAAGGAATATAATAAGGTAATAGAGCCAGCTCTGAATCCTACAGAAGGTCCTCTCCTGATGGGCGAGGTTGTCCGTAAGGTGAGTGATGCTGCCAATAACGAGGCTATCATGGTAACGGATGTGGGACAGAATCAGATGTTCGGTTGCCGTTACTTCAATTTTACCAAGCCCCGCTCTGTAGTAACCAGTGGTGGTTGCGGTACCATGGGTTTCGGCATTCCTGCTGCTATAGGTGCTACCTTTGGTGCACCTGACAGAACGGTATGTATGTTCTGTGGTGACGGTGGATTCCAGATGACCATTCAGGAACTGGGTACAATCATGGAGCAGCATTGCCCTGTTAAGATGATTCTTTTGAACAACAACTATCTGGGTAACGTTCGCCAGTGGCAATATATGTTCTTTAACAAGCGTTACTCCTTTACTCCTATGTTGAATCCCGATTACGAGAAGATTGCTGCAGGTTATGGTATTCCTTGCCGTACTGTCATTGACCGTAAGGATTTGGATGCAGCCATTCAGGAGATGCTGAGTACGGATGGTCCGTATATCTTGCAGTGTGCTGTGAAGGAAGAGGATAACGTGCTGCCTATGACACCTCCAGGAGGTAATGTTGACGAAATGTTGTTGGAAGTTAAGTAAGAAGACATGGAAGAGAAGAAGAAATATGGAGCTGCAGAGTGTGGCGACTGCAATACATGCGGAAAGTGTGACGAGACAACCGTAACGGAATCCTTTGATGCTGCTGTTAGGGCTGCTGCCTCGGTTGACCGCGATTCATATGAAAAGAATCTGGCGCGACAGCGTCAGGCAACTTTGGCCGATGATGTCAAGAGTGACGGACAATATGAGACATTCACCCGTAATGCCGTAGCACGCAGGTCCACGGCAGGCAAGGAAGGCTCTTTGCTTAACCACAAAGGACTGACCCTCTACACCCTGATTATATATTCCGAGAACTATGCCGGTGTGTTGAATCAGATTACGGCAGTCTTTACCCGTCGTCAGGTGAACATAGAATCGCTGAATGTATGTTCATCCAGCACCCCAGGTGTTCACAAATACACCATTACCTGTTTCTGTAAACAGGAGATGGCTGAGATGCTTTGTAAGCAGATAGAGAAGAAAATTGATGTGTTGCAGGCTAACTGCTTCCTGGAGGATGAGATATTCATCTTAGAGACTTCGTTGCTGAAACTCTCTACCCCCATAGTTTTGGCTAATCCTGAGATTTCTCGTATTGTACGTAGGTTCGATGCCCGTATCGTGGAGGTTAACCCCACTTACACTACCGTAGAGAAAACAGGTGTGACAAGTGATGTGCTGGAGCACTTCAAGTGTCTGGATGATTTGGGCTGCGTGCTTCAGTTTGTTCGCTCAGGACGTATTGCCATAACCAAGTCGTGCGTAGAACGCCTTGACCAGTATATTGCAAAGCGTGAGGAAGAAAGGGATAATGCATGAACGTGCTTGAGAAGATAGACACTCATCCTTTCTATGTTGAGCCTTTTCATGTTGATTTCACAGGACGCATTTTTATGGGCATCCTGGGAAATCACCTGTTGAATGCTGCGGGCAATCACAGCCAAAAGAGAGGGTGGGGCATAGGCGCCCTCAACGAGAACCATTTCACATGGGTGCTGAGCCGTTTGAGCATAGAGATGGAGGAAATGCCTCGTCAGTATGAGCATGCTCAGGTGAAAACATGGGTTGAGAGTGTGATGAGGCTCTTCACCAATCGTAACTTTGCTATTCTCCGACCTGATGGAACAGCCTACGGTTATGCACGTAGCGTATGGGCTATGATAGATATGGAGACACGCAAGCCTTGCGACCTCTTGAGCCTCTATGATGGCGATATTCTGAACTATGTTGTCTCGCCCGAGGATAATATCTGTCCCATAGCCGGACACGGCAGATTCCGTTTTAAGGATGCTCAGTTGGTGCGTACCATAGATACGTATTATAGTGATGTGGATATCAATGGGCATATCAATAGTATCAAGTATATAGAGCATATCCTGGATCTTTTCCCGCATGAGAGATATGAGCGTCAAGGCATTCGAAGGTTCGAAATCGCTTATAAGGCGGAGTCGTACATGGGAGACCGTCTGAGTTTTTATATACAGCCTGTAGATGACAATGAAACAGATGTAGAGGTTCGAAAAAATGAAAGCGAAGTGGTCTGTCAGGCAAAAATATGTTTCCGATAGTGCATATTTCAATAATAATTTGTAACTTTGTACCCGTTTAACAATCGGATGAAGATAAAAAGAAAATTATAATCCACATAAAAAAAACAAACAATGGCAAAAATGAATTTTGGCGGTGTTATTGAAGAGGTAATGACCCGCGAAGAGTTTCCCTTGGAGAAAGCTCGTGAGATTTTGAAGGACGAGACCATCGCTGTTATCGGTTATGGTGTACAGGGTCCTGGTCAGGCTTGTAACCTGCGTGACAATGGTTTCAATGTTATCGTTGGTCAGCGTCAGGGTAAGACATTCGAGAAGGCTGTAGCTGACGGATGGGTACCAGGTGAGACCTTGTTCTCTATTGAGGAAGCTGCCACCAAAGGTACTATTGTTATGTGTCTGCTTTCTGATGCAGCAGTAATGAGTGTATGGCCTACCTTGCAGAAGTGCCTGCAGCCAGGTAATGCGCTGTACTTCTCTCATGGTTTCGCTATTACATGGAACGACCGTACGGGTTGTGTTCCCCAGAAAGATATCGATGTTATCATGGTAGCTCCTAAGGGTTCTGGTACATCATTGCGTACCATGTTCCTCGAGGGTCGTGGTCTGAATTCTTCATACGCTGTTTATCAGGATGCTACAGGCAAGGCTCTTGAGCGTACCTTGGCTCTGGGTATCGGTATCGGTTCAGGCTATCTGTTCGAGACAACCTTCCAGCGTGAGGCTACCAGTGACCTTACCGGTGAGCGTGGTTCTCTGATGGGTGCTATCCAGGGTCTGCTTTTGGCTCAGTACGAGGTACTGCGTGAGAATGGTCATACTCCCTCTGAGGCTTTCAATGAGACAGTCGAGGAGCTTACACAGTCATTGATGCCTCTGTTTGCTCAGAAGGGTATGGACTGGATGTATGCCAACTGCTCAACAACAGCTCAGCGTGGTGCCCTCGATTGGATGGGTCCCTTCCACGATGCTATCAAGCCCGTTGTTCAGAAGCTTTATGCAAGTGTTAAGTGTGGTAACGAGGCTCAGATCTCTATCGATGCCAACTCTAAGCCCGACTATCGTGTAGGTTTGGAGAAGGAGCTTGCTGCGCTTCACGACAGTGAAATGTGGCGTACAGCTGAGGTTGTTCGTAAGCTTCGTCCTGAGAACAACTAATTCTCGGAAGATATATAATTATAAGTAAGCCCGGATTTTTCCGGGCTTATTTTTTATATTCCTAATTCAAGTAGTTTGAAGCCCGAATTCTCGGAGTATTTAGGCTCCAAACCCATCGAATTCAGGCTTAATTCTTTTTGTAGTGTATTTGCGACTGTTTTTAACTTGTTTTTGGACAGTAATCAACTTGAATAAAAATTTTTCTAAGTTGACTTTTTGTGTAAATAAAGTGAGGGTGCTTCATTTTTTGAAGCACCCTCACTTATAGTATGTTCTACCTATTCTTATTAATAGAAGAGGTAACGCTTGTCCTGAACGTCAGCCTTCAGATAAAGCTCGTTGGTGAAAGCACTGAGGGCACGCATGCTCATCTGAGCAGCCTGCTGCTTCTCCTGCTTGGCATCGAACTTAGCATCAGACTTTGTCTGGTTAAGAACCTGATATGCGTAAACAGCACCGTTACCCTTGAGGCCAGTCTTGAAGTCGCCTTTCTTAGCTGCACTTACAGAACCGCTCAGAGCGGGCTCGCTGTTACCAACCTTAGAGATAAAGGCGTTGCTGGCAAAGGTGATGTGCTTGATAGTATCAGTAACTGCACCTTCCATCTTGGCTACGTCGGCAATGCTCTTAGCAGCCTGGATCTTCTCCATCAACTTGGCAGCCTTCTTATCCTTCTGAACTTCGCTGGTCAGGTAAGCCTTAACCTGTTCGTCATCCCAGTTCATGTAGCCTTTCTCATGTATACCTGTGAGTACAACAACCATCAGGTGGTCGTTGTCGCCACACTCATAGAGGGGAGATACATCACCAACCTTGGTCTTCTCGTCGAAGAGCCAGCGCAGTGTCTCACGTGTGCTGTGAACACCAGCTACAGAATGCTCTGTGCTTGCCATTGTACGAGTCTGAACGGTATAGCCAGCCTTAGATGCGCTAGCATCAATGTCCTCAGCCTTGGGATTGCCGGCAAGGAAACTGCTAAAATCGTTGAATGCCTTGTTGTAAGTGTCCTTGCTGAAGTCGATAGAACGCTTGATAACAGCAACGTCATACTTGTTGATGATGTTGCGGCGATCAGTAATCTGAGCGATGATAACACCCTGACCGTCCAACACAATCTTGTTGTTAGAACCTACAGCTGCAGTTGTAAGAGTGTTGATGAATTTGCGGTTGTTTTCGTCCAGAGTCTGACCCTCATACTGAGCACTGGTTATCCAGATTTTCTCAGCGGGCTGGTTGTACTTCTTAGCAATAGAGTCGAAGTTCTCTCCAGCGGCCAAAGCGTTCATGATAGAATCAGCTGTCTTCTCAGCTGCTTCCATATCCTTGCCGGGAGCGGCAATCTGACGAACCTCAACAGAGTCGGGGCGACTTACCTTCTCGATAAGGCGTACGATGTTGATGGTGTTGTCATGCTCGTGAACGAAAGGACCTACCTGAGAGCCGGCTGTCATAGAATCCAACAGTTCAGCTACGTCGTGGGGCAGTGTCTTGCTGCTAACGGGCAGAGAACTGTATGCAATTTGGCTTGCAGCCTCTCTAACGGTCTTAGCAGGGTCTGCACCTTCATTCAGAGCCTGTGCATAACCTTCCATTTCCTTCTGTAGGGCATCCTTGTCGGCCTGGCTGGCAACAACAGCGATGTCAATGTACTTGAAGTCACGTGTCTCCTGGGTGGTGCGGAAGATTTCCTTCATCTCGTTGTACTTAGCCTTCAAGTCAGCATCCTCAACTGTGATGTCAGCATCCTTGACGCTAGTATAGGGGAGGGCAGCCAGAAGAATTTCGCTTTCGTTGGTGCGTGCCTCGAAGTTAGCCTTAGCTGCAATGGGGTTGCTAACGATGGTACCTGCCAACAGTGCCTGATATTTCTGAGCCAATGTCTGCTGACGGATGGTCTTCTCAATGAATTTCCAGTAGTTGTACATCTGCATGTACTGGTCCTTGATGTCGGAAGTCATCTCGGCGTTGTTCATCACTTCGTCTTTCTGGCTCAGGAACTGCTTCAACTGATTTACATCGAAAGTGCCCTGTTGGCTACGGAATGGGGTTTGTGCCAGCATGGGGTTCTTGCCTGTGTTGATGATGTTCTGCAATTCTGCATCGGTAACAGTCAGGCCCAGTTTCTTGCACTCGTGCTCGATAATCTGCTGGTTTACATAAGTCTGCCAAACCTGGTCGCGGATGGAAGACATCTGCTCGTCGCTCAGTGAACTCAGACCATTGGTAAATTTAATTACATCTGTGTACTCGTCAACCAATGCATTGAACTCCTGCACGTTGACATTTTCGCCATATACCTTGCCGATTCTCTGGTGTCTCTCTGTCTGAGTATATGAGAGAGAACGAACAAATTCTTCGGCAATGAAGGCGAACAGGGCCAGTCCTACAATACCAATGAGGAACTTTCCCTTGTTACGGATTTTTTGTAATGTTGCCATTTGTTTTATTGTTATTATTTTATTGTTGTTTTCACAATTAGCGTACAAAGGTAAGAAAAAAAATCTATACCTCTCTTATATATAAGGGAAAAAGTGTAATTAAGTGAGCACTTTCAGCCTTACAAGCTCTATCTTGGTGGTAGTATTCTGTAATATTTTGAACTCGTATTGTCCGAATTTCACTATTTCATTTAATTTGGGGAAACTTTGGTATTCGTGCAAAATCAGACCTCCAACAGTCAGATATTCATCACTTTCCGGAAGGTCGAGACCCAATATTTCATTGGCTTTGGCAATCTCCATGCGGGCAGAGAGTAGGTACTCGTTGTTGCCCAGATCACGGGCTACATAGTTATTGCTGTCGTGTTCGTCTTCAATCTCTCCGAAGATTTCCTCTACTAGGTCCTCGAGGGTAACAATACCGCTTGTCCCACCGAACTCATCCACAATTACTGCGATGGATTTCTTCTGTGTCGTAAACATGCTCAGAAGTTTCTGGGCATTCATTGTCTCTGGCACAATGGGAATTTCCTTGATGCTTTTCCTCCAGTCATCGTTCTCCTTCAGATGGAACATCTCAGCTGTGTGGATGTACCCTGTGATATTGTCTATGTCCCCTTTGTATACAATAATCTTTGAATGTCCGCTTTCTATGAAGTGCCCTCTCAGAATGCGTAGCTCTGTGTCTTCGTCCACCGCATCTATTTCGGTACGTGGTACAATGCAGTCTCTAACCTTTACGTTACTGAAACTCAGTGCGTTCTGGAATATCTTTATCTCTTCCTCAATTTCCTTTTCGTCCTCGATATTCTCTATATTGCTCTGAATCAGATAGTCTAAATCTACCTTGGTAAAGGTCTTTTCCTGCTCGGCCTTTTTGACCTTCTGTCCCATTATCCTCAGCAACAGTTTGCTAATGCTGGAGGTGAATTTGCTGATGGGCCACAGGATGATGTAGAAGATATATGCCGGGACGGCAAAGACATTCATCATTCTGTTGGGATTTAGTTTGAAAAGTGTCTTGGGCAGAAACTCACCTGTAACCAGAACGACCAAAGTACTCAGTATTGTTTGGGTAAGTAGGCAGAACACCTCGTTGGGGCAGTCTTCATTAATGTGGTGGATTCCTAAAGGTATAAGGATAAAACTATTAATGAGTCTTGCCATCAATATACCGTATATGACCAGTGCTATGTTATTCCCTACCAGCAGAGTTGAGATAAAACTGTTAGGGTGTTTGTAAAAAATGTCTATCAGGCGCGAAGTGAAACCCCTTTGTTCGCGTTCCATCTCGAAGCGTAGCTTGCTGCTGGAAACAAAGGCTATCTCCATTCCGGAAAAGAAGGCGGAAAAGAGTAGGGCGAACAGGGTTTCTATGATGAGGGTACTTTCAGTGTACATTTTATTTCTTGTATGCTATGTTTAAGGGAGGGGATGTTCTTATTTAATAATATGGTTATCTCTTGCCGGGGGCAGGTGGAAATCTCATCTGCTTGGTTGGCTTAGTGGGTTCTGATGGGTCTTCCTGCGTGGCAACCGAATCTTGCTCTTCCCCTTCTTTCTCGGTGACAGGGAAAGCTCCTGTTGAATTGCTCACGTAATATTTGGTCATCTGTTCGTTGCTGTGGAACTCTGTTCCTTCCAGTTCGCGTTCAGGTGTTACTATGTGTATATATTGATAGCTCCACATCTCGTGTTTGTTCAAGTCCCAGAAGAGTTCTTCGGTACGGAAAACGTCACCTTTTACGTTTCTTACCACTACACGTCCTCTCAGTTCCCACAGATGCTGTTCGTGCAGGTAAGCGGTGTCTGACTGAACGTACAGGTCAATGTGGAAATCCTGATCATAGCGTTCCATCAGCAATCCCTTGTAGAAATTCCACGTTGGGGGCTGGCCTTGTGTCCCGTTCAGGATGTCCCATTCCTCTGCCACCATGTGGTAGCGCATAACGCCTGAATCGGAAATAAAGGTGTTTACGCCTCTGACATGCATAAAGAGCAGTGAGTCTGAATCGTCAACAGCCTCTGCCACATGTTCTGTTCTGGTGCTGCACGAGAAGCTAATGCCAACGGCAGCAATCAGGCTACACAGGATTATGACTCTACGTGGATTCAATCTCGGGTCGTGCTGGATTAATGAATCTTATACTTCATGAACCATGCTTCGTTGAAGGTAATGCCCACATTCAGCATGATGTAGTTTTCGGTAATCTGATTGGTAACACTGGGGGCACGTCTTAACCATTCCAATCCCAAGTTTACCAAGGTGCGGCTGCCGGAGGCATTGTTCCTGGTAATGGGAATGGGCAGTCCTACCCCGGCTGTTACAGAATACTCCTTGGGACCGTCCGCTCCGTTCACCTTTAAGTAAGGTGTTGAGTAGCTGGCACCTATGCGGTACTGAATACGCTTCCTGTAGTATGAAGCAAATGGGTCTGGTGTGTACTCAGCTCCGAGGGATATTCTGAACCTGTCCTTATATCCACCGGTCTGACTTACAAATTTGGGTACAGAACCTACGGTGATGACCTGCGGGGTGCAGCATGACTGCCACAGTTCATGCTTGAAGTCCATGCCTACAACCAGATTGCCCTTATGCCTCCATGTGGCACCAATACCATAGGTGTAGGGGAGGTCAAAGGCATTATGGATGGTGTCGGGTACCTCATCGTCCTGCTCATCTGTAATTCTAAGCAGTGAGGCATCGCTTTTTATTTTATGTCCGATGCTGGCTGTGGCTCCTATGGTCAGTACGTCGTTTGGGGTAAGGCGTATGGGGTATTGGGCGCCAAGGTCCAGTTTCCAAGTTCTTATTTCTGCTTGTTCAACAGAGTTAAGCCCGTTATAGGATGATGTACCATCACCTGTGGAGTAAGTTTGTAAGACAGTGTGTGAATAATCTCCCCAGATAAAACTGGTGTTAACACCAAGGGACAATTCCTTGAAGACTTTGTATCCTAAGCCCAGGTATGCCTGGTGAAGACCGCCGTCGCCGGAATAGTAGGTTGTACTGGTAATGGGATGAAGGGTACTGGGGTCTTTGCCAACCCTACTGGTGCTGGAAAAGTCGTATCCAATTGTCGTGTAGGGCATAAAACCGGCAGACAGACCCAGATTGCGGTAAAGTCTCAGCCCGATGTTTACAAAATCCAGTTTACACTGATAGATATTAACCTTGTTGCCGTTCTGCTTCATGTTGCCAAAAGCAGCTGTCATTCCTACGTCCAGCAGAAGGGTGGTGGAATCTATGGCTGAGTATGATGCAGGGTTTAGGGTGTTGATACGGTTGCCGGATCGGTATCCTAGTCCGGTTCCGGCCATAGCCTTATTGAATCCTTGTGCCTGATTCTCTGGAATTCCCAGACCAAAGCGTGAGTAAGAAGAGCTGCTTCCGTTACTTTGGGCCATCATGCCCAGACACAGCGAACTTGCTAACAGGAAGCTTCCTATTTTACTTAATCTTATCATAATTATAGTCTAATATCTTATTGAGTCCTCTTGGTACAATAAATTTGTCTGCAAAGATACTGTTCTTGATATTGGTGTCAAAGTTAATCTTGTCGCCTCCTGTGAGGAAGACCAGTAGATGCGGGTATTTGGCTCGCATGGACTTGATGTACCCTTCTATCTCGTACTTCATGCCACGAAGCACACCAGAGCGGATGGCTGTCTCTGTGTTGTAACCCAAACCAGGCACTTCGCCTTCTGCCTGTACCAAGGGAAGGCGTACGGTGTACTCATGTAAAGCATGGAGTCGCATCTGCATGCCCGGAGCGATGTTGCCGCCCCAGTAATTCTTGTGGGCATCTATCACATCGTATGTTATGCAGGTTCCTGCATCTATGATTAGGATGTCCTTCTCTGGTTTCAGGATACTGGCACCTACAGCAGCTGCCAGACGGTCGGAGCCTAGGGTCTTGGGCGTCTTGTACTTGTTGCTGATGGGGATAGGGGTGTCTGGTGTAAAGTGAAGGATGGGGAAAGGAAGGCTTTTCAGTTTTTCCTCCACAGTTTCAGGGATACCTATGACTGAGCCAACAATACCACAGTCAAAATGGTATTTGCTGGCAAATGCTGGCAAGGCTGCCAGTGTGTCGTTGCTTGTTTTTATCTCCTCAATGGGGTCTTCCCCGTCAAAGGCTACTAGTTTGGCAACTGTGTTGCCTATATCAATTATCAATTTCACGGGGCCAAAGGTACAATAATTAGTTGAGATAATAAACAACAAAACTGAAAGTTTTACATTCCTTAGCAAAAATAAACCTAAACAACCCCTCCTTTTGCGGAAAAACGTTATCTTTGCGTCATGTTTTTAAAACGTGTTCTCTTATTTTCCTTTTTATTTCCATTGCTGTGTCTTGTCAAAGCACAGCAATTGGATAGCATCCGGGTTAGTTTGATTACGTGCTCTCCCGGTCAGGAGGTGTATGCCTTATACGGTCATACGGCTCTACGCCTTCAGAATTACACTCAAGGCCAGGACTTGGTCTTTAACTACGGAGTTTTCTCTTTCAAGCAACCCAACTTTATCTGGCGTTTTGTGCGTGGACAGTGTGATTATATGGTAGTTCCTGTTCCTTGGCAGTATTTTACCAAAGAATACGAGGAACGGGGGTCTTCTATTACCGCTCAGGTGCTGAATCTGACCCCTGAGGAGTCAAATCGCCTGTATGCTAGGATGATGGAGGAATGTAAGCCTGAGAATCGTCAGTATAGGTATAATTTTCTTTACAACAATTGTACCACAAAGGTGCGTGATGCCATCGAAGCTTGTGTAGAGGGACGTGTGGTATATTCTGATAGTATTCCCTTGTATACTTATCGCCAGATGTTGCACCAATATACAAAGGAGCATCCTTGGGCACAGGAAGGGAATGATATTTTGTTGGGTGCGTCAGTAGATACTTCACTGAGTGCCCGTGCTGCGATGTTTGTTCCCGAGTATATGCTTAGGTATGCAGACAATGCCTTTGTATATGCTGATAATAATGACAAGCGTCCGCTTGTTCTTGAAAAGGAAATTCTTTTACAGAAGAAGCCTTGCGTAGTTGAACCGGAATTTCCTCTCTCCCCCATGCAAGCCATGCTGGTTTTGTTGGCTTTTGCTGTCCTGATAGTTCTGCTGGAGCGTTGGCTGAATTGGCAGTTGTGGTTGTGGGATATTGTCTTATTGTTGGGACAGGGTGTGTCGGGTTTACTGCTTCTCTTTATGTTCTTTTTCTCTGAGCATCCTGCAGTGGATAGCAACTGGCAGATATGGGTGCTGAACCCAATAGCGCTGATTGCACTTCCGATGGTGGTAAAAGCCGCATATAAACATAAGAAGACATTGTGGCATGTGGCGTTTTTTGTCATTTTATCCACTTTTTTGGTATTTTCTCCCTGGATGCCACAAGAATTTGGAAAATTAGTTGTACCTTTGGCGCTAACTTTGCTCACAAGGCCTATAAGTTATTACTTATACTACCGTAAGAACAACAAGAAATGACGCCAAAAGGGAATAGGTTCATAACATCACTCATGGCATTGCTTGCCGTCATGGGAGCCGAGGCGCAAACTGCGTCTGAGGTGCCCAGTCTGGTGGTGAATGTCATTATCGACCAGCTTCGCTCTGATTATCTGGAGGCTTTCTCGCCTCTGTATGGACAGGGCGGCTTTGCCCGTCTGATGGAGAAAGGACGTATGTATTCTCAGGCCGAGTATCCTTTCGACGGTCCTGATGCAGCTTCCTCTGTGGCTTGTTTTGTTACGGGGACCAGTCCTTACGAGAATGGTATCATTGGGCAGCGTTGGTTGGATCGTCAGACCTTGCAGCCAGTGTTCTGCGTGGATGACAACAAGTACAACGGTCTTTATACATTGGATAAATCGTCGCCCCAATACCTTGCTGTTTCCACCATAGGAGATGAACTGAAGGTGGCAAGCGAAGGCAAGAGTGTTGTGTTGTCCATTGCTCCCAACCGTGATGCAGCTATTCTCTCTGCCGGTCATGCTGCCGATGGAGCTATCTGGATTGATGATTGGACGGGACATGTCTCGGGCACTTCTTATTACGGGGCTCTGCCAAATTGGGCAACCGCCTTCGAGAATGACAACCCTCTTTCTTCGCGCATCAGTAATATAGTTTGGAAACCGCTTAACGACGAGGTGGTCAACTTCAGCTATTTTGTTTTCGAGGGTAGCAAGAAACCCTTTAGCCACAAGTTTACGGGCGACAGGAAGTTCCGTCAGTTCAAGGCTAGTTCTTGTGTCAATGACGAGGTGAACCTCTTGGTCAAAGAATTACTGGATAAGACTAGCATAGGTACAGACGGAGTGCCTGATATGCTAAACCTTACCTATTATGCGGGTGGACTCGATCATGAGTCAGACTCTAAGTATGCTATGGAGGTGCAGGATACCTATGCACGCCTTGACCGCCAGCTGGAGGAACTTATCAATGCCGTCGAGAATAAGGTGGGGCAGAATAAGGCTCTCTTTGTGGTGACCAGCACAGGATATTCTGATAGCGAGGATGCAAAGGATCTTAGTCTGTATCGTATTCCTACCGGTACATTCTCTATCACTAAGGCTAAGCTATTGCTCAATATGTATCTCATTGCTGTTTACGGACAGGGAGATTACGTGGAGACAGTGATGGGGAATGAGCTTTACCTCAACCTGAAACTCATTGAGAGCAAGAATCTCAACCTCACGGAGGTGTTGGAACGCAGTAGCGACTTCCTTATCCAACTGAGTGGTGTAAAGGATGTTTATACCAGTCAGCGTCTGGCTCTCGGAGCCGGCACACCGGGTATCAGCAAACTCCGCAATGCTTATAACCCCAAATGTTCAGGGGATATCACCATACAGGTTTCACCAGGTTGGAACCTGAAAAATGAAGATACGCTTGAGCAGTCTTTTGCACGCGAATCTTATATGGGCTTTCCGCTTTTCCTTTTCGGATGCGGTATAGCCCCTGAGAAAGTACATATACCAGTTAGCATAGATAGGGTAGCGCCTACAATCTCAAAGGCACTCAGGATACGTGCTCCGAATGGTTGTTCTCAGGCACCGCTGAATTATTAGAGTGAAAAGTGAAAGAGTGAAAAGTGAAAAATGGAAGTTACTGTGCCCGTCGATTTTGAAGACGGGAAAATAAATAAAATTAGTTAACGTTCCCGTTCCCGTTGACATTGAAAAGATAAAAATCTATTAACGTTCCCGTTAACGTTGACGTTAAAATTAAAGAATTATGGATATAGCAAAGATATTAGTTAAGATTTTTGGTGATAAGAAATCACGTGACTTGAAGGCTTATCGCCCTTTGGTAGAGGATGTGTTGAGAATATACCCCGAGATTCAGGCACTCAGCAACGATGAGCTGCGTGCCCGTTCCAAACAACTGAAAGAACGTATTCAGGGGTCGGCCAGCGAGTTGCGTGCTCAGATTCAGGAACTGAAGGACCGAATCCCCAATACAGATATTCAGGACCGTGCTCCCATCTTCCATCAGATTGACAAGTTGGAGAAGGATGTGTTGGAAATCTTGGAGAAGGCACTGGATGAGGCTCGTGCTGAAGCTTTTGCCATTGTGAAGAGTACGGCCGAGCGTTTGGCTCATGCCGAGAATGGCGTAATAGAGGTCACAGCCAACGACTTCGACCGTGAATTGGCTGCAACCCATGATTTTGTTGATATTGAGGGTGACAAGGCCATCTATCATAATCACTGGGTAGCCGGTGGTAACGACCTGTTGTGGGATATGGTACACTTCGATGTACAGCTCTTCGGAGGTACTGTCCTGCATCAGGGTAAGATTGCCGAGATGTTTACGGGTGAAGGTAAGACCCTTACCGCTACGCTCCCTGTCTTCCTGAACGCCCTTACCGGTAACGGTGTTCATGTGGTTACCGTGAACGATTATCTGGCCAAGCGTGACTCCGAGTGGATGGGTCCTATCTATATGTTCCACGGATTGAGCGTGGATTGTATCGACAAGCATCAGCCCAATAGTGAGGCTCGCCGTAAGGCTTATATGGCAGATATTACCTTTGGTACCAACAATGAGTTCGGTTTCGACTATCTGCGTGATAATATGGCACAGGATCCTAAGGATCTGGTGCAGCGTATGCACAACTATGCCATTGTGGACGAGGTGGACTCCGTCCTTATCGATGATGCTCGTACACCTCTTATTATTAGTGGTCCTGTCCCCAAGGGCGATGACCAGCAGTTCGAGGAGTATCAGCCTCTGGTAGAGCGTTTGGTAAATGTACAGCGTCAGTTGGCTACCCAATATTTGGCAGATGCCAAGAAACTGATTACGGAAGGAACTGAGCAGGGCGACAAACAGAAGACTGCTGAGGGATTCCTCTCGCTCTTCCGTTCTCATAAGGCATTGCCCAAGAATAAGCCTCTTATTAAATTCCTCTCTGAGCCTGGTATCAAGGCCGGAATGCTCAGTACCGAGGAGATTTATATGGAGAATAACAACCGTCGTATGCACGAGGCTACAGATCCTCTGTATTTCGTCGTTGATGAGAAGCAGAATAGCGTCGACCTTACCGATAAAGGTAACGAGTGGTTGGCTTCCCAGGTTAATGATGCCGACCTCTTTGTCCTCCCCGATATCGGTTCTGAGATGCATAGGATTGACTCTACCAATCTGACAGCTGAGGAGAAGCTTGAGGAGAAGGATAAAGTGTACAATGACTATGCTGCCAAGAGCGAGCGTGTTCATACCTTGCAGCAGTTGCTGAAGGCATATACCATGTTCAACCTGAATGATGAATATGTTATTCAGGATGGTGAGATTAAGATTGTAGATGAGCAGACGGGTCGTATTATGGAGGGTCGTCGATGGAGCGATGGCTTGCATCAGGCTGTTGAGGCTAAGGAACACGTTAAGGTTCAGGCTGCTACACAGACGTATGCCACCATTACCCTTCAGAACTACTTCCGTATGTACCATAAGTTGTCCGGTATGACGGGTACTGCCATTACCGAGGCTGGTGAGTTCTGGGATATCTATAAGTTGGATGTCGTGGAAGTTCCTACCAACCGCGAGGTGATACGTGTTGATATGAACGACCGTGTTTACCGTACACAACGCGAGAAGTACAAGGCTGTTATCCAGGAGGTGGAACTGATGCGCAACAGTGGACGTCCCGTCCTGGTTGGTACTACCAGCGTGGAGATTTCCGAAATGCTGAGTAAGATGCTTCAGATG
>Ga0310786_10005636_pt1 | contig 16906 bp, 13 predicted proteins | sample AusTroGonzalo_MG_FD_203881 | JGI IMG/M metagenome (GOLD analysis project Ga0310786, IMG submission 203881) | Bovine rumen microbial communities from tropical cattle in Woodstock, Queensland, Australia - Gonzalo_03 (v2) (version 2) | ecosystem: Host-associated > Mammals > Digestive system >... | reverse complement strand
TTTCTGGTGGTCACCATCGGCATAGCCGCTCTTTGGACGGAGACCTGCGAACGAGAGTGAAGTGAGCTCGTACTCGAGGTTCATCTGCTCCTGAGTGAGTCCAAGGAGTCCTTCAAGCAATACGGATACAAGTCCTGTACGGTCGGCTCCCCATACACAGTGGTAGTAAACGGCCTTGCCTTCCTTGATGTGGTTGAGGATGAATGGGAACCACTGCTTGTAGCGTGCCTTTGACTGTGCGTTGCTCATGTGCTCGAGCTTACAGTCGTAACCGCCTTCCTTGAAGAAGTAGTCGGCTGATGGGAATCCGAAGGCACACTTACCTACCTGGCCGTTACCGCTATCATAGTTATTGTCTTTACGAAGGTCGATTTCTGCTCCTACACCGAGGTCGATGAGGGTCTGACGGTCTTCGGCTACTGATGGGTGGAGTCCGTTGGCTTCACCACCACGATAGATGAGTCCGTAGCGGACAATCTTACCGTCCTGAACTGGCCATCCGCCGATGTCGCGGATGTTGTTGATACTTGGTGCGTAGATCATACGAACAGGACCTTGAACGGCGAACTGGCCTTTGGTCAGCACTTCGTCGCCAGCCTCAACCTGGAAGTAATAAATGTTTCCTGGAATGAGGTTTGGCATGTAGGCCATATCGGAACCGTCAAGCACCATGCGGGTTGTTGCGTCGCTGAGGTCTTTCTGCAAACCGTACTTCACAACGGCATCCTTCACCTTTGCTCTTGGTACAGGTACTCCGATGTTGTGAGGTATGTCGAGACGTGGAGGTGCTGGCTTGAAGTAGTTCTCGATGACTGACTTGGTATCTGGCTCGGGATACTTGGTGTTCTCCAAGTACTGACGGGCACGAAGGTTCTCGATGTTGGCTAAGAATCGCAAATTCTTGGCATCTACATATTCGAAATTAGTGAAGTGTGATGCGTCGTACTCTTTCTCGTCAAAACTTTCTGTCTTCCAAGTGAAGGTACCAGGTACGCGGTAAACTACTCCACCGTCCCACATGACAGGAATCTGGTCGGGCTGAGCTGCTGCGATGTAAGTAGGCTCGTCAATAACAATCTCGTCAACGTCCTTATCTGTGACTACGTAGCAAGGAACATTTGCGCTGACGTGGTCGACAGGACAAAGCACAGCATTCTTGGTCGTCACATCGAGCGAACCGATGGCATAGACTGCCTTAAACTTAGATGCTGGGATGTCGCAAGGAACAGCCAACGGAGTCAGCTCGCCTGCCTTGAAGCTATTCTTCAGCACAACAGGTGCATAGGTGTCTTCATAAACCGCAGGACCGATGCTTGGACTTGCAGCGACGGTGACAGGAGCTGGAGTTCCGTAGTAGAGGTGGAAGTTATCGATAACAACCCATGCGTCAGCAGGTGAACCTGTAGTCATCGTGATACCGATGGTGAGGTTACCGTCCTCAGCATGTGTAGCGGTGAACTCGTTCCAATAGTGTCCGTGGTTGATTGCCTGCTTAGCAATATCCGGAGTCTTGATGTAGTTAGAACGGTTGTTTGCATCAACGTAATGGCTGTGTGGATAGCCAAGTCCGCTTACGACTGCATAGACGTCGGCCGACTTGTGGTGCTTGCCTTCTAGCATGTAACATCCGTCAGCGAAGATGCTCTTGAGTGGAGATGAATTGGTCAACTCGTCGATGAAGATACCGGCTCTCACGACATCCTTACCACGCTCGTAGTTCGCCAAAGCCTGCTTCCATTCGCCGTTACGATAGAAGCCCTGAACCTTCACGGTGTAGTCGCCTGCAGGCATATCCTTGATGATCTGTTGCATGCGAGCTGCTGTCTTCGTTCCGAAGCACTCAACAAGACCGCTACCGCTGGTGAAGATCTTGAAGTAGCTGCTTGGTGTTGTCCAACCCTTGATACCATTATCGAACGATGGGTTGGAGATGAAACTGGTGATGTCGTACTGTCCGGCTATTGCAGGAACAGTCTTCATCAACTTGAAGAGTTCTGCACGCAACGCAACCTTTGCATTAGCGACGTCATCGTCTGAAAGGCTACCAGAAGCCAACTGCTGCTTGTATGCATCAACAACAGCATAATACGAACTTGGATCGGATGACTGCTCGGCAATGGTATTATAGAGGTCGAACTGCTCGGAAGCAGCCTCAGAAGCCTTAAAGTAACGAGTGAGCGTTACATTAGCAAAAGTGAACCAGTTAGAACCATAGGTATTCTGAACAATATCGCTTCTACTGATGGCAGGAACAGCATACTTCAGGGTTAGCTTACCGTCCTTCACGTATACCCATACGGTAGTGGTGTAGATAGGATTGGTCGTGAAGTTATCAAAGTGACTACGAGAATAAGGCTTTTCGGTAGAGGTACTAACAGTTGTCCACTCTACTGCTTGTACTTTATTTTCGTTAGCCGCGAAATAAGCGTTACAGATAGTGACTTTGTCGTTTTTTGCCATATTGTAAAGGTATTCCATACCAGAAGCACGGAAAGTATTCTGGATGGTAACCTTGTAGATACCGTTTGGTACATCAACTGTTTGCGAGATTTCCATCGCTGTGTTCTGATACAACGTCATAGGCTGTGCGTTGTAGGCGATATTCTGATTTCCTGCCAACACATTCACCGTCCAGCTATCTTGGCTGGTAGCCAACGTAGGATTAGCCACCAACTCTGTAGCCTCTTCTTCTGTGTAGGCCTTCAACGCTTCTTCGAATTGAGTCATCTTGTCGGTATCAGCTGTCAATTTGATACTTGCAGCCTTAGCTACAGCTTCAATCTGAGCCAACTTATTCGCAGCTACGATGGAGTCGCGCTCTGCCTGAGTCAATATCTGCCACAATGCCGCGAAACTGGATGATTGTGGTTCGTTCTTGCAAGCCAGTGTGCCGTCGTTACCTTCAACACCCAACAACTCATCAGCGGTGAATGCTACAGTGTAGCCTTCTTCGTCTTTTGTAATGGTAGCGTATGCAGCACTCGTCTGATCACCCTTAACTGTAGTGCCACTCTGAGCCACATAACGACCATTATCGAGGAACATCAGCGAGTAGCCTGATGTACCCTTCTTAATTTCAACAGGAATACCGAACGGATCTACGTTAGCACCCGTAGCCGAACGGCTGAGGAACACCTTGTAAGCGGTGTTGTACAGATAATACTTGCCTTCTGGCTGTGCTGCCACTTGCAAGCAAACCATTACCATCACTGAGGCAATGAACCATTTGATTGTCTGTTTCATAAATTTAATAAGTATTATAATTGCGATAAACTCCAGTTTGTAAAAAACATTTAATTAGGTTATTTGGTTTCAAGGCACAAAGATACGAAAAAGTTTAAAGATGAGAGATGAGTGTTAAGAGATTTCTTCATTTTTTTTCTGTTTCAATCCCACATCCCTTCGTTTTTCAACTTTTATCTAAACATTTAAAGTCTTACGCCGAAGAAAGCACGGGCACGCCATTTGTTTTGGTTCACCACCACTGCATCATCATCGAAGACAGAGTTATTCATCACGAGGGTGAGGCCGGTGAAGTAACGTGGTGAGATGTTGTAGACGATAGCTGCTCGTTCGTTGAATATCATATTGAAACGCATATGCTGGGCTTTCTTGCGCTCATCGTTCACGGTCATGTTATTACGGTTGTAGACCACGAAGGTAGGCAGCATAGAGAAGTGGAGCAGCCACTTGCGATGGAGAACCCAGTTGTAACCGTATCCACCCCCGATGCCGAAGTGACCAATATAGATACGGGTGTCGGGAGCATTGGGATTACGCTGTTTCAGCTCGTCGGTCGTCTTAATGCTTCCACCCTGATAGCTGAATCCTGCAAGCCACGAACCAGCCGAGCGCCGCTGAATGTAGCTCTGTGTGAAAGCAGCAGGATAGGAGAAACGCTTATAGTTGAAAGTGTAATAGCCGGCTAGGTTGATGATCTTCATCGTGAGGTCGCCCGACTCTAATCGTGAATAATTGTCACCACGACGGATATCGCCGGCAAGGGTGGTGGAACGCTGGTAGCTGGCATCGAGGCTGATGCGACTGCTGTAGTAGTTAAGGTTAAACTCGTAGTCCTTATACACTCCGCTCAGTTTTCCAGGATTGATGGCCAGTGCGACCGCAACGCCACGATAGGATGCTGCGATGCTCACAGTGGTCTTGTGACTGGTCTCAAGATCGGTCTTACAATAGACATCGTTCACCGTTCCCTTCGCATGAAGGGTGTTACCTGTCTGGTTCAACCTCATCTTCAGTGTCAGACGTCCCTCGGGGCGAATCACGTATATTGAATCGTAAGGTGAACGGAAATATCGGGCTGTGAGCACACTGTCCACTCGCGCCCGCAACACCTGGTCACGACTCTGCGCATCAGCTTCCCTCATCAAGCCGACACCCAACAAAAATACTATAATCAGTCTTATTCGCGTCATCCGTTCTTGTTAAAACCGATATCTTAATCCCGCACAAACCACACCTTTTTCGCCGAATCCTAATTCTGCGAAACCACGGAACTTACCACCCACCTCCGCACCTAAAAGGGTGCCCTGAAACATAAAAGTAGTAACGTTATCGCTTTTAACGTTTTTGGTACCGTTATACCCCTTGTCTACCTTGTCGTTGATAAACATGATACCAGCCGAAGCTGCAGAGTACAGCCCCAAGTTATTCTTACGTAACCAATTGAACTTCACCGAAGGCATCACAGTGATGTATGTTGACTTGAAAAAGTCATCATCTCCCCATTTACAACCTGCAATGGAGACCACACCTCCGATAGCCACAACAGGTGAAATATGTCGATAATACTCTACACCAATAGGGCCCCACAGGCTACCTTGTTCACTACTTGTAAAGACACTGCTGAATGCACCACTGAGAATTGACACATAACTGGAAGCAGATGCGAAACCATAGTACACGCCTATCTCGTTTTTCTGTTCGTCACTTTGGGCATTGGCATTCAATGTAACCATCATAGCGGCTATCACTAATACAATAATCTTTCTCATTGTCGTTCGTTTTGTGATTATATCGTTTTTTTCGTTGCAAAAATACATAATAGTTTTGTATCTACCAAAACATTTTCCATTTTTTGGAAAAAAACATATTATTTGTCATTTTGGCTCTCGTTTTTCCCAAACCACCAAGAAAACGAGCATTTTATCATTAAAAAATGCATTTTTCTTGCAATTTGTTTGGTCAAATCAATAATAAGCAATAATTTTGCACCGCGAAAAGCAAAATGACATGAATATGAACCGATGGTTTGCAACATATTATTACTTTTACTTTTACTTTCAGACCAAGTAAGAGCGGGTATTCGTATGTATGCAATAAATAATAAAGAATTAAAGAAATTGGAAAAATAAAGAATACGGTCCCGCTCGAACAGAGTGGGACTTTTTTATGAACATGAAGAGAATAGCAATACAAGGAGAAATTGGATCTTTCCACGACATTGCGGCCCATCAGTATTTTGAAGGTGAACAGCTGCAACTTATCTGCTGTCAGACGTTCGAACAAGTATATGAAGCCATCAACCAAGACCCAACGGTCATAGGTATGGCAGCCATAGAAAACACGATTGCCGGTTCATTGCTTCACAACTATGAGTTGCTACGTGCCTCTGGCACAACGGTCGTAGGAGAACACAAACTGCACATCACCCACTGCATCTGCTGTCTGCCCGAGGATTCCTGGGAGACTATTGCCGAGGTGCACTCACATCCAGTAGCGCTGATGCAGACACGAAACTATCTGGCTCAGCATCCAAACCTACGCGTAGTGGAAGCTGACGATACGGCTGGTGCCGCAAAAATGATAGCAGAGGGGAAGCATCGTGGATGGGCTGCCATCTGTCATGCTGACGCAGCACATCTCTATGGACTGAAGGTACTGGAAGACGGCATCGAGGATAATAAACATAACTTCACCCGATTCCTCGTATGCTCCGTACCACAGAAGGCAGACCTGTTACGTCCGCTTATTGAGACAAACAAGTCGAGCATCGTCTTCGCCCTGCCTCACGAGGAGGGTAGCCTCTCGGCTGTGCTCGCCATCCTGTCGTTCTATAAGATCAACCTGACGAAGATTCAGTCGCTACCCATCATCGGCCGTGAATGGGAATACCTTTTCTATGTTGATGTCACCTACAGCGACCTAACTCGCTACCGCCAGGCTATCGACGCTATCATCCCATTGACACGAGACTTGAAGATATTAGGAGAATATAAAAGAAAAAATTGAAATATAACATGGATTTCAAACCAGCAGATAGAATAAGTATAGTTCAGGAGTATTATTTCAGCAAGAAGCTGAAAGAAGTGGCACGACTCAACGCCGAAGGGAAGGACATCATCAGTTTAGCCATCGGAAGCCCTGATATGCCCCCATCTCCTGCCACAATACAGACATTATGTGACAATGCAAAGAAAGCCGACACACACGGATACCAACCCACTGTGGGTATCCCAGAGCTAAGAAACGCGATGGCAAAGTTCTACAAACGTTGGTACGATGTAGACCTTGACCCAGCGACAGAAATTCAACCGCTCATCGGTAGCAAGGAGGGCATCCTCCACGTGACACTCGCTCTCTGCAATCCAGGCGACAAGGTGCTTGTTCCTAATCCCGGCTACCCTACCTACACAGCGCTGAGCAAGATTCTAGGACAGCAGATTGTGAACTATGATCTACGCGAGGATAATGGCTGGCACCCCGACTTCGACCAGTTGGAGACAATGGATTTGAGTGGTGTGAAACTCATGTGGACTAACTATCCCAACATGCCGACTGGAGGACGTGCTACTCGTGAGTTGTATCAGCAATTGGTTGACTTCGCACATCGACACCATATTATTATTGTAAACGACAACCCTTACTCGTTCATCCTGAACAGAGACGAGCACCTCAGCATCCTGCAGGTGCCTGGCGCAAAGGAATGCTGCATCGAGTTCAACTCGATGTCGAAAAGCCATAATATGCCAGGATGGCGTGTGGGTATGCTGGCAACCAATACCCAGTTCGTTCAATGGATTCTGCGCATCAAGTCGAATATCGACTCCGGCACCTTCCGCCCCCTGCAACTGGCTGCCGCACAAGCATACGAGAACTCCGACGAGTGGCATACTGAAGCCAACATCGCCACTTACGCATCTCGCCGCAAGATTGCAGAAGCTATCATGACGGAACTCGGTTGCCGCTTCGATCCCACCCAGCAAGGCATGTTCCTCTGGGGAAAGATTCCCGACAGCATCACCAATGTGGAAGATCTCACAGAGCGTGTACTCCATGAAGCTCGCGTCTTCATCACCCCAGGCTTCATCTTCGGCTCAAATGGAGAACGCTACATCCGCATCAGCCTCTGCGCCAAAGATGAGAAAATACAGGAAGCACTAAAGAGAATTAAGGAAACCCTATAAAGCCCGCCCCATAAGCCCCAATAAAAAAACAATTAATAACAAACAATATGGAACTAAAATCACTCAATTTCCCAAGCGACAATCCACGTCCGTTCATCATCGCAGGCCCATGCTCTGCAGAGACAGAGGAGCAAGTAATGACAACTGCCAGACAGTTGGCAAAGAAAGGGTGTCACATGTTTCGTGCTGGCGTATGGAAACCACGCACCAAACCAGGAGGCTTCGAAGGACACGGAGAGCCAGCGCTGCCTTGGCTGAAACAAGTGAAGGAGGAAACTGGTATGCTGGTTGCTACTGAAGTCGCTACTCCTGAGCATGTAGAACTGGCACTGAAGTACGGTGTAGACATCCTCTGGATTGGAGCACGCACCACAGCGAATCCATTCGCTGTACAGGCTCTAGCTGATGCACTGAAAGGCGTAGACAATCCTGTGTTAGTGAAGAACCCAGTGAATCCAGATCTCGAACTCTGGATTGGAGCACTAGAACGTATCAACAATGCAGGCGTCAAGAAACTGGGAGCCATCCATCGCGGATTCTCTAGCTACGACAAGAAGATCTACCGCAACCTTCCAATGTGGCAAATTCCTATCGAATTGCATCGTCGTATTCCAGACATGCCTATCTGCTGCGACCCAAGTCACATCGGTGGACGACGCGACCTCATCGCACCTCTCTGCCAACAGGCACTCGATATGGGTATGGATGGTCTTATCGTTGAAAGCCACTGCAACCCAGATGCCGCATGGAGCGATGCTAGCCAACAGGTAACACCCGACATCCTGGATTATATCCTCAGCATCCTCGTCATTCGTGAGAAAGTGGTAACCACAGAGAACATCATTGCTCTGCGTAAGCAGATTGACGAAATCGACGATAGTCTCATCGACCTGCTTGCAAGACGGATGCGTATCAGCCGCGAGATAGGTCAGTATAAGAAGGAACACTCGATGACCATTATCCAAGCCAGCCGTTACAACGAAATTCTCGAAAAACGCGGTGCACAAGGTTCCCTTATGGGTATTGGTGCTGAGTGTATCAAAGAAATATTCGAAACCATCCACGAGGAGTCGGTAAGACAGCAAGTGGAAGTAATGAAATAAGCTTATGAAGATTTTGATATTAGGAGCAGGTAAGATGGGTTCGTTCTTTGTCGACCTGCTTAGCTTCGACCACGAAGTAGCCGTATACGACATTGATGCTCAGCGTCTGCGATTCACCTACAACTGCCGACGCTTTGCTAAACTCGACGAAATTGATGATTTCGCCCCAGAACTCGTCATCAATGCGGTATCACTGAAATACACGCTCGACGTCTTCCGCCAAATTATCCCTCACCTGCCCAAGAGCTGCATTCTCAGCGACATCAGCTCTGTGAAAACCGGCTTCAAGGAATTCTACGAGGAGAGCGGATTCCACTACGTAAGCACCCACCCAATGTTCGGTCCTACCTTTGCCAACCTCGGACAACTGAGCAATGAAAACGCCATCATCATCAACGAAGGCGATTTCATGGGACGTTGCTTTTTCAAGGAACTCTACTCACGTCTCGGTCTCCACATCTGCGAATATACGTTCGACGAGCACGACCGCACGGTGGCCTACTCACTCTCCATCCCGTTCATCTCCACTTTTGCCTTTGCAGCTGTGATGAAACATCAGGATGCCCCAGGAACCACCTTCAAGCGCCACATGCTCATCGCACAAGGTGTACTGAGTGAGGACGACACCCTGCTGCGTGAAATTCTGTTTAACCCCTACACGAAGGATCAAGTTTCGCAGATTCGCGACGAAATGGCCGAGTTAATCGACATCATCGATAAAAAGGATGAGGACCACATGCAAGCATACTTGACAAAAATCAGGGCAAATATCAAGTAAGGATTTGGGCAAATATAACGAATTCGGGAGGATGCGCCGTTTGGCGACGTCCTCCCGAAATGTTTCTATGATTGCTGTGGCATTCGTCTTTGTTTCAGCCGCTTGTTGAGCAGGTCGCAAAGCTGCTTCGGTTTCATGGTGAGTTGATTGGCTTTTATGCCTTCTTGTGCATTCATCATAGCAACGCTCATCTTGCGGTTGATGCGCTCCATTCCCTCTGCCTCGCCCATCTTCTTGGCTTCCACATTACGCTTGTAATGAACACTGATAATATCTGTTGAGAAATAGAATCGTAAACCCCATCCACGGTATTCATGAAGCTCGAAACGGTTGATGTCTGCAAGGTTGTATTCCCAGATTCTACCAACATGGTTGACGATGACCTTATCGTCCGTAATTGTAATATAAGGCTTATGAAGCAACCGCTCGCGAAGCACAACGAACAGCATAAAAAGGAATCCCAAACCAAAGAAAAGCAGGCCTCCCCATACCCATAGCGGAGTATCTTTGCCTTGGGCCATAGCGTAGATGAATATAATTGTGAACACCAACAAGATAAATATCGTTGGCATATTCTTCCATACGGAGTGATATATTTTGATTTTCTCCATTGCTTATTTGTTTATTACATGCAAAGTTACTATAGTTTCTTCTATTTCGAGTGGGAAACATATCAGAAAGTATAGGAGCAACCAACGATGAGACAACGAGAGTTAGGCTTGGTCACGGTCGTCATGTCATAGTCGTTGTTACGAAGAATTTGCTTGGCGTCAGGCTGTAGGATGTCCTGAACGAAAGCATAGATAGCCCAATTGTCGATTTGTTTCACGGCACGTACAGACCAGTAGAAACTGGATTTGTCGTAGTAGTAGCGATGTGACTCACGACCAGTATAAAGTAGCGTGGTGGCAAGGGTCCAACGTTTGGGCAATTCGACTTGAGGGCGAGCCTTGAAACTGTACGACCAAGCTTTGTCGAACGAACCGCTCTTGTCATCATAGGTGAGATGCTGGGCGCGGAATCCCATGGTCATGGAAAACACGCCATAATTCAGTTGGCCTTCGGCGGTATAGCGAAGGTAGCTATAACGTGCGTCGTTAATCCAAGTTTGGACCGAGCGCTGTGAGGCTTCATCGAATGAGGGAATTTGCGAGATATCGTCAGTGATACGCTTATAGGCGAGGCTTTGGGTGTAGGTAAGATGACGAGCTGAATGGGTATAGCTAAGCTTAATCTGATTGCTCTTAGAAGGTTCAAGCACAGGATTACCGACCACCATGACACCGATGCTGCTACCGATATGAACAAAAGGATAGAGTTGAGTATATGTAGGTCGGGAGACATCACGATCGAAGCTCAGCACAAATTTGTTGGCCTTGTTCAGCTTCATGGTTGCTTTCGTGGAGAGCATCCAGTCGTTGTAGATACGGTCGTCGATAGGCGCCTGATGGTCGTCAATGTCGTTGATGAAGTGCTCGTAGTGGAATGTGGCATCGAGACCAATCCACCCATATGAATAGTTAGCTGAAAGCGTGGTAAGCGAAGAGTAGGTGTTGAAGTTGAACCGCGTCGCCGTATCGTTGATACGCATGTCTTCGATGGTGTACTTTTCCTCAAGTCCAAAACAGAAGCCACCAAACATATTCGATTGGAAGCGAATCATGACGTAGGGGTCGAAGTTGTAGAGTGTCTGGGTCTGTTCACGGAGTGATGTCGCCGATTGAGCAGCCCACGTATTAGATGAGACGTCTGTGGGGTTGTAGTTATACTTGATATTCAGGCGTGTCGTAAGCCTGCCAGCATTGTTGATGTCGCAGATGTGCTGGAGGAGTGCACCCAGCTTCAAGTCACGGTTGTTACGATGTTGTTTCTCGTAAAATGACTGTTGCTCGGTTCCATCGGCTTCGTGTCCGTTCTTAACAGTGTTCTCATCCACACGCTTCGTATTGAGGCTCTCAATAATGCCAAAGGTGAGGATATGTTGCTTGACAGGAACATAATCGAGCCGTATGGAGAAGTCTTGCTGCTCTGATTTGGTCAGAATGTCCGAATGGGTCAAACGGTCGGCACCGGTATTATAGTCGGTCGTGACATCCTTCTCCGTGTTCAGTTTACTGACATCAATGGCCAACTGGCTAGTGACCAGCAGCTTATCCTTCTTCAGATAGGTGACGTAAGCCGAGGGCATCGTATGACCGTTGGTGCCTGCTCCAAGATAGGCTCCGCCATAAAAACTAGCCGAATCGGGAGCATGTTCCAACTCATCGCCTATGTCGTATGCATTCATAATGCGACGGGCGATGCGTTGAAACTCATTCGTATCTTGTGCACTCACAAAAGTGACAGAAGCCATACAAGCAACTAGCAGAAGGATGATTTTCTTTTTCATATCGTCGGATTATTGTCTGACGCATTTTTTAGATATTCGTAAAGAGTGACTACTTCTCTACATTCAGTGCAAATACGGGCGCAATCTCGTTCGGATGGGTCGATGGAATGGATACTTTCAGACCATCGGCACTCTGGGTAAACGACACATTGCCATAGCCAAGGAGCCGAACCGACTGCACACGAGCGATGTCAGGCGTAACAGTGCGGAAGGTAAACTCAGAGTCTTTAGGCCATGCCATGATAGTAGCATAAACCGTACCTTTCTTCTGCACATATCGTACGTCACGAGCCGAGTAATTGATACCTTCGTTGAATCCCTGTGCATTGATGGGATTGTCGGCATCGGCCAACGGACCTTCACCGAATGCTTTCCATGGACGAGTGCCATAGATGCTCTCGCCGTTGATGTCCATCCACGCTTTGATGCCCATAACAATGGCACGCTCTTTTTCGTCAATCACACCGGAACCGCGGACAGGAACACTCAGCAACAGGTTACCATTCTTCGACACAATATCGACCAACATACGGATGACTCTGTCGGCATTCTTATAGCCTCCGCGCTCGTAAGTTCCCCGCTCGTAGTGCCAGTCTCCAAGACACGTACACGTTTGCCAAGGAAGTTCCTGACAACGGTCGGGCACACCGCGCTCCACATCCCACATCAGCGCCTGTTTATGCTCGTCATCAAGCACTTTTCCTGTCACCACCACGTCAGGTTTCCCCTTCTTGAGATTTGAATTATAATAATGTGTCAGGATATTCAGACCGATGCTTTCGTCCACGCCCCAGAATGGCAGGACGGTATCGTCAAAATATATCATCTTGGGCTTGTAAGCATTCAGACATTGCAGCACACGGTTCTGGAACTTCATCTTATAAGCTTCAGAAGGCTCAGCTGCTCCGTTGCCCCATGCCCATTCGCTATGGATGCTACCCGACTGCTCCCAACCGCGGCTATGAGGATGGTTCTGTGCATAGAGTTCCTGTGGGTCGTAGCCTTTCCACCATTTCTCTGTACCGTCAGCGTTCAATTTATAGCCGTCTTCCTTTGTCAGATTACCATCGTACTTGGTAGACGATTCCATCCACGTCCATGTATGGCTGGCATGGAACGACACACACAGCGTCAGTCCGTACTTCTTGCAGGCTTTTGCCCAACCACCTACGATGTCCTTCTTTGGACCGATGTTCACAGAATTCCACTCCTGATAGGGACTATCCCAGCAGTCGAAGTTATCGTGATGATTACCCATCGCCATGAAATATTTCGCACCAGCACTCTTGTACAGCGCAATCAGTTCGTCAGGATTCCAGTCCTGGGCTTTCCAATCGCGGCACAGTTCCTTATATCCATACTCAGCCGGATCACCGAAATGACTCTTATGCCAGTCCTGCTTCCAACCAGGATAATACATTTCACGGGCATACCAGTCGCCCGCCTCTGCCTGACACTGAGGATCCCAATGAGCCCAAATGCCGAACTTCGCATCACGGAACCATTCAGGACATTCCCACGCAGAGAGCGATGCCCAGTCGGGGGTAAACTTGCCCTTCTTCACCGCCACATCAGGCCGCTGGGCATACATCGTAGCCACCATCATGCCGGCAGCCAATAATATCATCAATCGTTTCATAGTTGGTATTATTAATGAATTAGTATTAAAAAGTTAATCGTAAAGTCGGAACATCCGCTCCATCATCTGCCACTTCTCATCGCTACGTGCATCTGCACTACAACCTTGAAGACGGGAAACAAACGCCTCCCACTCTGCCTGACGGGGCAGAGTGGCAAGCTTGTCCATTGCTGTGGTCCAGTCGAAATCAAGTTGTGCTTCGACGATCATCACGAGGCGAGAGCCGAGAATATAAATCTCCATCTCGAGAATGCCCACCTGACGAATGCCGTCACGAATCTCCTTCCAATGATGCTCCTCGGAGTGCCACTTACGATACTCACGAATCATATCGGAATCATCGCGCAGATCGAGAATCTGCACATAGCGCTTCACGGGCTGACCATATTGTTTTTGAATATATCCGTCCATAGTTAATTCAAAGACTTCAATCCATCAACTCCTCTCTGCTTAAAGGTCTGATAGCCGTATATGGTAATCAGAATGAAACAGATGAATGGCAGGATAAAGGAGAAATTGACAGCTGGCATACCGAAGATAACCTCTTGGTCGATAAGATAACCCTGAAGAGGAGGCATCAAAGCACCGCCGACGATAGCCATTACGAGGAATGCTGCACCCAAAGATGTATCTTCAGTTTTAACATTCTCAAGAGCGATACCATAAATGCTTGGGAACATGATGGACATGAAGAGACTGATGCATACAAGGCTGTACAATCCCCATATTCCTTCGATACAGATGGCGCCGATCGTACATATTGAAGCTCCAACACCAAAAATCATCAACAGTCTCCGCTGGTTCACATACTTCATGATGTAGGTACCAACAAAACGGCCCGTCAACGACAGGGACATAGCCACAATGTTATAACGTTGAGCTGTAGCTTTATCGATACCAAGGTGATCAGCATACTGGATGATGAATGTCCATACCATAATCTGTGCGGCTACATACAGAACCTGAGCAAATACACCATTACGGTAAATGCTGTTGCGCCACAGGCGGGAAAGTGTTGTACTGGCGCTGGTCTTAGAGTCGTTCTCACCTTTCAAAGAAGGCATCTTGGTGAGAGCGATGATGATAAACATTACCAGCACGACCAAACCAATAGCAACGTATGGGTCACGAATAACGGCCAAGTCATGAAGTCGAATATCGGCTTTCTCTGCATCGGAAAGGGCACCAAAAATAATCTGTCCTGCTTCATCGCGCTTGTCAGAAATAAGGTTTGGCAGCACGATAAACGAAGCAACAGCCATACCAGAGAGGGAACCAACAGGATTGAATGCCTGAGCCAAGTTCAGACGTCTCGTTGAATTCTCCTTCGAACCAAGTGAAAGAATGAATGGGTTTGCGCTTGTTTCAAGGAAAGCGAGACCGAATGTGAGGATGTAAAGTGATATGCAGAAGAACGTGAACTCCTGGAACTGAGCGGCAGGGATAAACAGGAATGCACCTACGGCATAGAGTCCAAGACCGATGAGCACACCGACCTTATACGAATACTTACGGATGAACAGAGCTGCAGGAATCGCCATCGTAGCGTAACCTCCATAAAAAGCAAACTGCACCATCGATGCCTTAGCTGCGGAAATCTCCATCAGCGTCTGGAAGGCAGCCACCATTGGATTCGTGATATCATTGGCAAATCCCCACAGGGCAAACAAGGATGTCACGAGGATAAACGTCACGAGATATTTCTTCTCGACAAGTTTACTCTTTGTTTTCATAAAAAGGATATTGTTTAGTTTGTTAGTATTGTCTGTTGAGATTTCAATTTTTCAATCTTGAAAGCTGACGAGAATACGGAACACCTTTCCTGGATTCTCGCTCCACCAACGCATCGTGTCGAGTCCTTCCTCAGGCTTTATTACTTTGGTAATCAATTCGTCTGTTGGACAGGTTCCACGTTCCAGATAATGAATGACTGCACGGAAATCTTCGGGCATCGCATTACGTGAACCACGAATATCCAATTCTTTCTGTACGAAGTACTTCGTTTGCAAAAGCACCTCACTCTTTGCATATCCTATACAAACGACACGACCAGTGAACGAAACTTCGTTAACAGCAAGCTGGTAAGTAGGAACGGAGCCTACTGCCTCAATTACCACATCAGGACCAAAACCTCCTGTCAGTTCCGACAGACGTTGATGAACATCTTCAGTCTTGGTATTCACTGCATAGGTAGCACCCAATTGCTTAGCCAATGCTAACTTCTCATCGTCGATATCGGCGGCTATCACGGTTGCTCCACGTAGGGCAGCACGTACAATCGCACCCAGTCCCACCATTCCACAACCGATCACCATCACAGTATCGATATCGGTCACTTGTCCACGATTCACTGCATGAAAACCGACAGACATAGGTTCTATCAACGCACAAGTTTTAGTAGACAGACCACCAGCAGGAATAATCTTCTGCCAAGGAAGCGCAATATATTCGCGCATCGCACCATTACGCTGAACACCCAACGTCTCATTATGCTGACAAGCATTCACGCGTCCGTTTCTACAACTCGCACAATTGCCACAGTTTGTATAGGGGTTGCACGTTACCACCATTCCTGGTTTCAGGTTCTCAGGCACTCCACTACCTACAGCTTCAATCACAGCACCTATCTCATGACCAGGAATCACAGGATTCAATGCCATCGAGTTTCGACCCATAAAGGTATTGATATCCGAGCCACAAAAACCTACATATTGTATCTTTAACAACACCTCGCCTGCCTGTGGTGCAGCAGGACGTTCAAGTTCAATCACATTATATTCCTGATTGTGGGAAATCTGTATTGCCTTCATTCTGACATATTTTTAATATAAGGTAGCTCAGGGAGATTCTTAAAGCCATAGAATCGGATGGCATTCTCTCCCAAAAACATCGCCTTATCTTGTTCTGTTAATTCTTTTGTTTTCACGATAAAGTCATACGACATCTTGTACGTAATGGCTGTGATGGTGCGAGGATAATCGCTTCCCCACATCAAACGGTCCATACCTACCCAGTAGGCCGCCTCCTTGATGCTGCGTACAGCTGACGGATAGGGGTAGAACTCAGAGTTGTACAGCCATGTGATACCACCTGATTCTATCATCACGTTTTTTCCACAACGCGCCAACAACACTTGACTCTTGAAGGCAGGGGTTGTAACCATTCCAAAGTGACCGATTGCCACTTTCAGTTGCGGACACTCCTGTATCACTTCCGCCATCTCAGCAATCTGCTTTTCATCCTCTCCCAGACACATCGACAGCATCATCCCCTTTTCTTCCATAAATTTAAAGACAGGCATCAGGTCAAACAAAGAGCCTTTCATCCGATGACCTGGGAATGCAATTCCTTTCAGTCCTGTCTCACATATGGTTTTCGCTTCATCCAAGTTCCAAGCCATACCCATACAGAAGAAACGGTCAGGATATTGCTGCTGCACCTTTGTGAGATACGCATTCTGATTACCATCAATCACCTCTTGAACCACTACAGCAGCACCAACTTGTGCATAATTCATATTCGACAGGAAAACCTCTGCAGAGTTCACTCCGTCAATCATAAACGGAGGCAACA
>Ga0310786_10005635_pt1 | contig 16910 bp, 12 predicted proteins | sample AusTroGonzalo_MG_FD_203881 | JGI IMG/M metagenome (GOLD analysis project Ga0310786, IMG submission 203881) | Bovine rumen microbial communities from tropical cattle in Woodstock, Queensland, Australia - Gonzalo_03 (v2) (version 2) | ecosystem: Host-associated > Mammals > Digestive system >... | reverse complement strand
CTCAGCAATTGCAAACCAACGTGAAGCAGATCCTTCAAAGGGTGAAGTTGTTGGTAGATTCTTTGATTCTGAAGGCAGTGAAATCATTGCATACTCAACCGGACTTGTTGACATGTCACCAACAAGGGCTTCCTTGGATAAAGTCAGAGAACTGCGTGCATCAAAGCAAATTCCTGACATCCAGGATCAAGTTGAAAAAGTCTCCACAGGTTATTTCAACGATGAAGATGATGTTATGAACGGCGTCGACAGTATTGACAAAGAACCAACAATGGAAGCATGTGACATTGCTAAGATAATCCATGAAGATCCAGCAATGCTCGATCTGTATGATTATTACAATGGCTCTAAGTCAATTGGTTACGAGCTTCTGCAAGAGCAAGGATTCAACTACGTTGACAGAACACATGCAATGATCATGGAAGCTGAAGCTCCCGCGGGTGACGGTGAGACCAAAGAAGATGGAAACTCTGTCACAGCAAAGGATCTGAAGGATCTGTCACACATGCGCTTTGACAACTCTCATCTGATGAAAGCTGTTCAGTGTTTCAATGAAGCATTGGATGAAATTCATCCGAAGGGTAATAAAGATCCAAAGCCGGAAAAAGACGAACCAGCAAAGGAAGAACCCAAAGAAAAATCCAAAGAAGAGTCTGGTGCTGAGGAAAAGAAAGCAACTGAAGACAAATCTGAGGAGAAGACTGAAACACCTGCTGCAGAGAAAGACGAGATCGGTCATGTCAATACTGCGGCGATTTTCACCACAGCAAAGTGGAAGGAAGGCGTTCGTGAAATTGAGCAACAGTTCAAATGCTCACTGAACATCAAGTACTTCAAAGACAGGGATACCAACTGCTTCACACCAATTGATCCTGATGTGTGGAGACCAAAACTCAAGATCTCTAAGAGTAAAGGATTCCAGCTCGGTGGTATGACAATTGGTATCGGTATCGCGGGTCATATGCTTGACCTCGCGGTGAAGAAACGTGATCGTGGTCTCTTCGGTCAATCCGTTATCGGCATCTTCCTACATGAAATCTTCCATAACATCACTGCGATGATTCGTTACTATGATTTCGATTTTATCTCTTCGATGTCAGCAACAATGCTGCTTGCTGCTGGTACAAACAGTGCAAAGGCACGTCGTGTGATCTTCTCGAATTACGCGAAATCTATCACAGGTGTTGGTGGAAAGAAGCTCAGTCTCATCGAACGCAGAAAACTCGTTCGTCAGATGATGTACATTTCCACAATTCAGGATGACGCAAAGAGAGCAAACCGCATCAAAAGTGAAGTTTCCTCTGGAAATGTTACACCGGATCAGGTTGAAGATCGCATCAAGAAGATGCAGAATTACATGGATAAGACCAATAAGGAAATCGAGAAGAACGGAAAGGGTGGACGTAAATTCATGTCCGGCTTCTTGATTGTGACTGGTATTATTGCAATCTGCACAATCGTTCTCTGTGTTCCTGGAATCTTGATGATTCGCAAAGGCTTGTCCTATAAGTTGACTCCTGAAAAGTATCAGGCACTGCTGAAGGAATACATCGATCATCCGGATAAGGAAGAATACTATTGTGATCTTTTCTCCGGTATCTACAATCTTCCTGTCAGCTTCCTGCTTGGTGGTGGTATCACCAATGGTATGACTGGTAATGAGATGGAAGAGGAACTGATGAAGAAACTTGCTTCAACTGAAAAGGATTTCTATCAGATGTTCTTTGCAATCTATCCGACAGATTCCGAGAGATGTTATGCTGCAATGAAGGTTGCTCAGAAGGCACTTCAGAATGGTGGTAAAGCACTTTCTCCTGAATGCAGATCCTATATGGAATGGATCGTTAAAAACTATTCCAATCTGGATAAAGCTGGTATCAAGGAGAACTATAACCAGGCAACATTCAACCCGGAAGAGTGCGAAGATCTGGATGAACATATCCAGCGTATCATTGCACAAGCACCGTCTGTTCAGGTTACTGAAAGCTATAAACCAAGATGATATGATTAAGGGCGGGGGGAAACCCCGCCCATTCATATTAAACGTTTCAGTAACTTTACAGAGAAAGGAGGTCTGGATGATGAACGATAAACGAAAACAAATTGAAGCATTAATTGATTCGGTATTAAGCGCAATGGATATCTCTGGTACCAATGCAAAGAAATATCGAAACATGTTTCAAGTGATGTCGGATGCACAATTCTCGAAATGGATTACTGCATTCTTAGCAGACCCAAAGTCAAACTTCCGTGTAGACATTGAAGAGTTCGGTTCTGAAACAAGAAAACTGAAATTTGAGAATGTCGAACGTGCTGCTGAGAAGCTGAAATTGCCGTTATTTGAGTACGTGTACATCCCACACGTTTCATCGGATCCCAACCGACCTGTAAGGACCAAGCAACCTGTCTTGGTCGGTTATCTGAACATCAAACGTCCGCAACAACTTGTCACCAAGAAGACTGGTCTGGCTCTTGATGATAAAGATCGTGATGAAAATACTGGTAAGGTGAAAGGTGACTCCAAAGGCGGAACCACTACTGGTATTGAAAACGAGCTGCTTGCAGGCGTCGGTGGTGATCAGGTTCTTTCTGAGATCTCTGGTGCTCGCGGTGACAACGTCACGGAGTATGATAACATGCTCGATGAGATTTCAAGAACAGGTTCTGTCAAATTGTCGGATATCAAGACTGGTGTTTATGATAAACCGACATTGCTTCAGACAGATCTGTTCCTGAAAGCCATGGGCGTGAAAACGGATCTGATCTCAGAGTCTTATTATAGTATTGAGAGTCTCCATAGGAATATGAGAGATATCAATCGTGAACAACGAAATGGAGGTTAAACCCATGAAAGTCAATGTTATCGGTAAATTCCCCGGTCAGACAGTGAATGGCATCGGCGTGCTTCCTATGCGTGGCGTCGAACTGACTGAAGCTGAGGTCATGAGACTTCTCAACTTCTCAAACATTCGTGTATTTGATGCTGAAAGCGGCGGTCTTCTGACAAAGGGCTCGTTTACTGCTAAAAAGAAACCTGCACCGAAGCCGGCTGCTCCAGCGCCGATTGTCGAGGAGAAAGCACCCGATCTTCCTGTAGTTGAAGAGCCGGTCTTTGAGGTACCGACATATGTCCCACCCGAGGTTACCATCGAGGAGAAGGTTGAAGAACCTGTCGTTGAGGAAACCCCTGTTGTGGAAGAAGTTGTCGAGGAAGCTGCTCCTGCAGTCGAAGAGACCGTGACCGAAGAGAAGCCGGTTGAGGAGAAGCCGTACCAGAAATACAACAAGAACAAGGGTAAGAACAACAAGAGACGTTTCGACAACAGAGACCAGGCCACTGATAAGGAGTGATCCTATGTTCTTCACGGAGCAGCCATCATTCTATACAGAGTCTGAAGTTATGTTGATGCTTCAAGAAGCGGCTGCAGATGATCCGGGTGTGGTTGAGCTCCGTGAGGAACTGATCGATCCGATCATACAGGTTCTGCAGAAGCCGTCGAACGTAAAGAAGTATATTCAATACGGATCTGAATTCTTGGAAGCAAATGCTGAAATGTTGGGTAAACAATACCCGACCGAATATGTGTCTTTCCCGCGTAAATATGTTGATGATCTCGTTGGATTGTTTGGATGGACTGTTGCTGATCTGAAAGCAAAGGCTAAAGCAATCTTTAAGAAGCATATTTCAAACAATGAATTTGCTTCCGTTACAGAGTCGCCAACAAACATCATTCATGCGATTGTTCTGATCTATGCTGATATGCATACAGATCCGTCGCATGTAAAGAAAGACCGTAATAATCTTCGTGATTCAGCAAAGCAACAAATCGGTGTTACGCTGTACGGTCTTGCAATGAAGCACTATTTCCCATCCTATCCCCCAAATCCAAGTGTTATGGAATACACCTATAACAGACTCGATCGTTCATGGGATTTGGTTCGTGAGGAGAATGTCATCTCATGGATTGTGAATAACGTTGATACCAGTTATGCGTATTGGCGCACAAAGCTTTCATTGAATGTGACACCACAAATACTCGTTCATTTCCTGGAACGTGTCAGAACGACAATCTTCCAAAAGCTGCGTGGCATTGCCAACCAGTATAACATCGACAAGGATGCACAAAATTCTGTCGGTACTGATATAGCCGGAGATGACGAATATGTCGACAAGAAGGAATTCTCAAAGATCCGAAATAATCTTGTTCGTAAGATTTTCGGTGGTGACGAAATGTACAGAAAGAACGGAACGCTTTACGAAGTCATTTCTGGAATGAAGAATGTGAAGCGTGAGTCATTGTATAATTTCGCACAAAAAGTTGATAAAGGTGATGTTGGTAACGTCATCGATCTCATTCTGTATGTATTTATTACAAAGGAAGGGAATCGAATCGAGGATATCAATTCCGCAAAATATATCAACCGCATTACCAAATTCCCAACTGCAATCGACCGTGCAATTCCGGGTAAACCGGTGATTCTTCCGATGCACGAAAAATACAAAGAGGAAGATAACATTATCAAAGCTTACATCTGTCTTGTTGCAACATACATCATGCAACGGATTAACGATGTGACACAATAATTACGAAAGGAGAGTGAATCTTATGCCACTGAAAAGCACACAGACAAACAAGTACGAGACTGCGTGTTATGTGCAGGAAGCACCAACACCGTGTGAAGTTGATCCACGTGGATTCAAACAGTTCCGTTCTGCTGAAGGCCATGTGTTTGTGGAATTTGATTCTACACTGCAAACATTCGGTCGTTGCAACAGAATGAAGCGTCAGTATGATCCACATAATCTCTGTAGTGTCATTGATAACGATGAACGTATCACTACTCTGAAGAGGCAAAACAAATGGCGTGGTGAGTTGAATCATCCGAATCCGGATATCAAGGGTCAACAATACTCAGACATCCGTATGACGATTCCTGAGCCAACACGTACATCCCATATGATTCGTGGCAACCGTCTCGTTGGCGATCGTTACAAAGGCATCATTACAACGCATCCAGGTACAGAATGTGGTCGTCAGGCTGCATCTGAGATTGTTGATCTTGGTTCTGTTCCTTCATTCTCTGTGCGTCTGCTCGGAACAATGATTCCGAATGCACCATTTGGTCAACCAAACATGCGTGTGACCAAAGTTATCACATATGACATGGTCGATTTCCCGTCTCATGAAAATGCTGATGGAGATATTGCCCCAATCGTTCATCAGGAAGGAAACGTTATCTTCTTGAAGGAACTTGCAAAGTACTGCAAGGATCAGTCTGAAGACCTGAAGGTTGTCTGCGAATCGTTCCAGATTTCTGAAGACGAGCTGATGGGTATTCACAATGAATCTATCGTTGTGGAACAGGCAGATGGTTCTGTTATGCATATTCCGCTCCGTGGTGAAGTTCGTCGTGAAGCACTCAATATTCTGATGGGAGGAAGATAACATGGCAGACACAATTGTTATCAAGAAGGAATACTTCGACAACATCAGAACGGCGATTGATTCAATGAACAAGTTCTTTGAGTCAAACTTCAAGACGAAATCTTTCCCGGTTGTCAATGATGATTTCCAGCTCGATCGGATCATTGCAAGGACGATTTCATGGTTGAACAATGTTGAACCATCCTGGACAACTGATCCAAAGAAGGTTGAAACTGCACTTGCAAAGCTGAAGTCATTCGTTGGTGCTGCTGACGAGACACCGGAACCGGCTGATCAGGAAGACGTCACTGCGTCAACTGAAGAGCCGAACGAAGAGGTTACCAAGGAAGCAGATGAATCTGCTGCAAAGGAAGAACCTACTGAAGAGAAACCCGCTGAGAAAACTCCAAAAGAGGCAGCGCCGAAAGCTCCTGCTGATACGGCTATGGAGACGACTCCGGTTGATGATGGTTTCGAACAGGACGACGCTGTTACTGATTCAGCATGGTCAAAGATTCTGGATGGAACTGATAAAGCTGCATTGGATACATTCCATCAGTTTATCGGATTCAAAGTTCTTCAGTTCATCACAAATCATTTCGATGATTTTGAGAATTTGATGAATGGAATCTATTCATTCGAGCTGTTCACAAAACCGTCTCAGTACAGAAGTCAGATTCAGCTGTTCACAGCGCCGATCGATATTCCGGAACTGACGGAAGTATCACCGCTTCCCGGTGAATACAAGCTCTTCTCGATCGAAGATTATGTCGGAAGTATTTTCGATAATGATCAGATCAAGCTTCCGGACGATATGATGCAGGAAACTGAAACTGCACGTTTTGCAGCATTCACTGATCTGGCAAACACTGAAGTTCAGATCGATGATACCGTTCAGGAAGCTGCAGAACAAAACTTCTTTGATGATTTCAAAGCAGATCATATCAAGTACGATCCTGCGACGAACAAGTTCAAGATCTCAAAGCAGTTTGAAGCGGTAATCAATAAACTGATTGCTGGTCTGAAGAAATGTGAAACCACGGAAGATCTCGTAAAGTTCTTCTCGAAGGACGAAATGGACGTCAACATGTTCTCGGCAAATGTTATTCCAGCGATTCTCCTCCGTGTGTTCAATTCCACGAAGAAGTATCCGTTTGATACATACGATGTTGATGCGACCCGCAAATACATGTCTTCGTACAGATCCATCGCAAAACAAAATGCTGGTGCACGTCGTTTTGAGAGAATTGATCTGTTCTCTACTTTCAAAACGAATAAGGATGCAACCATCAAGTTCCTTGAGGACTTTCTGAAGTTGAATCTGGTGAATGCTGGAAGACCAATTATCAGTGATCGCACACTGTTGACGATCTTCAACATCTTCGATTCTCATATCTACTTCACAATTCTCTTCAATCTGATCAGCAAACCTTCTCAGAGTCTCGATGAATATATTAAGATGATGAGAAAGCGAATCAACGACAGCTCAAAAGCTGCAAATCCATATCAAAAAACTCCTGATACTTCCGGTAAGGTTCGTACATCAAAGCAGATTGCAGAATCTGTTACAGCTACGCTGAAAGAACTTGGAGACTGTTCTATTATTGATACACAATACTGTGATCTGTATGCTGAAGCAGTTTACGATGAAATCAGCACACTGGATGATGACTTCTATAACAGAGGAATCAATCCCGCAATGATCGATCATTACATCGGAGAATCTCATGATCTGTTTACACAGGAAGCTGCAGAAACCGGCGATATTCCTGATTACATGAGAGACCGTATCAACATTTCAGATGCAGATCCGAACAGAAAGCCTACAACTGTAACAGATGTTGAGCTTCCACCGGATGTGCCTGGAAATGATATCGATGATCTGGGTGATTCGATTGATGCACGGTGTGACGTCGGTGGTGATGATCTTGGTGATTCATTTGGGGCAGGATTCAACGGTCAGGTTCTTCCTGCAAGTAAAGGCGGACCAGGTCACGTTGTATACAATATCACCAATAACTATTCGAACTCGCATAATACCACTACAACAACGAACACGACATCAACCAACGATTTGTCTTCTGGGAAGACGATTACTAATAAGCATGTGACAAATACGAACACCTCAAACGTCACAAATGCCAATGATTTGTCTTCAAATAAGCGGACAAACACTGGGTCACCGAAAAAGCCAGAAAACAATAATGATAATACCAGTACCTCTGCGAATACTAAGGAATCCGACAATACTTTTTCCAATGGAAAGAGTGTGCAAGAAGTTTTTGCATTGTTGAATTCTTCAGAGCCCCTATTTGTAGAAGGCGATGCTGGTGAACCTCCAAAGGGAGACGTCTTGACAACAGCAATGGATGCTGATCGTCAGACACTTTCAGTTCAACAGAAACTGAAACGCGGTGCACAAAAAGCAGGAAACACCGTGAAAGCCATCGGGAAACCGGCTGCTCGGACAAAGACCTGGCTTCGTGATATCGCTGACTCGTTCATGAAGCGTGACGAAAATGCTATCAAAGCTGATATCGTGGATAACAAAAATTATCGCACGGCCATGTACAAAGTATGTCGTATCGCTTTGAAAACAGGAAAGTTTGCACTTTGGAATGCAATCTCTCCCTGGTTCGGCGCAATCTACCTTGGTAAACTTGGTTTGGATCTCGCTGACAGAGAAAGACTGCGTAAAGAAGTACAATCCGAAGTTGCGGTTGAACTTCAAATCATGGACGAAAAGATCGAAGCACTGAAGAACGGTAATCGCTGGAATGAAGCAACTCCTGAACAACGCCAAGAGCTTTACAAATTGATGCGCATGCGTCAAAAGCTTGCAGACATGAGCACTGATTCAAGAAAGCGTATATTCCAGAGCGTTAAGTCGGTTTACTAAACAACGAAAGAGGTGATTGTTCAACATGGATGCTAACTTGTTCTACGCTGTTATGGAAGCTGATGGTGACTTGCTTGAGCCGTTTGATCCGGCTGCAGCTGAAGCTGAAGTAGCAGACGAGCAACAAGGTCAGCCACCCGAACAACCACCGGCTGACATGGGACCTGATAGCCCTCCAGAAGCAACCGATATGGATGAGCTTGGTGGTTTCGATGAGACCGGAGGTGATATGGATGGTGGTGAAAATGGTGATCCAAATGATCCAAATCAACAGGGTCAACCGCCACAGGATCGAAAGCTTTCACAAAAAGCCAACGATGCTTTGAACCAGAAACTGTATCAGCAGTTTGTGGAGCGGAACTCTGAGATCGAGGAGACTTTGGAGAACCTACAAGCGATCATTCCAATCCTTCCATATGACGTCGTTTCACAAAACGACAAATCAATCAATCGGTTGAAAAGTGCTCTGACAGTTGCTCAGGATTATGTTCTGAATAAATTCGTCAAAGCGGGCTATGGCGAAAATCTTTGGGAATACCAGAGAATGGACGCCTTGTACACCTTGTTGCAAAACAAAATCAACAAGACTCTCAAAACGTTCCAAAATGATCACGAGGATGAATTGAGAGACCCTGAATAAGGATGCAAATCCAATTATCATGAAACATGCGTTTCAAAAATAAAATCTAACAAAGGAGTGTTTTTAACATGGCATTCAGACGAACCTCTGGCGGAAACAGCTGGTTCCAAGAGCAGCTGAGCCTGGTTAACTCTGCAACTTCTGCAGAACTTGCTGGTCTTCGCGACACATTCGATAGCAAATTCGAAGACGCTGTCGGCGCCATTAAGGAAGCCACCGGCATCAACATGATGAAGGATGCGAAGAGAATGCTCGACAATCCTACCATCATGCAGGAATACAAGACCCTGCTTCTCGAGCCGATTCTCGACGAACTCCGCACCTTCCCGGTCACTGACAATGCTGAAAAGGTTCACCTTGAGGCTGTTGCTGATCAGCTGAGTGATGCATGGGATTCTTCTGTACAGAGCTTCCTGTATCAGGAATCTTATAATGTCGCTAACTATCTGCCGCTGTCCACTCTGGACTTCCCGGCTCTGATCAAGCAGTACATCCGCTTCCTCGGTAAGGATATCATTCCGGTTCAGAACGCAAGCTCCGTCAACATCGAGCAGCGTATCTTCATCAAGTACCTGGTCAACAACCAGACTGGTGAAGAGTATGAAACCCCGGCTGTGTACTTCCAGAAGGATGAAGACGGCCAGCCGCTGTGGAAGAAGCTGTGGAATGCGGGTAAGGGTCTCCGCCTCAACGACAAGACCGTTCTTCCGCTGACCACCATTCAGGCTGCTACCAATAAGAGATACTCTCTGTTCAACTGGCTGCAGGATGACAACGGCAACCCGACCACGATCACTCCGAATGTCCGTACTCGTATCTCCTACGACTTCGGCATTCAGTATGTTGAGATCAACGGCAAGAAGGTTAAGCTTCCGAACGGTGGTATCGCAATCGATATCCAGACCGGCGGTGTGTTCCTCAACGGTGGTATCACCGAGGACATGAAGCTTGCAGTTGTCGATGCTAACAACAAGGCTACCGGCGAAGTCGTTACCGGTGTTGCAGATCGTCTCTCCGGCGTTGTCGACTTCATCAAGGGTACTGTGACTGCTACTTCTTGTGGCACCATCACTGGTATCTATGTCTCCGGTCACGTCTCCAACGAAACCAACCTTCGTACCGTTGGCTTCCGCGAGTATCCGGAAATCCGTAAGTTCACAATCGCTGACGGCATGCGCTTCCAGCTTCCGTTCACCGTTGAGGACTTCGCAGAAGCAAACTCTTCTCTGAACTTCAACCTGTACAACAGACTGGTTCAGGAAGTTGTCACTGCACAGGAAATGTTCGAGGATGAGTCCATCATCGCGTTCCTCGATGAGGAGTTCGACAAGTATGATGGCTATGATTCCAACATCTGGGCTCTCGAGTCCTATACTCACACTGAGTATGTCGACATGAACCCGACCGCTCTGTCTCCGAACTTCGCCGGCGATCCGTGGGAATACAGAACCAATGCAATCGATAATGCAATTGCTTCTGTTATCTACGAGCTCTGCGACCGCGGCAAGCTGGACAACCTCGGCTTCGTTATCTATGCGAACCCGAAGTCTGCTCGTCTGCTCAAGAAGTTCACCACATGGACCGTTCAGAAGGCTACCGAGATCGGCGGCGTTATGATGAACCACGCATTCGGTGTCATGACTGATACCGATGTTCCGATCCGTGTTGTTTCTTCTAACCGTGTTGATGCATATATCGAGATTCCGGCATACCAGACCGGCGCTGGTGAGGACGATCTGTCCCGCGAGTACTTCTTCAAGATCGTGGCATATCCGATGGATAAGTTCCACGTTTCTTACAAGCACCTCCGCTTCGCTCGTCACCTGACCAACTCTCCGGAGAACGCCGCATATGCAGATGCTCAGAATCCTGGCGGTGCAGCAGTCATCGTTACCACTTCCAGCCAATACCAGACCATCGCGATTCAGGGTATTCAGGGCCGTGTTATCTTCAAGAACACTGTTCTGGTTCCGGATTCCAAGGCTGGTCTTGTCAGCGGTGGTACTCCGACTCCGACTCCGGATCCGACCGAGGGTTACACCGTTACTACTACTGAGCCTGCAGACTGGGCTACAACCTACACCAACTACTGGAAGCTGAACGCTGGCGGTACTGCAATGGAGGCTGTGACTGCAGTTGCTCCTGCATTCGACACCACTAAGTTCTACTTCACCGCTGCAACCGGTGGTACTGCAATCCAGACCGAGCCGGCTGACTGGGCAACCACATACAGCACCTACTATGTCGCAACGACTGAGGAAGGTGAGCGTACTGCGGTTACTGGTGTCGCTCCTGCATGGGCTGCTAACACCTACTACACCAAGGACAGCAACGGCGGCAACTAATTAACCAAACGCCCAAGTGGATGATGGCGGGCCACGCCCGCCATCATCTATTATTATTCTGATTGATCACGACCATTGATCGAGTCTTGCACTACGGCAATGCACTTTTCAATTAGATAGTCCGGTGATATATCCGGATACGTTCGTAGGGTATTCTTCGTGATGATCTCTAACGAACCACCCGCAGGTGCACTCTGTTGGGATCTCAATACCAACTGAATAGCCATCTGCTCTTTAATGGTAGCTGTAATCTGCTTGGCTTCATCTGGTTTCGGAAAACGTTTCAAACGTGCAGCTTCTGCATCACGTTGAAGCTTAATCTGTAGACCAGAAGATAACGTGTGAACTGATTGCTGTATCAGAGTGATCTCGTCAACACATGTTGATGTCTGTGATCTTGCGAGTTGTGCATCTTTCATGCTGAAATAAAGCAGACGATTGGTGTCATCCAGTTGTCTCTTAATTCCAGCCATCTTCTGAAGAAGAATAATGAAAGCTGTAGAGACGAAAAGCAGGATAACAGAAAGGATCGTAATGACAACGATCAGCAAATTCGCGTTAATCTGAATAGTCATAAGGGTTACCTCCATGAAAAATTTATTAGGAAAGGATGTGAAGTGTGCTAATGAATGGTTTTGGTCGCGACATGGTAAAAACATTTCTTGAAGATGGAAAATATGCTGCAATCACAGAATATGCGAAGATCTGCTATCCGGATGCGAACGACTTAATTGTCGAATCCTACGACGGCGACGAAGTTCGTGTATATGTTGATGAAGACCAGGTACATTTGATGTGTCCGTCACAAATGTCTACGATCCAGACAGAAAGTGTTGCGGATGCTGTCGCAAATGGTACGATCTTTGATGACGCCGAAGCGGTTGACAATCATGCACAGTTTGTGACTATGAATTCGATTCCGGTTCGTGCAATGTCGAAGAATGGTCTTGATGAACCAAAACATCTCCGGATTGTTGTCTCCGGAATCATTGGTCGAATGACTGATGATGGAACTATCGAGATTTCGGTAACGGACATGATGAATGGTAAGCAGTTCATTGATCAACTGAAGGAATGCAATATGAAAGATGATTGTGATCATTCAGATGAGATCAATAAATTGACGGACCATTATCTTGGAGCGAAGGATCACTATGCTTTGCCCAGGAAACTGAAGTCCGACATCGGAAAACTGGATGGTGAAGTCAAGTCTATCACATCCGTGAAACCTGAAGACGGTATTGATGAAGACGACTATGAGTATATGGATATGGGTGACGGCGATACCAAGAATGAGATGTATGATCATTCCGATGATGAACATCCATACGAGGAAGGTTTCTTCTCAAGAAAACCGAAAAAGCTGAAACCGATTCCACGTGATGTCGTTGCGTATATCACCGTCGAAATGAATGCGATCAAAGACTCCAATGATCAGGCAATGCTCTCTGGATATACGTGTTCGAAGTTGGATCTCGTTGATTTCTATATCAACTGCATTGATACACAGGATGATCGTTACATCGTTCCTCATACAAGACAATATCTTGTACAGATGCAGAATGATTTGAATCGACTGCTCCAACAGATTCTGAACATTCGTCCACGTGCCTGGGGTAACCAGCGTCTCTGGAAAGCTGGAGTCACACTTCCGGAAGGTCGGTGATAAGATGGGAACAAATAGTATTTCACAAATCATTTGTGAGTATCGGACGGTGTTCGAGGATGTTTCCAAAATCTCTCCGAATATCCGGCCAACAGATGATGTGCTATATTCTGAGATGGACTTCGCGAAATGCATCACAGAAATGTGTCAATTTCTTGAAGGATACATTCAGTATCGTGCATCCGGAGATCAATCTTATGGGAATAAGATTCTCTCAACCACCAAGAAATTCTACGATGGGATGTTCACTGATACATCCGATCAATCGCCATATCGCCGGCAGACAACGTTGGCTGATATGAACGCCACAAACAGTACATTCTTGGAATGCACACAACAACTACAGACCGTCATGGAATCTGTGGTTGAACGTTGTGGTGATACCGAGGCAAAACAACTTGTTACCATGAGCACCAACCAATTCAAGAAATTGGCAAAGGTGTTCCATGATGACATGAATCTGTACATGTGGCTGGCTACGGGAAATTCTCGTGTCAGACCCGTGGACATTCCATCTAAACATCGGGTCGATTTCCGGAATGTGAAAACGCCGGTAATGCATCGGCTTGATCAATACAAATCTAACAAAGGAGTGTAACTAATCATGCAGGATACTATGGTTTACGAGCAGGAACAACTGCTCTTCGCGATCGATGATATCGATGATGCAGCAATCATGGCAGAGTCCGCAGTGATCCATCAGATCGCTAATCTGTGGCTGAAGACATCTATGATTCAGGAATCCATGACTCCGGAGCAGTTTGAGAAGTACTACCAGGAAGCCAATGCCGCTGAACGTATCGGTGGTAAGATGGATGACTTCGCTGCAAAGGTTAAGGACAAGATCCACAACTTCAGCTTCAAGGAGTTGCTCGGCAAGATCTGGGGAGCCATCAAGCGCATCTGGTCTGTCATGTGGGGCAAGTTCAAGAAGTTCATTGCTCACTTCAAGCCGAGCTACATTTCTCACCTCATCAGAACGAAGAGTAGCGTTCTTGCAAAAGTTGCGAAGGAGTACGGCTGCAAGGTCAAGGCTGAAACCGATGGTTCTATCACACTGCTGCTTCCGTTCATCGATCTGGATCGGTTCAAGACGTGGATCAAGCGTAATGAATCCAGCGTTGATCGTATGATCAAGGACCTTGAAAAGGCTGTCAATGGTGATCGCAATATCACCAAGATGCGCAAGGTCAAATACTTTGATGCGATCGATGTTCTCGGCATTGATAACCTTCAGGGTCGTTTGAGCAGCTTCGCACAGCAATGCGGCCTCAATAAGCCTGAAGATATTAATCAGGAAAGATTCACTGCGCAGATTGCACGTGATTTCGTCAAACTTTTCCCCACAAAACTTATGAGTGCCGAGGAGTTTGAAGACAGAAACATCTCCGGTGCGGGAAAGATCAAAACAATCTCTGGTAAGCCGAAAGAATTCCAGAATCTGACACAGTACTTCAATGAATTCTCAGCAAAAGTCGACAAGATGTGCAGTCTGGCACAACAGTTCGACAGCAAGGTTCAGGGTAACGCTGATTCCAGTGCAGATCTGAAAGCATTTGCAACAAGCCTTGTCGATGAATCCAACAAGTTCCTCAGCAACGTAACTACTGCACAGCAGGCTCTGACAACAGCACTGAATGTTTCAAAAGCACTGTGTGAGACCATCGATAACGCCGTTAAAAATATGGAAGGCACCGCGGCTGATAAGTACGCTGAGAAGCTGAATAAAAAGCTCAATAAAGGCGATACTGACAGCGTAGCTGCGTCAGCAGCAAATCAATTCGAAGTGCTTAATCGCGCTGGGAGCAATGTCGCTGTTTAATTCAAATTTACCGCACAGAAAGGTGTGAACAGTGTTGAATATCACTGATGTGATCCGTGACATCAAGATGTCACTTGGTTTGGAAACGATAGCATTACCGTTTGACAAACCGACCGAGATCGTGCTGAAAGAGATCATTCAGATATCTGTTCGCACCTTCTCCCAATTCAAGCCTTTGATTCGGGAAGGATATGAAAACCGCAAGAATCTGCGTTCGCCTGATGAACAGTCGAAACGGATGGGTATTTATATGCTTCCCGCTTCATTGACGGTCACTCCTGTCCAGTATGCTGATGCGTATATGGCTAATGGAGAGGACCCTAAGGAGCAAGCCGCAGTGAATGTCTTCACGGTTGGCACTCCATTCGTTGGTTTTGGATCGTATTACCCACAGGATATCATTAATGCTGTCGGCACAGGTGCTGCCATTAACAAATATTCTGGGGTAACGTCCAAACCACAAACATCGAAATGGCTCGGATACAATCGTATTCAGCTATTTGAATTTCCAGAAAATGCATACATCAAATTTGTGGTAAAGTGCGACCACGATTTGAGCTGTGAAACGATTCCTATAACATGTAGAGAGTCTTTCATGGAACTTGCATCGTTGGATGTCAAACGCACATTGTATTCCATGTTGAAGAACATGAATACAGTAGGCTCCGCTTTTAAGGAGATTCAATTACGAATCGACGACTGGTCTGGTGCGGAGTCTGAACGGAAACAGCTCGTTGATAGTTGGACATCTTCGTTCCACATCGATGATCTGGATCTGGTCCAATTCTTCTGAAAATGATGTGAAAGAGAATGTGCGTGGGCGCAAAGCCCACGCCATTTCTTTTCATTTTGAATATATCTACGAAAGGGGTGAATGGATATGCCGAATCTGATGGTTGAAGCATTGGCGACATTTGGCAAAGAGACATCAATCGGTTCATCAGTTGTATCAATGGTATCTGATGCAAAAGAGATCAAAGATACATTGATGGGTGGGGCTAAAACAGCAAAAGAAACCTACCGAAATATGCGACAGAATGGATTCCGTAAGGTAACTGATTGGTTCTATCAACGCGGTGACGAATATGGAATGAATTCATCATTAGAAGATGATAATGACGATGATTTCGATGCTGGATTTAGCTACGGAACTGATGATGACGGAGACTCATCACAGGTACTTGATTACGAGGGTATGAAGGGTATCGCGAAAGGCCAAGTCAGTGCAATGTATAATATTGCGGGTAAACAGGCTGAAGCGACTGCGATGACTGCATCCGAAGTGATATCCAATCTCAACGATCGTTCATCTGAAATCCTTTCATCGTTAGGCACTATCAATTCATCTTTGGAAACCATTTCACAAAAACTCGAAAAACTGATTGTCGTTGTTGCAGAGAACTCGAGTGAACGTGACAATGGATTCTTTGACGCAAATGGTAATTTGACACTCGGTTCCGTATTCGGTGGGATGAGAAACTCTGTTCAACACCGATTTGGAACATATTTGAACATTGGCAGGAACCTGCTACAAAGCATTGGAAAAATGTCACCTGGAGAACTACTCGGAACATCACTCGGTTTATTTGGTTCCGATATTAAGTTCAAAGGACTTGGTGGTCAATCGATCAATGACATTTCCGATACTTTGACAGAAAAGTTCATGAATGCTCAAAACAGTTTCTTCACAAGAGTCATTGAAAATGGCTTCTTCAAGAAATTGTTTGGTGATAAAACTAGAATGGCGGCAAATAAGGATTATGGTGCATATATCGAAAATCAGTATACGCGTAATCGTGCGGTTTTCGATGGAATGACCCGTAAAACGATTGTCGACATTATTCCGGCATATCTTCGTAAGATCACGGAAGCAGTTACAGGTCAAACGTATCATATATCAGAATATGGCACATTAACAACTGAACGTGGAGATGGGTTCAAATCGGTTGCGAGAAATGTCATCAATGATGGCATGAAGAACAAACATATCGAGTCAATTGTTTCTTCAGCGAATGCTGCTGATGACATCGATGAAGATGATGTACGTTTGGCGCAACGTATTTTGCTTGGTTTATATGTTGGATCCGCGTTGGATTCTGGAACTGCGATATC
>Ga0310786_10005634_pt1 | contig 16910 bp, 13 predicted proteins | sample AusTroGonzalo_MG_FD_203881 | JGI IMG/M metagenome (GOLD analysis project Ga0310786, IMG submission 203881) | Bovine rumen microbial communities from tropical cattle in Woodstock, Queensland, Australia - Gonzalo_03 (v2) (version 2) | ecosystem: Host-associated > Mammals > Digestive system >... | reverse complement strand
CTGATGTTGGAAACAGGTGTTCTGACGAAGGATATGGGAACAATTTTAATCGGCCATGAAGCGGTTGAACAGGGACTGATTGACGACGTTGGCGGAATCAGCGCTGCGGTTGATAAATTAATGCTTATGATCCGTGAAAATGAGAAAACAGTGAAAAATAGGGGGATTGCGGGGGTTTTAAAAAGAGGGTGACAAGTGGACTTTGAAATGATATAATACAAAGAAAGTCAAAATGGCTTGCCGGGAAGGCAGGCATTTTGTTGTGAAAAAAAGTATGACACGATAGTGAGGTAGTTTCAATGGCGACATCCTCTGGCAAAAAGACAACAGGGGTCAGAAAAACCTCCTCCGGAAAGAGGGTCCCTGCGACTAAAATTTCCGGTACAGCCAGAAAAAAAATAGATTATGAACAGGCAGCCAAAGACAGCGCAATGTACCATGAGATCGGACTGATCATATTGTTCGTGGCCATGGTGTTCTTGTTTTGCTGTAATTTAGGTGTTGTGGGAACAGTTGGTAATGCAATCAGCGGAGTGATGTTTGGGTTATTTGGATTCACAGCGTACGTTGCACCGATTCTTTGTTTTTTGGCATTGGCTTTTTGGTTCGCAAATCAGGGAAGTCCGACAGCAATCCGAAAGATGCTGGCGGCTTTAGTGCTGTTTTTGATGACAGGGATTATATGTGAGTTATTTACATCCAATGTCACTATAATGGAGAAATATGATCTCAAGCAGATTTATGAGTTTTGCAGCTCGCAGAAAAAGGGCGGTGGAATCATTGCCGGTTCCTTTACCTACCTGTTTTTCCATAATTTACAAATGGTTGGTACAATATTGCTTGTTATTTTGTTCAGTGTCATATCCATTATTATTTTGACGGAGAAATCGTTAATTGACAGCGTTCGATGCGGGAAAGAGCATTGGCAGGAGAGGCATCAGGAAGATGCTGAACTGCGTCGGGAGTTTGCTGAAAGGCGAAAGGAAGAGCAGGAAGCGCTTCGGGAAGCCAGAATGGAAGAGCGCAGACAACGGGCAGAGGAGCGTGCTGAAGAAAAAAGGCTTCGTGCTGAAGAAAAGGATAACGAAAAAATCCTTCGAATGGAGAAGAAGGTTAGCGGAGTAAGCCGGGATACAGAACTGAAAAACAATGAGAGAATATCCGACGCAAAGCGTAACGATGTTCATGAGATCCGTTATAACGAAGATGAAGATGACGCAAGCGGTGAAATAGCAAAGAATAACGGAATTCATAAAAAGGATTCTGATAAGAATAGTGTAAAAGAGGTTCATTCAATCAGACAGCAAACCTTAGAGGATATTCCGGAACCGAATATATCGGGGCGCAAAAAAGTTGCTACGACACCGGGAGACAGAGCCGTCAGCGCTGCTGAAGCTGTTTCGGCTGTAGATAATGAAATGGCAGCCATGAAGGAACGGATGGAAAGGCAAGCAGCGAGAGATCAGCTTGTTCGCAATTCCGAGCAGGGAAGAGAACGATTTGGAACGGATGATCAGACACCGCATTTATCCGAAACTGAGCGGATCAGGGTACATAAGGAAGGACAGGCCGGAGACAGACAGGGAGCAGCCGGGTATGAGAATCCCGCGCCTGTAAGAAAAGGGTCCGGCGAAACGGCAAACAGCCCGTCCAACATCAGTCAGTTACAAGGCGCAGAAAAGAAAGTTCCAAAGACATATATGTTTCCGCCGCTTTCAAGATTACAAAAAGGTGCTACTGATTCAAAAGATAACAGTATGGAATTAAAGAAAACAGCACTGCGATTGCAGGAGACACTCCATACATTCGGTGTTAACGTCACAATTACTGATATCAGTCAGGGGCCAAGCGTGACAAGATATGAACTTCAGCCTGAACAAGGCGTAAAGGTAAGCAAGATAGTAGGACTTGCTGATGATATTAAGTTAAACCTGGCTGCGACGGATATCAGAATCGAGGCACCGATTCCCGGTAAAGCAGCAATTGGAATAGAAGTTCCGAATAAAGAGAACATGATGGTAGCTCTCCGGGATTTGCTCGAAAGTAAGCAGTTTCAGGATTTTGATTCGAAGCTGGCTTTTGCTGTCGGTAAGGATATCGCAGGGCAGACAGTTGTTGCTGATATTGCGAAAATGCCCCATATGCTGATCGCAGGTTCAACAGGTTCCGGAAAATCAGTTTGTATCAACACTCTGATCATGAGTATTCTTTATAAGGCGCATCCGGATGATGTGAAACTGATCATGGTTGACCCGAAGGTTGTAGAGTTGTCGGTGTATAACGGTATACCGCATCTTTTGATTCCGGTAGTGACCGATCCGAAAAAGGCATCTGCTGCGCTTCATTGGGCGGTTTCCGAAATGGAGGACAGATACAGAAAATTTGCCGATTATAATGTGCGAGATCTGAAGGGATATAATAAGAAATTGGAAAGTATGCGCGATGCGGGCGAGAGTGATGTCCCGGCGAAACTCCCTCAGATCGTAATCATTGTAGATGAATTGGCAGATTTGATGATGGTAAGTCCCGGAGAAGTGGAGGAATCCATTTGCCGTTTGGCACAATTGGCAAGAGCATGTGGAATTCATCTGATTATCGCGACACAAAGACCAAGCGTGGATGTAATTACCGGTTTGATCAAAGCAAATATGCCGAGCAGAGTTGCATTTGCGGTATCAAGCGGCACAGATTCAAGAACGATTTTGGATATGAATGGAGCGGAAAAGCTTCTCGGAAAAGGAGATATGCTTTTTTATCCGCAAGGTTATTCAAAACCGGCAAGAATTCAGGGTGCATTTGTTTCAGACAAGGAAGTCGGAGATGTTGTTGACTTTTTAAAGAATCAAATGGTTGGAAATCTTTATGATGATGATATTCTGGATAAGATTCAGAAGGCAGAAAGCGGATCCGGTAACTCTGCAGGAAATGCTTCAGCGGGTTCCGGCAATGGTTTGGATGATTATTTTGAAGATGCAGGAAGATATCTCGTTGAAAACAGGGATAAGGATAAAGCATCGATTGGAAGCTTACAACGCCTTTTGAAGATTGGATTTAACAGAGCTGCCAGGATTATGGATCAACTATGTGATTACGGAGTCGTAGGTGAAGCGGAAGGAACAAAACCGAGGAAAGTACTTATGACGATGGATGAGTTCGAACAGTTGCTTGATCAGTTATAAAATATGATTCATTACATGGACACATCGGAAGGCAGGAAATAATATAAAATGCTCTACGGAGGAATATGAGGCAAAATGAAGACTGATATCGAAATTGCACAGGAAGCGGTAATGCAGCCGATCACAGAGGTCGCGCAAAAGCTCGGAATCAATCAGGATGAATTGGAGCTTTACGGAAAATATAAAGCAAAGATCAGTGATGAATATTTGAAAAGGATTTCTGTGAATCCCAATGGGAAATTAATCCTTGTGACGGCAATCAATCCTACCCCTGCAGGAGAAGGAAAAACCACGACCAGTGTCGGGCTTGGTCAGGCATTTGGAAAACTTGGGAAAAAAGCGATCATTGCGCTTAGGGAGCCTTCATTAGGGCCATGCTTTGGAATTAAGGGTGGAGCTGCAGGCGGCGGTTATGCGCAGGTTGTTCCGATGGAAGAATTGAATTTGCATTTTACGGGCGATTTCCATGCGATCACTTCTGCCAACAATCTTTTGGCAGCGATTCTGGATAATCATATTCATCAGGGAAATGAACTAAACATAGATCCGAGACAAGTTGTTTGGAAGAGATGTCTGGATATGAATGACAGAGCGCTTCGGAATATTGTGATCGGCATGGGCGGAAAAACGGAGGGCGTGGTCAGAGAGGATCATTTTGTAATCACTGTCGCAAGCGAGATCATGGCAATTCTTTGTCTTGCAGATGATATGACGGATCTGAAAAAAAGACTTGAAAAGATCGTAGTGGCATATACCTATCAGGGCGAACCTGTGACAGCCGGTCAACTGAAAGCAGTCGGTTCCATGGCGGCTCTTCTGAAAGATGCATTAAAACCAAATCTGATCCAGACGTTGGAACATACGCCTGCTCTTGTGCATGGAGGTCCTTTCGCAAATATTGCGCATGGGTGCAATTCCGTACGTGCTACGAAAGCAGCCTTAAAAATGGCTGACTATTGCATTACCGAGGCAGGTTTCGGGGCAGATCTCGGCGCAGAGAAATTTTTTGATATTAAATGCAGAATGGCCGGATTAAAACCGGATGCGGTTGTGCTTGTCGCTACGGTAAGAGCCCTTAAATATAACGGAGGCGTGGCGAAAGCGGATTTATCAAAAGAGAATCTTGATGCTTTGAAAAAGGGAATAGTCAATCTTGAAAAGCATATAGAGAATCTGCAAAAATATGATGTGCCAGTCGTTGTAACACTCAATTCTTTTGTCAGTGATACGAAGGCTGAGACAGATTTCGTCAAGGGATTTTGTGAAGCAAGAGGCTGTGAGTTTGCACTTTCCCAAGTATGGGAAAAGGGCGGAGAAGGCGGAATTGAATTGGCCAAGGCAATTTTGAAAACCTTGGAAACGAAGGAAAGTCATTTCCATCCGATCTATAAAGATGAATTATCTATACGTGAAAAAATTGAGACGGTAGCAAAAGAAATCTATGGCGCAGGCAGTGTGAAATTTGCTCCTGCAGCAATCAAACAAATGCAGAAACTTGAAGATCTCGGATTCGGAAAGATGCCCGTCTGCATGGCAAAAACACAATATTCATTATCTGATGATGCTTCGCTACTTGGAAGACCGCAAGGGTTTGAAATGAATGTTCGCGAAATGTATGTTTCGGCAGGAGCCGGTTTTGTGGTAGTGCTGACAGGTACAGTTATGACGATGCCGGGCTTGTCTAAAAATCCTGCCGCGTATAATATTGATGTAGATGATAATGGTAAGATTACCGGATTGTTTTAACGAAATTATGATATCAGGATCAAAGGAGAATAACATGGCAAATCTGATTGATGGGAAGATGATTTCAACACAGATCAAAGATGAATTAAAAGAAAAAGTGGCATCCATGAAAGAAAAAGGGATTACGCTCTGTCTCGCAGTAATTCAGGTGGGTAATGATCCGGCTTCGAGTGTATACGTCAGAAATAAAAAGAAGGCATGTGAATATATAGGAATTGAATCACTTTCCTATGAATTGCCGGATACCACAACTCAGGAAGAACTTTTGACAATCATAAAGGAGCTTAATGGCAGGAAGGATGTAAATGGTATTCTTGTTCAGTTGCCGTTACCGAAAGGCCTTGATGAGGAAAAGATACTCGATGCGATTGATCCGTTGAAGGATGTTGACGGTTTTCATCCGATGAATGTAGGAAACTTAAGCATTGGAAGACCGGGGTTTGTATCATGCACGCCTGCAGGTGTCATTCAGCTATTAAAACGTTCCGGGATTGAGATCGAAGGAAAGGAATGCGTTGTGATCGGAAGAAGTAATATTGTCGGGAAACCCATGAGTATGTTGCTTCTTCGTGAAAACGGTACTGTTACAACAGCACACAGTCGTACTAAAAATCTGAAGGAAATTACAAAGCGTGCGGATATTCTTGTCGCGGCAGTCGGAAAACCGCGCATGATCACAGCTGATTATGTGAAAGAAGGCGCTGTTGTCATTGATGTTGGTATTCACAGAAATGAAGACAATAAACTATGCGGTGATGTTGATTTTGAAAGTGTGGAACCTGTTTGCAGTGCTATCACACCGGTTCCCGGCGGAGTTGGACCGATGACAATCGCGATGCTGATGAAGAATTGCGTGGAATCATATTCGCTTCAGAATCAGTAAAAGGATAGGGAGGGGCAAGATGCAGTGTCCGAAATGTGGTCATGAAATACCCGAAGGGACATTGTACTGTGAGAAATGCGGCGAAGAAATATTGATCGTGCCGGAATATGATCCGTCTACTGATTTTCAGTTAGATTCCGCATTGCAAGAAATCGGAAAACAGGTCGAAAAGCAAGTCGAAAAGCAAGTAGAAAAGCAGAAGACGGAAAATAGAAAACAGATCCGCAAAGAAAAAAGTATTCAGAAAACATTATATTTGGGTGCATTACTGGCGTCACTTTGTATCTTGATGGTAACGCTGGTTGTAATCTCGCGGATTTCCATGAAACAGTACAATTCCATAGAGTATCAAAGAAATAAAGCTGAAAAAATGCGCTCTTTGGGTGAGTATGGAAAGGCAATTCAATGTTACCAGAGAGTAATGGAGCTTGGCGATAATGATGTAGCTATTTGGGAAAGTATCGCGGACATGTATTTCCTTCAGAACGATCAGACAGATTACGAGATTGCACTATGGAAGATATTGGAGCATCCGCAGGTAACAGAGGAACAGCTTAGGACAGCATATCATAAGCTGATTGTACTTTTGACAAAAAAAGGAGATTTTGAGAAAATAAGTGAACTCCTTGTGAAAAGCAATGATCAGGAATTGATTGATGATTATAAGAAATATCTTGCAATAGAGCCTGAGTTTGATCTCCCGGACGGAAGTTATGAAAATATGCAATCACTCCGTATTCTGGCTGAGGGAGACGGCGAAATATTTTATACTACCGACGGAACAATGCCGGGAGAGGACAGCAAACAATATACTCTGCCGATCGTTTTGGATTATGGAGATGTAACCGTAAAGGCATGCCTGATTAATAAATTTGGCGTAAAGAGTAAAGTGATAACAGGAACCTATCATGTGGAACGACCGCATGAGACAATGGATTAATAAAGAGTTTTGAAATGAATCAGAAATAAATATGGATCATACATGAACAAGAAGCATGTAATCATATATTTCCCTAGTGGACAAGAAGAGGTGGATTATGTACAAGATTTTGAAAAAACAGGAATTGGCAGCCAATATCTATCTTATGAATGTAGAGGCGCCCAGAGTAGCTAAAAATTGTTTGCCCGGTCAGTTTGTAATCGTCCGGATGGATAAGGATGCGGAGCGTATCCCGCTGACTATCTGTGATTATGACAGAAATGCCGGGACAATTACGATTGTTTTTCAAACCGTTGGCGCAGGAACCAAGATGATGGCTGAACTTTCCGTGGGGGATAGTTTCCATGATTTTGTCGGCCCTCTTGGATGTCCGTCGGAATTAGTCAAAGAAGATAAAGAAGAATTGAAGAAAAAGAAAATTCTTTTTGTAGCCGGCGGTGTCGGAACAGCACCCGTATATCCTCAGGTTAAGTGGTTAAAAGAGCAGGGTGTACAGGCAGATGTGATCGTCGGAAGTAAAACAAAGGATTTGCTGATTTTGGAAAAAGAAATGGAAGCAGTAGCCGGTAATCTGTATGTTACAACGGACGATGGATCGTATGGAAGAAGCGGTATGGTGACACAGGTGATCAAAGATTTGGTGGCAGAAGGGAAAAAATATGATGTCTGTATTGCAATCGGCCCAATGATCATGATGAAATTTGTTTGTCTGCTGACAAAGGAGTTAGAGATTCCTACGGTTGTAAGTCTGAATCCGATCATGGTAGATGGAACAGGTATGTGTGGTGCATGTCGAGTGACTGTTGGTGGAAAAGTAAAATTTGCATGTGTTGACGGACCGGAATTTGATGGCCATCAGGTTAATTTCGATGAGGCCATGAGAAGACAGACCATCTATAAGACCGCGGAAGGCCGTGCAATGCTTGCTCTTGAAGAGGGAGATACGCATCACGGCGGATGCGGTAATTGCTAGTGCATCGGTTTCTGAATAACTATACCACATGCTTAAATGAACCTGAAGTCAATAGATAAAATGATTCGAAGCAAGACAAGGAGATAGATAAAATGGATGTTATGACAAAGATCCCTGTAAGGGAGCAGGATGCCAAGGTTAGAGCCACGAATTTTGAGGAAGTATGTTTGGGCTATAATCTGGAGGAGGCACAAAGTGAAGCAGCAAGATGCATTAATTGCAAGAATGCACAGTGCATGAAAGGGTGCCCGGTGGCAATTAATATCCCCGCTTTCGTTGAACAGGTTAAGGATGGAAATATCGAGCAGGCATACCGGATCATCAGTGAATCCAGTGCATTGCCGGCTGTGTGCGGACGTGTATGTCCACAGGAAAGCCAGTGCGAAGGGAAATGTATCCGTGGTATCAAAGGGGATCCGATTTCCATCGGAAAATTGGAAAGATTTGTTGCCGATTGGGCAAGAGAGAACGGAATCAAACCGCAGGGAGCGTCTGAGAAGAAGGGCAAGAAGGTTGCAGTGATCGGATCCGGCCCTGCAGGATTGACTTGCGCGGGCGATCTCGCAAAAATGGGATACGATGTGACGATTTTTGAGGCACTTCACGAGGCCGGCGGTGTGCTTGTTTATGGTATTCCGGAATTCCGTCTTCCCAAGGATGCGGTTGTGGCCAAAGAAATTGAAAATGTAAAGAGCTTAGGTGTAAAGATTGAAACAAATGTTGTCATCGGGAAATCGGTTACGATCGATGAATTGATGGATCAGGAAGGTTTTTCCGCGGTATTTATCGGTTCCGGTGCAGGCCTTCCCAAATTTATGGGAATTCCCGGAGAAAATTCAAACGGAGTCTTTTCCGCAAATGAATATTTAACAAGAAGCAATTTGATGAAAGCTTTTAATGAAAAATCTACAACGCCGATCATGAGAGGCAAGAAAGTTGCTGTTGTCGGCGGCGGTAATGTAGCGATGGATGCGGCAAGAACAGCACTTCGACTTGGCGCTGAGGTACATATTGTTTATCGAAGGAGTGAGGAAGAACTTCCGGCAAGAGTGGAAGAGGTTCATCATGCAAAAGAAGAGGGGATTATCTTTGATCTTCTCACAAATCCTGTTGAGGTTCTTGCAGATGAGAAGGGCTGGGTTAACGGGATAAAATGTGTCAAAATGGAATTAGGTGAGCCGGATGAATCAGGAAGACGCAGACCTGTAGAAGTAGCCGGATCAGAGTTTGTTATGGATGTTGATACTGTGATCATGTCACTTGGAACTTCGCCAAATCCGCTGATCAGTTCAACTACGGAAGGACTTGAGACCAATAAGTGGAAATGTATTGTTGCAGATGAAGAAAACGGAAAAACTACAAAAGAAGGGGTATATGCAGGCGGTGATGCTGTAACCGGTGCTGCAACCGTAATTCTTGCAATGGGAGCCGGGAAAGCTGCCGCAAAGGGAATCGATGAATATCTTTCAAAGTAAGAGATCACTTCTTTAGGGAGAGAATTCGGATAGCTTCTCCCTCTTGGAACAGTAAGAGCAGATGATTGATGAAATGTGGGGATTCATCGGTCAGTGACGGAGAGAAAGGCAGGTATATAAATGGCTTGGTGTCCTGTTTGCAAAAATGAGTATCGCCCTGGAATCACAATTTGTGCCGACTGTGGTGCGGAATTGGTTGAGAAATTGGAAGACTGCAAAACAACTCTTCTTGTGTATGGTGATGAGGCAATGATCGATAGGATTCGTGAATTTCTGATCGCGAACGGATTGAAGGGAATCGAAGTTTCGTATGATGAAAACAAGGGGATGCATGGCGTATATTCGCTGATAAAAGATCAGGAAAAGGCTATGGAATATGTACAGATTTTTATGCGTGAGCATCTCACAGAATTGCAGAAACAGGCCCAGGAGAAAGCACTTGAAAATGCAACTCCGGAGCAGATTACCGCGATGAATCAGGAAGCTGCGAGACAGGCACCTGTAAAAAGACCGGCGGTGTATGAAAGCAGTCAAAAAAAGGCAGAAGAAAACAAAGCTTCTGCCTGGAGCCTTATGCTGGTTGGCGGTGTGGGTTTAAGTTTGATCATCCTCAGTGTCACCGGTATTATTAAATTGCCTATGTTTTCCAGAGGCTCTTATTTGTTTATCGGGGTAACAGCTTTTCTTTGTTTGATCTTTCTTGTATGTGGTGTAATATCACTAAAGAATGCAAAGGGATTCCAAAAGAATATCGAATCTGAGAATTCTCTTCGAAACAATCTGATTGATTGGTGTAAAGAAAATTTAAAAGCAGATGAAATTGACAGATATATCAAAATGCATGACCCAAGCATTGATGAAGAAAGCATGTATTTCCCACGAAATGAATTGATCAAAGCCAGAATCAATCATCAGTTTATGAATCTTGATCAAGCGTTCCTGGAACAGTTGGTAGATGATTGTATTTTTGAAATGGTATATCCACCTGAGCAGGCATAGGGAAAAAGATGAGTGTTAAGATTACAATCCTATGTGTCGGTAAAGTTAAGGAACAGTTCTATCGTGATGCAATAGCAGAATATCAGAAGAGACTGAGCAGATATTGCCAACCGGAAATTATAGAGGTAGCAGATGAGCAGACTCCGGACGGTGCGTCGGATGCGCTTGAAAATCGAATCCGTGAGAAGGAAGGCGCACGTCTGCTGGCAAAGATCAAGGAGGATGCATTCGTTGTTACACTTGAAATCAAAGGAAAGAAGATGGATTCCATTGAGTTTGCCGATTTCCTGGATAGATCATCGATTGACGGAAGAGGGCAAATATGCTTTGTCATCGGAGGATCTTTGGGATTGGCCGAATCTGTCCGAAAGCGAGCGGATCGCCGTGTCAGTTTTTCTGATATGACCTTTCCGCATCAATTAATGCGTGTGATCCTCTGCGAACAGATCTACAGGGGATTTCGTATTTTATGCAAGGAGCCATACCATAAATAATTGTTTTCAGAAACAAAATGACAAAAAAGAGAGAGTATGCTGATGAAACAAAGCCATGGGAATGGAAAACTTGAAAAATATGGACTTTTAGCAGGGATTTTAATCCTCAGCATACTCTTGTTCTATGCAAATTATAAAGTGCCGTTTATGATGGATGATCTGTGGTATAGCACAAATCTTAAAACAAACAATCCGCTGAGAACTGTTGGGGATGTGTGGGAAAGTCAGATTTGGCATTTTTTTCAATGGGGCGGAAGATGTATCACGCATGGATTGCTTCAGCTTATTTTGATGACAGGTGAAAGAGTAGCGGATGTATTAAATGTAACTGTGACTCTTCTTTTGGTTATCTTTGCCTGCCGACTGTCCGGCAGGGTATCTGTAATGTCTTTTTTCTTGATCGAATCGATGTTCATCGCAATGACAGCAAATTTAAAGATGAGTATGTTATGGCAAGCCGGCGCCGTAAACTATGTATATGCAGGTGCATGGATACTTCTGTTTCTGATTCCCTACGCCGACAGCCTTGAAAACCGTGACAGCAAGGTGCCTTTTTTAGGGATTATTATGATCCCACTTGGGCTTTTTGCGGGCTGGAGTAATGAGAATATGGGGATTTTATGCTTTGGTACATCCTTGTGGGCTATGATACATATGCGACGGATACGAAAGAAAAAAATACCGATATGGATGGTTGAAGGATGCGTGACCTCATTTTTGGGGGCGCTTCTTGTGATCCTTGCACCGGGCAATTTTGTGCGAAGTGCAAGCATTGAGAAAACAGGTATTTTGACTTGCATTAGAGAACGGTTTTTATCAATGCTACAGGCAGGTAGCGTTTATTTGTTCCCGGTTTTTATGCTGATGACAATTTTGACATGCATCGTAATCTGTATCTATCAAAGAAAGCTATGTAATACCCAAATTATGCTTTTGCTCTTTTGTATCCTTTCATTTGGTGCAATGGTACTTTCGCCGCATTATCCGGACAGGGCGTCTTTCGGATCGCTTATTATGGGGTGTACCTATTGCATTTCGCTGATCAACGACCTTGAAAAAGAAAACAAGGGTTGGCATAAAATATTTGTATTATTAGGTGCGTGCTATTGCTTAGTGGCATTAATTCAGCTTTTACAAGTAATTACAGCGTTATGATAAAAGGAGTTTGAATTCATGAATAAGATAGAGGCAAAGAAAAAAGAATACTATTTTCCTGTTGCCGCAGGGATATATGCCGGTGTTTCCTGGTGTTATCTCTTTGATTATATGATCTATCCCTCACATTTTGCGGGAAGTATCTTTTCGATACCATTGTTAATGTTTTGTATCTATGTTCAGTATAAATTTTGGAACGGTATTCGTAATGATGAAACTAAGATCAAAAGACGCAGATTGTTTTTTGGTTTTCTATTTTCTTTTTTGCTTGCACTTTCATTCATCATCGGATATCAAATGAAAGCATTGGGGATGACGGCGCTTGGCTTTTTGGGGAAATTTCTGATATTAGTGTTCTCGGGTGGCGCCGGTTTACTGTTTCTTCCGGTAACATATAAGATCCTGGAATGGTTGGATCATAGGGGAATTGCTCAGAAAGAAATATTGTCAAAGAGTCCCTTGGGATTTGGAAAGTGTTTATTGATCATTATACTTGGATGGATCCCATATTTTCTTGCTTATTATCCTGCAATCATGTCTTATGATTTTCACAGGCAATCACAGGAGGCATACAGAGGATATATCTGGTTTAACGATCATCATCCGCTGATTCATACCTTTTTGATCCGTGTATTTCTATTATTGGGGCAACAGATCGGATCCTATCAGGCAGCAATGGCGCTTTTTTCAGCGTTTCAGATGATGATACTTGCATGTGCGCTCGCTTACAGTTGTACAATGATTGGCAGGTTTACCGGGAAAAAATGGACGGTCATTGTCAGTGCTTTGATTTATGCATTGCTACCGATTCATCCTGTTCTCGCGATGAGCATGACAAAGGATATTTTGTTTGCGGCATTCTATCTGCTTTTGCTTTTGCTGATATTGGAGATGAGCTTTTGTACAAAGAGAGTGCCTATGGTATTACTGGCTTTGGGAATCATTGTGACAGGTATTCTTGCGATGCTCTTACGGAATAATGCCGTATATGCGTTCCTGTTATTTGCGGTATTTTATGTCATGTTGTCAAAAAAAAGGAAATTGCTCTATTTAATCCTTAGTGTGATCATAATAGCCGGAGGAATATTTGGTAGAAATGCAATTCGAAGCGCGATGAATGCAGGGCAGGGCAGTAAAGTAGAAATGTACAGTGTTTTTCTGCAACAGTTTACAAGAGCCGCAGCCTCTCATGAAGAATTTCTCTCACCGGAGGATTTTGAGATCATTGATCGCTATGTCGATCATTCATTCTGGGAGGAATATAATCCCACAATTTCAGATCCGATCAAAGGGAAAGTTGCGGATACGAACTTCCTTCGTTGGCAGGATGATATCGCAGGGATGCTGAAAGACTGGATACGGATAGGTCTGCATTATCCGAATGATTATTTGGATGCTGCCTTTGCATTGACAAGTGGTTATTGGTTTTTGGATGATGTCAGTCATGCGGAAGTACTTGGCTATGGAGAAACAACAAATCTTGGGCTACTCTATACGTTTAATGCTTCAAAATCGGATGTATTTCAAGGCATTGAGAGTAAATCTCTATTTCCACCGTTTTTGAGGCTGTGCAATAAAATTGTGAATGGGAATGCATATCAATTATGGCCGGTTATATCCTGTCTCTTTAAGCCGGCATTTTACAACTGGATCCTTTTCGGTGTGATCATGATATTGATCTACATGAAAAAATACAGAAAACTGTTGCCATGTATGTTGCCGCTTCTTTATCTCCTTACGCTTTTCTTCGGACCGGTTGTAAATATGAGATATGTATATCCGGTCATCATTACAACAGTACTTCTGGTAGCATGGATTTTTTCCGGAGAGATGAGTAGTGGAAAGGAGCATGCCGATGAAGGTCAAAAGCCATAAGGTCTCCGAAATCGTTCTCATTTTGATCAATATGGTATGCTTTCTGTTTACACTGGTCGCGGTAAGGGATATGCATGTTTCACAGGGAGTTGGACTGTTTTTCTGTGTCATGGTCGGTGCTGGTGATAAAGCCATATTTGATATTGGCGTTGATATTGTATGTGCACTTGCATTGCTGACATTGATCATTCTGCCATGTGCAGGTTTCAGAAAGATAAAACCGGAAGCTGTTTTTAGGTTTTTTTCGGTTTTCCTGGCTGTTATGCCGGTACTCAGTTTGGCTTATCTGGTACATCTTCCGGATGGTCCGCAGACATTTGCGATTCGAGAGAGTATATCTAACGGGAATGTATTGAAAAGCATCGCAGAAACAGGAGGCGCTTTATACTCTGTAATTGTAATCTTGATTCCTATGATGATCCTGTTCATGGGATTGAAAACCATCTACAAAAAACAAAATGAGAAGGAAAATGCATTCATATTCGGCATAAGAGAATGGAGTGCTTTGGGACTCTGTATTTTTCTTGTAATAGGGAGCTGGGTGTTCCCAGGGTTAGAGAATCTTCTTTGTTTTGGGCTTGCATATATTCTTTTGATCAAAACGTTTGCTATATGGGAAAGTGTAGTCGATAGGAACGATCATGTTAGGAATTTTAGTTTTATCCTCTACGGTGGATGTATGATGAGAGGGATTTTTCTCCTGATCAGAATGATGAGCATGAATCATATCTGAGCCGGGATTTATGGGAAGATTGATGCTAAAAACTGTTTTTCTACTAATATCAAATATCGGGGAAAGAATAGAAAGAGAATGAAGACGGGCGTAATAAAAACACAAAAGAAAAGAATAACAACAGGTCAAGCTTCAGATCAAAGGATTGCGCTTCATAAAACCAAAGCGCAATCACCAAAACGGAAATCAACAGATGATAAGAAGGCATTGGCACTTGCGGTGATAAAGCGCCTGGCGAAAGAATATCCGGATTCAGGGTGCAGTCTTTTATATGACCGTGAGCAGGCATGGAAGCTTTTGGTGAGTGTAAGGCTTGCTGCCCAATGCACGGATGCACGGGTGAATGTTGTTGTGGAAGAGTTATATAAAAGATTTCCGGACATTGCTTCTCTTGCGGATGCAGATGTGTCGGAAATAGAAAAAATTGTTCATCCATGTGGACTGGGAAACAGCAAAGCAAAGGATATTAAGGCCTGTATGACAATGCTTCGCGATCACTTTCACGGACATGTACCGGATACCATGGAGGAGCTTTTGCTTCTTCCGGGAGTCGGGAGAAAAAGCGCGAATCTGATACTGGGAGATGTATATGGCAAGCCGGCAATTGTAACGGATACACATTGTATACGTCTTGCCAACAGAATCGGTCTGGTCGATGATGAAAAGGATCCGGCGAAAGTGGAAAAAGCACTTCGGTTGATTGTTCCGCCAAAGGATGGCAACGATTTGTGCCATCGTTTTGTGGACCATGGAAGAGCTGTTTGCAGTGCAAGGACCAAACCGAATTGTGAAAGCTGCTGCCTGGCTGATATTTGTAAGACCGGATGTATGAGATAAAAGCTTTGCCGGAAAAGAAAGAATGGTATTTTAAGCATTACTGAATGCAAGGGGGAGTATTGTATGAGAATGTATGATATCATCATGAAAAAAAGAAATGGAGGGGAGCTGACGAAGAAAGAGATTCGTTATTTTATCGAGGGATACACGAAAGGATCGATACCGGATTATCAAGTATCGGCTTTGATGATGGCAATCTATTTCCAAAAAATGACGGAGGCTGAGACGTATGAGTTGACTATGGCAATGGCAGAAAGTGGAGATAAGCTGGATCTGTCAGAAATACCGGGAATTAAAGTGGATAAGCACTCCACAGGCGGTGTGGGTGATAAGACTTCGCTGGCGCTTGCTCCGCTTGTGGCATCATGCGGAATTCCTGTCGCCAAGATGAGTGGACGGGGACTCGGACATACGGGTGGGACGATCGATAAGTTGGAGAGCTTTCCCGGTTTCAATACTGCGTTGTCCACAGAAACATTTTTAAATAATGTACGCAGGATCGGCATCGCGATCATGGGGCAAACTGCGGATCTGGCACCGGCAGATAAAAAGCTTTATGCACTTCGAGATGTAACCGCAACAGTGGACAATCTTTCGCTGATCGCAAGCTCTATTATGAGTAAAAAGTTAGCAGCCGGTGCCGATGCCATTGTGCTTGATGTAAAAACCGGTAGCGGAGCTTTTATGAAATCTCAGGAGGATGCTTTTGCGCTTGCAAAAGAAATGACGAAAATTGGCCGAAATGCAGGCAGGAATTGCATAGCTGTTGTGACAGATATGGATCAGCCATTGGGATATGCGGTCGGAAATGCGCTTGAAGTAAAAGAAGCGATAGACACTTTGCGCGGAGAAGGCCCTGAAGATTTTACGGAGCTGGTTAAGGTCTTAGCGACGCAAATGCTGATTGCCGGTAATATTGCGGGCAACGAAGAAGACGCGATGAAGAAGATACAAAATGCAATAGAAACCGGTGCAGCACTAAAAAAACTGGCTGAATTTGTCGAAGCGCAAGGCGGAGATTCGAAAGCAGTATATCATACGGAACTTTTGCCAAAGGCATCGATCGTGCAGGATATTCCTTCACCAAAGAAAGGTTACGTTGAGCGAATCATATGTGATGAGATAGGAATCACATCGTTAATTTTGGGAGGCGGAAGAGAAACGAAAGACAGCGAAATCGATCTTTCAGTCGGCCTTGTATTGCGGAAAAAAGTAGGAGATCCTGTAGAAGAAGGCGAAAGCCTGGCACAAATTTACGGAAATGATCCTAAAAAGATAGAAACGGCTGTTCAACGCTTTTTGGGTGCATATAGGATCAGCGAAAACAAAACAGAAAAAGCACCTTTGATCAAAGGAATACTATAAAAGAATGTCGCATATCTTAAAGCATGAAGAAAAAGAAATATCGCAGAGAGTATTGTGGAGAGATAAAACGCGCCCAAAAGAGGCTCTCATCGATCCCGGGAGAAGCTTTGGCCCGTATATTTGCTTATCCGGAGGATGTCTGTTGTGGTGCCATGCGAATCACCATGATCGGACGTACACAAATATGGGTGGAAAATTATCGGAGTATCGTGGAGTATCAGGAATGCATTCTCATGCTGAAGGGGAAAAAAGATTT
>Ga0310786_10005633_pt1 | contig 16910 bp, 8 predicted proteins | sample AusTroGonzalo_MG_FD_203881 | JGI IMG/M metagenome (GOLD analysis project Ga0310786, IMG submission 203881) | Bovine rumen microbial communities from tropical cattle in Woodstock, Queensland, Australia - Gonzalo_03 (v2) (version 2) | ecosystem: Host-associated > Mammals > Digestive system >... | reverse complement strand
TTGCCTGCAACTACAGGGAATGTGGTGGGAGCGAAGCCTCGTCCGAAGCCGCCGAAACCGCCGAAACGTCCAGCCGGGGCACCGGCCTGCTCGGCGATGGTCTTGCCGTTGACTACGAGTTTATATTTGCCGCTGCCGCGGACGGTGTAGATCATGTCGCCAGTGTAGTCGGCGGTGAAGCTACCGTTATAGCGTGCAGAGAAGTCGGTGAGGTTCAGACCGTCGGTCCATGCGCAGTCCTCGTGTGCGAGGGCGGGAGAGGTTGTGTTGAGGCTCAGAGGTTCGTTGTAATCGACTGTCGCAACTACTCCGCCAACAAAGCCTGTTCCGTTGAAATATTCGGCATGCAGGCCTTTGCCGTCGTTCATACGGCTGATGTAGTGAGTGGTGAGAGCGGATTCAACGAGGTCACAGCCGCGCTCATAAATGATGTTGGCTGAGGGGGCTGCAGCGCGGATGGCCTGCAGTATGGTCTGAGTGTTGGCTGCGGTGGGGTAGCCGTTGTAATTGCCGAGGATCACGCGGGCGTCGTCAGCATTCGGGCCGACTACTGCTATGGTGATGTTGCTCTTGCGGAGCGGGAGGATGTTGTTCTCGTTTTTAAGCAGCACGATGGCCTCGTGAGCTGCTTTGTTTGCCAAAGCAGTATGTGCTGCGCTGCTCAGGTCTTCAAGGCCGAGATTGGCCCAGGGAAGCTTCTCTGCAGGGTCGAACATTCCCAGTTTGATACGGGCCTCGAGGATGCGGCGCACGTTAATGTCAATGTCAGCCTCGGTAATAAGGCCTCTTTCGATGGCTTCGGTGAGGGATTTGTAGCTTGTGCCGCACTCAACGTCGGTGCCGGACAGGACTGCATCAGCAGAAGCTGTGGCTGCGTCGGGGTGGGTGCCGTGCTGGCGTGTGTTGTAGAAGTCGCCGATGGCGCCGCAGTCAGACACTACGATGCCGCTGAACCCCCATTTGTTGCGGAGGATATCCTGCAGCAGACGGTCGCTGCCGCAGCAAGGCTCTCCTTCATAGCGCTGGTAGGCGCACATAACTTCCTGTACGTTAGCTTCCTCAACTATCTCGCGGAAAGCAGGGAGGTATGTCTCCCAGAGGTCGCGCATCGATACGCTGGCGTTGAAACGGTGGCGCTCAGCCTCGGGGCCGCTGTGTACTGCGAAGTGCTTTGCACATGAGTGCAGCTTGAAATATTTCTTGTCGTTGCCCTGCATCCCTTTCACTGTCTGGACGCCCATAACTCCGTTGAGGTAGGGGTCCTCGCCGGGAGTCTCCTGACCGCGACCCCAGCGGGGATCGCGGAAGATATTGACGTTAGGGCACCAGAAAGACAGACCGTTATGCCAGATGTTTCCATTCGGCTCGGTTACTCCCATCTGGTTGTGGTCGGTAGTGTTCCACACTGCGCGCGCCTCGTCAGAAACAGCTGTGTAGATTTCCAGCTGCTGGGGAGCGTCAAAAGTGGCGCCCAAGGCAATTACCTGCGGGAAAACAGTCACGTCGTCGTAGCAGATGCCGTGGCAGGCTTCATTCCACCAGTTGTAGGCGGGGATGCCAAGCCTATCAACTGAAACTGAACCGTTCATCATGAGGCCGATCTTCTCCTGGGGAGTAAGCAGCGACAGCAGATTGTCTGCTCGTTTTTCCACTGAGAGGTTCGGATTTTGGAAGGGATAGTCGTAGTGCTTGCACCCGACGGCGAGCAGCATAAGGGCTGCAGCGCAAAGGAAAAGTCTTGTTTTCATAGTATAGTTTTTCGAGTATATTCCTGCCCGAAATTACGAATTTTTAAAGAGCTTTTTCTCCGTATGATGTATAATAATCGTAAAATGTATCTTTTTCACACGTAAATTTGTATCATTCCTATATTATATATATATTTGAAACGTTTATGAGGTCTCGTCTGTCCATAGCTTTTCTCTCTCTGGCGCTCAGCCTTGTGGCTGGAACGACACAGCTTAGTGCTGCGCCCGACCCCGATGAGGTCTCATTCCGTTACAGAATCGGTAAGGTTGAGTATGATGCCCGCCTTAATCCGAACAGCGAAAATCTCACAAAACTGGAAAGCATCCTGTCCGGCCCGAACGCCTCTTCGATCCAGCGAATCGAGATGCGTGCTTCATCTTCTCCGGAAGGTCCTTACTTCCTCAATGTGCAGTACGCTCACGAACGTGCCGAGTGGATGAAGAATTTCATTACCGAGCGTTATCCTTCACTTCCTTCTTCAGTATGGCAGGTGGAAGAGGTCGCAGAAGACTGGGATGGAGTCGCCGAATATCTGCGCCATTCGACTGAAGATTACAAGTCAGAAGCGATGGAGATTGTTCGTTCCAAATCTTCGAACCGCAAGGAACTCCTTCAGGACCTTTATGCAGGTGAGGCTTGGGATGACCTTAATAAATATGCATTCCCGTGGTTGAGGGCCGTCAAACTCCGCATCGTTTATTCCGACACTCCGGTTTGGGAGCAGCAGGAGCAGCAAGTGCAGCCTCAGGACCAGCAGGAGCAGCCTCAAGACCAGCAGGAGCAGCCGCAGGACCAACAGGGCCAGCAAGGGCAGCAGGGACAGCGTGTTGTTGAGCCGATATTCTCTGATGGCACGTTCCCGATTATCTTCAAGCGTTCATCATCAGTCCTAGACCAGGCTCTTGCCGATAATTCAAGGCAGATTGACCTTATCAAGCAGGAAGTCGAGCGTGGAGCCGATTCTCTCGTGCTTGTAAGCTATGCTTCTCCCGAAGGCACTCAGGCTGTGAACATGTCGATCTCCAAGAAGAGGTCGGCAGCTGTTCGCGATTACCTTTCTAAACAAACCGGCATTCCTGCCGAGATGATAACCATCCGCGACACCGGCGAAGATTGGGAAGGTTTCACCAAGGCCGTAAATAACAGCTACGAAGGCGCTGATCGTGATGAGGTGCTCCGTATCCTCCGTGATGACACTTTGAGCCCTGATGCAAAAGAGAACGCCCTGAAGAAGCTTGATAACGGTCGTACATGGCAGTCTCTGATTCAAAACCAGGCCAATGACCTCCGTCGCATCGAAGTATACTGCCTTAAAGCAGCGAAAGAAGAGGAGCCTGTAAAGCCCGATATTCCGGAAATTACTGATACTGACGTAGATATACCTCAAGAAGATATTGAAGTAGAGGATATAACTGTAGATATTGAAGAAACAGATATAAATGTAGAGACTATAGAATTGCCTGAGGAGGAAGAAGTGGTTGTCGTCGAAGAGACGGGCCCTAAACCTATTCTGGCCATCTCTACCAATCTTCTCTATGACGCTGGGACTGCATTCAACCTTGGAGTGGAAGTTCCCATCGGTCGTCATTTGTCTATCAATGCAGACGCGATCTATAACAATATGGCATTTTCAGAAGGAAGGCTTCTCGATGTGAAATTGGCGGATCTGCAGCTGTATTATTATTTCAACGATAAAGGTCCTGCCCTTAAGGGTTGGTTCGTTTCTGCCGGAGGCGGTGGCGGTGTTTATAATATCGCCACAAAGACCAAAGGCTGGGAAGGCGATGTTTTCTATCTTATGGGTGGAACCGGTTACTCCTTCCAGCTTGGTCCCGAGTCTTCTCACTGGCGTCTGAGACTTGAGGCTGGAATGGGTCCTCTCTGGACTGATTTCAAGTACTATGAGAGGAATGACAAAGGTGAACTTTACCACAAACGAAACGACCATTTGGATTGGGGCCTTCCTACAAATGTTGAAGTCAGCCTGATTTATCTATTCCAGACTGCAAAATAATTTTAAGGATTTGAAACATTTAGAAATTGAAACAAAACATGGTTTCAAGCGGCTAATAGTCGCTTTTTTAGTGTTTTGTTCGCTCTCTCTTAGTGCTCAAAATCCGCTGAATGAGGATTACTTGTCGCTCGATCCTGAGGCTGTTACGGGCGTAAGCTTCGGTCCTGTTACAGCTCTCGCAGTCGCCCCTTCAGATGCTTCTCTGTGGATTGGAACAGAGGATGAAGGTATCCTGAGGATAGGTCGCAAAGGGAACAGAATCCGCTATAAATCTGATGCAAGTCATCTCTTGTCAAATAATGTCAAGGAGATGTGTTTCGTGTCTGCGTCAGCACTATATATATTATATGATGATGGTCGCATAACCCGTTATACTTCAACAGAAGGCTTTTCTACTGCTCATCTAACTGATGAGGCTATTGATCATATCATTGCCGGAATAGAGCCGGGAAATCTGATTTATGCTACAAAGAGTGGAAAGATATTTCAAACAGATGGGGCAGGCCACTCTGCTATGCTCGCTGATGTGCGCGAACCGGCTGTTGTTTTGTCGTTGATTCCTTCTGGAGATATTTATATTGTTGGAGAAGATAGCCGGGTAGTAAAGAAGATAAATCAGAGCAGTGTTGAGACTAAAACAAGCGCTTTGCCTGCGGCTCCTACTTCTGTATTCGTACAAGATAACGGAGTGTTTTGGGCTGGAACTGGACAAGGACTTTATTGCTGGATCGAATCGTCGTGGACCCGCTATTCATCTTACGAAGGATTGCCCTCAAATCGTGTGAAATCCATTCTTTCTGACGAAGATGGTTCTCTTTTGATTGCCACCGGAAAAGGCGTAGTACGCTTAAATGTTTCTAATTCTAATGTATCAAATTCTAATATATATTTTCCTGATGATTCTTACGGTTGTGGCGTGAAATCTAACAGTTCGGGCTCTATTTTCCTCTTTGGTGGAGACCGTGGAATCGCCGTGATTTCATCCTCTACTGAGGCGGTTGATCTCCCCTGGAATGAAGTGATAGAAGATGATTTCAGCCCTATGGTTAGCCACAGGAATTTGCTTTGGATTATACCTCTAATTCTTGTTATAGGTTTACTTGGATATGTTGCCGGTCGTTTATTGCACCAGGAGGGCTCTAATGTCCCCGAATCGTTCAATACTGAGACTATTCCCTGGCAGTCGCATAAACCTGTAATTGAAAAGCCCAATATAGTTCCGACTCCTGCTAAGACTTCTGAGGCCTCCAATACTCATACGCAAGTTCAACCCTCAGTTCATACTGCTTCGACCACGCCTTCGCCTTCGCCAGTAAGGGATGAAGTGATAGCTGCGATAGACAAATTGCGTAAAGACAAAGCTCCTGAATTTTCATATAAGGTATGGCAGATGATAGAAGGGGCTTATACGGATTCCAAGTTCTCGGTTGAAGAGATAGCTTCGCGTTTGCTTCTTACACGTGTTCATGTCAATCGTAAGCTTCAACAAGAGATTGGCGTTTCTCCTTCTGCTCTTATCAAAGCAAGAAGGATGGCTGCTGCCCGGGAATTGATGCAGAAGGGTGGATTGACACTTCCTCAAATCGCTGATAAGGCTGGCTTCTCCTCCGCTGCCTACCTGTCGGCTTCTTTCAAGGATTATTATGGCCAATCTCCTTCAGAACTGATGCGCTCTTCTGCTAACAAATTACATTGAAATGTTTCAAAAACTAATATGAAGAAGTATCTATTTCTAATATTTGTCCTTTTATCGCTCAGCGCATGCGTACCCCAGAATAATACCCTTACTTCTCAGGAAATCGCTGAAGGCTGGCAACTGCTTTTCGATGGTAATTCTCTCAACGGATGGCACTATTACAATGGTGACGCTATCGATGATGGAGAGTGGTTCGTAACTGACGGAGAACTTGCCGCTTCTGGCGAAGGCTCCGATTCAAAAGGATATATTGTTACAGACGAGTTGTTTGGCAACTTTGACCTCAAGTGGGAGTGGAAACTCTCGAAGGGAGGTAACAGCGGTATGCTTTATCACGTCATGGAAACACCTGACTATTCTGTTCCCTACGTTACTGGTCCTGAATATCAGATTATCGACGACGTCAATTACGCCGAGATGAATAATGGCTATATACTTGAACCTTGGCAACGTTGTGCTGTAGATTACGCCATGTATGTTCCTGATTTTGACACCGCTCCGATTCTTAAACCTGCTGGTGAATGGAATCAGTCTGAGATTATTTTTGACGATGGTCACGTTACTTATCTCCTTAACGGTGTTGTAACTGTCGAATTCGATGCGTGGACTCCCGACTGGTATGCCCGCAAAGCAGCCGGCAAATGGGCTAATTCTCCTGATTACGGTATGTCCAGCACCGGCAATATCTGCCTTCAGGACCATGGTTATCCTGCATGGTTCCGCAACATCAAGATCCGACCGCTTTAATCTGATTCTATCATGCTATGAAGATTGTCGTCGCACCCGACTCTTACAAGGGCTGTCTCAGCGCTGAAGATGTCGCCAGTGTGATAGCTTCTTCACTACATGGAGAATACCCCGACTGGAATATAGTTGAATGCCCTCTTGCTGATGGTGGCGAAGGGACGCTTGAGACGCTTATTGCAGCCATTGGTGGTGAAATACATCATGCAGTCGTCTCTGACCCTCTTGGCAGGCCGGTAAATGCTTCATTCGGCCTTAAAGGTGACACTGCCATTGTTGAAGTAGCAGAGGCCTGCGGTTTGAAGCATCTTTCGCTTTCGGAGCGCAACCCTCTTATTACTTCAAGTAATGGTTTAGGTGAATTGCTTCTCGCGGCAAGGAATGGTGGAGCCGCTCGTTTTCTTATCGGTCTTGGTGGCACAGCAACTTGCGACGGCGGGGTAGGGATGCTGCAAGTTGCCGGCCTCCGTGAAGCATTGGCCGGTTGCGATATTGAACTTCTTTGTGATGTCGACAATCCTTTTGTCGGGCCGCAAGGAGCTGCAAGAGTCTTCGCTCCGCAGAAAGGTGCTTCCGCTGAAGATGTAGAGATACTTGAGTCAAGGATGGAAGCTCATGCCGCCCGCATCCACACAGAGACAGCCATTGATGTCCGTAACCTCGCCGGTGCTGGAGCTGCAGGCGGCCTTGGCGGCGCATTCATGGCTTATTTCAATGCCAAAAGAGTTTCAGGAATAGACCGCATCCTTGACCTCGTCGGCTTCGATCAGCTGATAGAAGGTGCGGACCTCATAATAACGGGGGAAGGTCAGTCCGACGTCCAGACGCTCAGCGGCAAAGTTCCCCTCGGCGTCCTCCGCCGCTCCAACGGTATCCCCGTCGTACTGATGTCCGGCCGTATCAAAGACAGCGAAGCCCTCGCTGCCGCCGGCTTCTCCCGCCAGCTCCAAGTCAGTCCCGCCAACACACCCCTCTCCGAAGCTCTCCGGCCCGAAACAGCCCTCACCAACCTCCGCCGCGCAGCCCTCCGCCTGAGCTAAGCACCAGAACTGCTTAAAAAGCCTATTCGTTTTTTAGCGTCTCCGCCGGATTCATCCTGGCTGTCTTGAGGTAGTGATACAGAACCACGGCGGCGCACAGCAAACCTACAATCACCAGGGCCAGCAGGAACACCGACGGAATGAAGCCCACCCGGTGAGCGAACTGCTGCAGGTAATACTTCACCACCAGCCAGCCGACGGGTGCCGCAATCACATAACAGATGGCCACCGTCCTCAGATACAGCATCAGGCCCTCCGAGGTAATCTGGCCCATATCGGCTCCGAACACCCGCTTCACCGAAATCTCCATCCGCTTGTACTGCACATCCATCAGCACCTGGCCCCAGATGCCCACCAGCGACAGCAGCACCGCCAGCAGTGAGAACAGCCACACGGCCAGCCGCAGGCGCTCCTCGCCGCTGTAAAGGTTCTTGCCGATGGCATCGTAGAACTGCACTTCGAACGGCATCGTAAGGTCCATCTCCCGGAGGATGTTCCCGATTTTATCGGTGGCCGCAAGACGGTCAGCCCCCTCCGTAAGCCGGATATATGCGAACGGCATCGAGTGTCCCTTGCTGGTATGCACCTGGAACGCCACAGGAGAATCAGCCTTGCGCATAGAAGTGATATTCACATTATTGATGAAGCCGACAATCTGGTCTCCGTCGCCGCCTTCAGCAAGTTCTGCCCCATGATCTCTCATGTCCCGGGTGAGCAAGAAAGGGCCGAACTCGCCTTCATTGAAATCCCGGCCTTCCAGCACCTCCAGCCCCAGCACTTGCGGTAAGTTCCAGCTGCAGTAAATCATGCTCATCAACAACTCACCATCGCCGAAATCAGCGCCCTGGGTAGAATAGGTATCAGACCCTCCGATAAGGTCATTTGCAAAGGCTACATCCTCCACTTCCGGAAACGCGCATAAGCGTTCCCGCAGCCAGTCTGCATTTTCACGGCCGTTTTCTCCGCCGATATTCACCACAGCCAGGTTATTCTTGTCGTAGCCGCAGGGGTATTCCTGCATATACCGGCTCTGCCTCTGCATAAACAACACAAAGATGAGTAAGGCTATGGAAACCACAAACTGCACACCCACCAGCACCGAGCGGAGCGTCTTTCCGGACTGTGACAGCCCGTAGTTTCCCCGGAGGATAAGCGCCGGCTGCCCGGAGGTCGAATAGATGCCCGGCCAGATACCGGCAATGATGCCAGTTGCCAGTGCCACCGTTCCTACGAAAACCAGAAGGCCCCAGTTCTTGCTCAGCGTAAAGGCCTGCATCAGCACACCCTGCGTTGTCAGCGCCTTCGATATCGGCCCCAGCAGCATGGCGGCCACTACAAAAGCGCAGATGCACCAGATGACGGCCTCAGCCACCACCAGCGCCCGCAGGCGTGCCGTAGAGGAGCCCAGGATCTTCTGCAAATTGATATTCCGGATGCGCAGCGGAGTCAGCGCCACATAGAAGTTCGTGAAATTGATAAGGCCGATGGCCAGGATAAGGATGGCGATAGCGATCAGCAGAAGCAACTGCGACCGGCTGCCGCTCTTATAGACATTTCCCTCATTCCGGAAATAGATGCTGGTCAGTGTAACCAGCTCGATGGGTTTGAGCCAATCCCCGTACGGAGTAAAGTCGAAGTGGCTGTTGAATTCATCTGCAACAGCCTCTGCGTTGCCCGCTTCGTCAAGCAGCAGATAGCAGATGAAATTGGCGCCGCCGTAGGAACCCTTCTGGACATCTCCGACTGTCAGATACAGGTCGTTTCCCAGCTGAGTATTGGAAGGGAAATCCTCATAAACGCCAGTCACGGTGATTTCACGAGGCAGTTCCATATACTTGGCATCCGTCTTCAGCAGCTTGCCAAGCGCCGACTCCCCGGGGAACAGGTTCTCTGCCAGAGACCGGGGAATAATCACGGAATTGGGCCTTTCCAGTGCGTGAGAATCTCCCTCAACCATCTTGATGCCGAAGACATCGATGAACCCCTCAGAGACGAAGAGAAGCTCCCTCTTGTAACCCGCCGGAGTCTCGCCTTCCTTTGCTGTGGAGAAATATATCTCCCCCATGAAAGGCATCACCGTGCATCCCGCCTCGATATGGGCTGATGAAGCGATTATGTCATCAGCGAAGCCCCTCGGGAAGATGTTCCGGAAGAGCGTTTCGTCGCCTGTCTTGTCGGCCCGGAACACCCTGTCTGCCGTAGGATGACATTTGTCGAACGACAGTTCATAATCCACCTGCAGAAAGATCAGGGCAAACGCCACTAATGCAGCCACCAGTCCCGTGAAGTTCAGGACCACCGCCACCGGATACCGGCGGATAAGGCTCTTTAGATTTCGTAGTATCATAGTTATTCTTTCTTCAATTCAATCGCAGGATTCGTCTTCGCCGCTTTCAGTGTCTGCCAGAGGACGGTGAAGAAGGCGATGGCCAGGGAGATGATGATTGCTACGGCGAAGACCCAGCCGTAATTGTCCACACGGTAAGAGAAGCGCTGCAGGTAGAGCCGGGAAGCCCAGATGGCAAGCGGGATGCCAATGGCGCAGGCTATGCCCGTCAGTATCATATAGCCTTGGACATTGCGCCAGGTCTCGCTGTACACATCGGCTCCGAAGACCTTGCGTACGGCAATCTGCTTGGTGTTCTCATCGGCGAAGTAGGTACTCATAGCCAGTAGGCCCAGCAGGGCGATAATAACGGAAAGTACTGCAAAGAGCTCCACCAACCGCAAGGTCCGGCGCACCGGTTCAAGTTGCTGTTTGACGATATCCTTGACAAAACCGCACATATAGGCATTTTCCTCCGTACCGACTGTTTCCCTGCGGAATTCCTGATACGCTTGCTGGATTTGCAGGCTATAGGACTTATCCTCTCCTGTAGTTCCGATGAGCAAACTGTTGGCAAACATCAACTTTTCGGCTCTGTCCACGATGACGCCGCCGTTGGGATTCGGATTCAGTTCCGAAGCCGGACGGGTGGGGAAATCTACAACCGTGCCACCTATATATTCCGGCTGCGCGCCATTCATGTTTATCATCCTGGGAAAGACTGTGGAAGTGTCAGACACATTGGCTGCCCGGAAAGCAGTTTCTGTCATCCACAGAGAACGGAGCAGGGGATGTCCGAAATCTTCCTTCACCTCCAATCCAAGTAATTTGAAGTAGGTAGTGTCACAGATAATCAAAGGCATTGCGACATGCTGTTCCTCGCTGGCCTGGATGTACATTGTCATATTGATGAGTCCAGGCAGCCCACGCCCTATGCCGGCCTCCGTGACGAAGGGAAGCTGTTCCAGCTTGTCCTTGAGAAGTTTCATATCGTCGTACCCTCTCGATGTACCATCAAGATAATACCGGTTGTCAACCGCTGAGTGCATGGGGCGCGTTAGCATGTGGCGCATCTGCACTTCCATTACCAGGGCCATCGCAATCAGAAAGACGGCCATCACGTTCTGTACAACTATAAATACCCGGCTCAACACCATCTTGTTCCTGCGCCGCAGGGTTCCTTTCATTACATCAAGAGGTTCGTAGCGCGACGCCGCAATGGCGGGAAGCAGACCACAGAGAGTTCCCAGGAAAAGGATTCCGATGATGTATGCCGCTATATACCCGGGCGTTACCATAAAGGTGAGTTTCACCCCGTTGTCGGTCATTCCGGCGGTAGCCAGTTCTGGATCTACCGTTGATACCAGACTGTTCATCATAGGCGTCAGCCACCAGGCCAGCAGCGAAGCCGCCACGAAGCAGACAGCAGTGAACGCAAGCGATTCGCTGATGTATTTCCAAAGGATGCCGGATTTATCTTCCCCTAACAGCCTCCGGGTAGCCATTTCCTTGGAACGCTTGGCCGTGAGCGCCAGGCTCAAATTCACGTAGTTGAAGATGGCAGACAACAGCAGGAGCAGTACGACTACGATGAGCAACTGCAGCATCTGGCGGTTGCCGATTCGCGTGATGCCATTGCTGTTTCCGGTATGGAAGAAGGCGTCGTCCATCCGGTATGGATGCCACTTCTCAACGCGTTCCGCCGTCCAGGTGGGGTCGTAGTTCTTATGCATCAGGGCCTTTATCTTGGCATTTACATCGTCCAGATTGGCATCTTCCCTTACCTTGTACCAAGTGGAGAATGAGCCAAGGCTATTGAAGGCTCTGGGCTGGTAGGCCCCATAACTGTCAGAGATGTGAGTAATCACATCGTAAGGCATAAAAAACGAATCGTCGAAATCGGCATACACACCTTTGACGGTGCATATTTTGTCGTCTACTTTCAGTGTGCTGCCCACAAGGCTCTCCCCGTCTCTGGCGATGCGACGGGCAAGGGACTCGCTGATGAGAACGTCCGTCTTGCCGACAAAGTCTTTTGAGCTGCCTTCAATAAGTTTATACTGAGGAAATACTTCAAAGAACTCTGCATCGGCATCCATCCCGCTGATACTTAAACTGTTGTCGGCAAGCTCTATGACAGGCTGCCATAGCATAGCAACGTGGGTTACCACCTCCACCTCGGGGATGTTCATCTCCAACTCTTCCTTGTCCCAGTAGCTCAGGCCCAGGTACTCGTCCGTTCCGAGCACGAATGTACGCTTCCAGTCCGGCGACTCGTGCGCCACCTTGTACTGCTGCACCACATAGCTTCCGATTAATATTACGAATGCCAGGCTTACGGCCAGCCCCACCGCCTCAATGGCAGTGTAAAGCTTGTTTCGGGACAGGAATTTCAGATAACTCTTCATACTACTCATTCTTTAGCGATTCCACCGGATTGGCGCGGGCAATGCGAAGGCAGTTCAGCACTACCACGCACAGCACAATCAGCAGCACCAGAGCCGCACCTCCGATGAAATAGAGAGGATTCAGGGATACTTTTTCGGCAAACTGCTCCAGCCACTTGTGGGCCACGAAGTAGGCGGCTACGCAGGCGATGACGGCCATCACCGACGACAGTGCCAAGATGTTCTTGGCGAACACGCCCAGGATATCCCGGGTGGTGGCTCCGTTGATCTTGCGCACGGCCATCTCCTTGCTGCGGCGCAAGGATTCGTCACGAATGAAGCCGATCAGACCCAGCAGAGCAATCAGCAGCGAGAACACGGCTCCCAGCGCCATAGTATTGCGCATCTTCTTGCTGTCCGCATAGGCAGCGCGCATCTGTTCTTCATAAGAAATGATCTCAATCTCCCGGCCTTCCAGGGCCTGTTCCAGTGCGGCGCGTAATGCCGGAAGTGACGCAGGATTCACCTTGAACAGGATATGCGGCATATAGTCCTTTCCAATCTCGCCAGGGAACATAACGCTCGGGCGCGGATCGACACCTTGCAGGTTCCCGATCAGATAACTCTTATACACGCCGGTGATGGTGTAATAATACGGAATCCCATCATCTTCGCTAATAGGGGCGTGCCCTGTAATAAACACCTGTTTGCCGACTGCGCCGTCGCTCCAGTCCGTGAAATCGGCCATCCTTGCCACAAACTTATCGTCCACTACTATCTCTAATTCATTCTCTGGAGCCCGCCCCTCAAGGAACTGGATATCCATCAGGTCGTAAAAGCCGGAAGAACATTCATATTGGTCTGCAATATTGAATAATTCCCTATTGTCACCGGGGATATACACATTGTCTCCGCTTGACCCCTGGTAGGGCAAGTTGTAGCAGGCGGCCACGCCATTCACCTCTGGAAGGTTCCTGAGCACATCAATTGCCCTTGTCTGGGCCTGCCTGTCACGGTCATACATACTGATGTAGTACAAGTTTTCATATGAATAGCCTGGATTACTGTGATTCACCATCTCATACTGTCTGCCGATGATTAGCAGCATCACCACCAGGAACACATTGATAAGCACCTGCACACCAAGAAGACCCAGCTTCCACCGGCGGGAATTCTCCGTATAGTTCTTAAGCGCCACATTCACCGGAATTCGCTTGTACAACTCAGCAGGGACAAAGATGGAGATAACCATCACAAAGAGCAGCAGCACCCCAATGGCCGCAATGCTCTGAGGTACCAGAAGTGTGGTGAATGGTACGCCCAGCAAATTCTGGACAACGCCACGGCCTGCGAAGATGATTGCCACGGCCAAAGCCAGCGACAATACGATATGCAGCAGCGCCTCTTTCGTTAACATTCCGTAGATATGCTTTCCTTCAGCTCCGTAGCATTTCCGCACACCTACTTCCTTCGAGCGCTTCACCAGCGACGAAATCACGATAAGGATATAGTTCAGCAGAGAGATAAGGATCAGCAGGGCCGCCACGATAGACAGCAGGATGATCTGAGTCCTTACGCCCTGGGATGATGTGTGCAGTTTGATGAACGGCTTCAGATAGTACCTCAACTGCAAGCCCTGTGCTTCAAACTCCTCAATATGCTGGTGGACCTCCTGCATCTTCCGGATGGCATCTGTGAGAGTTGCCGGGTCCACACCGGCAGCAAGCTTAACATATCCTTTGTAGCGGTCGTTGCCCATCCAGTTGGTTGTACTCCACTCGCTATAGGTAGCCATCGACAATAGGATGTCATAATCCAGGCTTCCGTTTTTCGGGAAATCCTCGAAGACACCTTCGATGGTCGCCTTGAAATCCAGCTGATCTTCATTGGCAATCTGAAGGCCGAGGACGCTGCTGATGTCATCCTTCGACGATTTGAGGAGCTTTTCCGCGAAACTGCGGCTCACCATCACCGAGCCCCATTTTCCAAGCGCTTTTGTCGGGTCGCCTGCCAAAATCGGGCGATCGAAAACTGTGAAGAAGCAGGTGTCTGCACAGACCAGCGTTGCTTTCAGTTTATTGCCATCCTCGTCTTGATAAGTGTCGCCGTTGAAAATAAAGGTGGTACGAGTCCCTGCTTCTACGCCAGGCACTTCCTCCATAAAGCCTACCGCAACAGCACCGCTCACTTGGTCATAATCGTTCTCATCTCCGTTCTGCGAATACCAGGTATAGATAGAATACACCCGATCGATGTCCTTGTAGAAGCTGTCGTAGCTGAGCTCAAAGAACACCTTGGCAATGAGCACAATGCCCACCGCCAGCCCCACGCCCAGGGACAAGACTTTGATTAGAATATCGCTTTTTGATCTCATTTCTGCTCTTTAGTGCTCCTACCGTCCGTGATTTTGGGACGGCGGGCGCACTTACAGTTCGTTCTTAACGTCGGAGACAATCTGACCGTCGAAGAGGTCGATGGTGCGCTGGGCGCAGGCGGCATCCTTCTGGGAGTGAGTAACCATCACGATGGTGGTGCCTTCCTGGTTCAGTTCCTTCAGCAGGTCCATCACTTCCTTGCCGTTCTTGGAGTCGAGGTTACCGGTGGGCTCATCCGCGAGGATCAGCTTCGGGCCGGCGACGACGGCACGGGCGATGGCCACGCGCTGCTGCTGACCGCCGGAGAGCTGCTGCGGGAAGTGGTTGGCACGGTGGCTGATGGCCATACGCTTCATAATCTCTGTCACCTTGGCCTTGCGCTCGGAAGCGGAAATATTGAGGTAGCGAAGCGGCAGCTCGATGTTCTCATACACATTGAGTTCGTCGATGAGGTTGAAGCTCTGGAACACAAAGCCGATGTTGCCCTTGCGGAATTTGGTGCGCTCTTTCTCCTTAAGGCCGCCGACCTCGGTGCCGAGGAGCTCGTAGGAACCGCTGGTGGGATTGTCCAGCAGGCCGAGGATGTTGAGCAGCGTGGACTTGCCGCAGCCCGAAGGGCCCATAATGGCGACGAACTCGCCGTCCTTGATTTCGAATGAAACACCGTTGAGAGCTGTAGTTTCGATTTCTTCCGTGCGGAAGATCTTGGTAAGATTGTTAACCTTGATCATAATTGTATTATTGTTATTGTTTATTCTATTCTTTCTTCAATGCCTCGGCGGGATTGGTCCGGGCGGTCTTGATGCTCTGGTAGAGGACGGAAATGATGGCGATCAGGGCGACCACCAGGCCGGCCAGGGCGAAAATCCACCAGTGAAGGACGATGCGGTGGCCGTAACCCGAGAGCCAGCGGTTCATAATGAACCAGGCGATCGGAACACCGATGACAAAGGCAACTCCCACCATCTTCATAAAGGACAGCACCAGTTCCCTCAGCACACCGGAATAATCGGCGCCAAAGACTTTTTTTACAGATACGCTGCGGATTTCCTGCTGCATATAGTAGGAACTCATCGCGAAGAGGCCGAGGGCGCTCACCAGGATGGAAAGCAGAGTAAAGATGAGCACGATGTTCAGAACTCGGCTTTCGTCTTTGAAGCCTTCTTCTATCATCTCCTCAATATAAGTCCCCGCGAACATTCTGCCAGGGAACACTTCATCCACAATGGCCTCAACTTTCTTGCGGGCGACATTCTTATCTCCATTGGTCTTGACCACCAGCACCCAGGGGAAATTGTCGTCCGGGCTTTCTTTCCAGTTGTAGATCATTGCCGCGCTTTGGGCCGATTCGAGCGGACGCACCTTGAAATCGTAGTAAACGCCGCCGATGGGGAAACTGCCGTCCGCTGAAGTCACATATTCGGTCTCCGACTCTTCGATGCCTATCAACTTGAAGGCGTATTCGTTCAGCCACCAGGCTCTCTGGTGATTGTCCTGCTTTTCCTTCAGCCCCAGGATCTGGAAATACTGGTCGTCTCCCTGGATCTGCTGGAACGATACCCAGTTCCCGGCGCCCACTTCCATAGTGATGTTATTCGTTCCCTCCAACGGAATGCCGTTGCCCTGCCCCACTTCTTCCACGCAGGTTTCCGATTTCAGGCGGTCCACCAGCGGGCGGAGCTGTCCGCTCTGTCCGAAATCATTTTCGATGACAAGTATGTCTTTAGTGTTGTATCCCAGGTCGGCCATTATCATATGACGGATCTGGAGACCCATCGTCAGGGCGCTCACCAGCATCACGACCGCAACCACATTCTGCAGGACGATGATGACCTTGCTGTAGACGGTTTTCGTCTTGAGCCGCAGCGTCCCCCTGACGATCTCGATAGGCTGTGCACGCTGGATGAGCAAGGCAGGAACGATGCCGGCCAAAATGCCGAGCACAACGATGAAGGCCAGCACCAGCAACACATTAACCGGGGTCACCGCCTTGAAAATTGACACCTGATATTCCAGAAGACGGGATGCCTGCGGAGAAAGCGCCTCTGCCAGCAGGATGGCCAGCAGCATCGAGATGCCGCAGATGATGGTGCTCTCGGCAATGACTTTCAGGAAAATACCCCGTTTATCGGCTCCAACGAGCCTGCGGGTGGCCATCTCTTTGGCGCGGAAGCCCGTCAGGGCAGTGGTCATATTGATATAGTTGAGCACGGCGAAAGCCAGGAGCAGCAGGCACATCGCCAGGAGAAGGTTCACGAAATCCCGGTTGCCGATTTGAACGGTTCCATTCCAGTCGAGAGTGCCTTCATCGAGGAAATACAATTCTCTCAACGGTATGAGGCGGACCTGGTCGCAGTTGCTCTGATAGATCCAGAAATTCTCTTCCAGCCAATTCAGCAGCTCCCCTTTCTTGGCCCCAAGGTCGGCGCCCGGGTATGTCATCACGAAACAGGTACCGGCTGCAGCGTTGCCCATATACACATCGTGCGCCGAATTGGTTTTCGGCATCATCTCGCCGCGGACCAGCACATCCGGCGTCTTGAGAATGGAGTTGCCGAAATCCTTCAGGACGCCGCAGA
>Ga0310786_10005632_pt1 | contig 16915 bp, 16 predicted proteins | sample AusTroGonzalo_MG_FD_203881 | JGI IMG/M metagenome (GOLD analysis project Ga0310786, IMG submission 203881) | Bovine rumen microbial communities from tropical cattle in Woodstock, Queensland, Australia - Gonzalo_03 (v2) (version 2) | ecosystem: Host-associated > Mammals > Digestive system >... | reverse complement strand
TGGATGTTCCCCACGCCGTATCTCACTTTGACTGCTGCTACGACAACGTGGCGGTGTTTACCATTACCATTCCATTTATCCAAAAAGAGAGCAAAGATAATGAATAAAAAATCCGAAGAAGCCCCAATCGTAGGGTATGCAGAACATCGGGAGTATGGCACGCTATTTATGTCGGCGCGCAGCGACGATGACAAAGACGTGTGCATTTGGCCTCCATACTCATGCTATATGCGCAACCTCTCCTCGCCGGAGAAACACATCTACGCACTTATATGGTGTGAAGAGTTCATCGCAAAGAACCCATACTTCTGCGAAACGGAGGAGTATATCTCCACGTGGATAGGAGTAACGATAAGGCAGACAAGAAGGTACATCAAAAATCTTCTCGACGGTGGCCATATCCAGATAGTCAAACGTCCGAACAAATGTCGCCACGACCCTTCTGCCTACGTAATAGTGAAAGACGATCCGGACAGGCTCGAAGCGATTGAGTGCTGGAAAGACCCAAAAGGAGCACTTGAGAAGTATAAAAGATACCTCAAAGAGAAACAAGCGGCACAACGAGCCGCCAAGTAAGTAAAGACAGGCACCCCGAATTAGGGTGCTTGTTTGTTTATCTTAGAGAGGACATTAGAAAGGTGGGCGGACATTATACATAGGGGTTGAGAGGACATTAGAAAGGTGGGCGGACATTATACATAGGGGTTGAGAGGACATTAGAAAGGTGGGCGGACATTATACATAGGGGTTTTGACCAATTTTTGCACTTTTTCAAGAAATAAAAAAAAGGAATAAGAAAAAGAAGCAAAAAGAATATATAAAAAAAACAAAGAACGAGAGAGAATAAACGCGCGAGGATTTTTTTGATGTCTTTTTTTTTGATGATTTCAGTAAGAGAAAGAACCAAAGAGGATATAGAAGCAGGATCTTCACCGATTCACGCTTAAAAAAAGGGGGGCGCGCGGCCTCCGGAACATAAAACAGCATGCAGCAAGGCGGGCGGAGGTTGTCTCTTCTTCGTTTCCAAAGCCTGCCAAGCTGCGCAAAGAGAAAAGAACGATGCAAGAGCAATGGCGCGACATAGCAGGTTACGAAGGGCGCTACCAAGTGAGCGACCAGGGCAGAGTGCGCCGGACAGCATGCGAGATAACTCAAGGCAACGGCCATTCGGAGATAACCTACAGCATTCCGCCACGTCTCTTGCGCTCGTTCGAAAGCAACTGCAGTTACCAGCGCATAGGCTTGCGCATGAACGGACAACGCAAGTACTACAACGTTCATCGTCTCGTGGCGCAGGCATTCGTGCCCAACCCGAGCAACCTGCCGGAAGTGAACCACAAAAACGAGGACAAGAGCGACAACCGCGCCGAGAACCTCGAATGGGTAACATCGGAGCAGAACTGCAACCACGGCACACGCAACAAGCGGATTTCGGACAACACCTCTCGCAGCAGACGAGTGCTCCGGATGACACAGTGCGGCTCGGAGGTGAAAGAGTACAAAAGTATCAGCGCAGCATCGCGCGAAACAGGCATAAGTGTTGCTTCTATCGGTGGCGTTTGTCGAGGCGAACACCACACCGCAGGAGGCTACAAATGGCAATACAAATAGGATATGGCAGGCAAAGGAAACAAGAACAAACTGCAGCCAGTTAGAACCAAGCGTGAAGCAAGTCTAAGAGGCAGAAACGGCGGAATACGCTCCGGCGAGGCACGCAGAGCGAAGAAATCGCTGCGTGAAACAGTGCTCATGCTCCTCAACGGCAAGTGCACGGAAGCCGAAGCAAAGAAGCGCATGGCTGACCTTGGTATCTCTGCAAAGGAGATGACGAATCAGATGGCAATGACTGTCTCGATGTTCCAGGAGGCCATGTCCGGCAACGTGCAAGCGTTCAACTCTCTGCGCGACACAGCCGGAGAAAAGCCCGCCACGGAGATAACCGGAAAGAACGGCGAGCCTATCTCCATCATGCAGGAGCGTGAACTGACAGCGGAAGAAGCAGCTGCGTTCTACACAGCACTTGACAAAAAGATATGACGGAGAAGCAGATCATATGGCATTGTATCAAGACGGACACCCTCTGGGCGACCCGCTACTTCTTCTTTGAGGAGAACAACCGCAAATTCAACGTGGGCGAGCACCACAAGAAGATTGCGGCCGCTTTGGACGATGTCTTTGCCGGCAAGTGTACGCGCCTTATCATCAACTGCCCACCGCGTTACAGCAAGACGGAGATGCTCAAGGCTTTCGTGAAAAAAGGCCTGGCTATCAACCCTGCATCCAAGTACATCATGCTGTCCTACTCCGCCAACCTGGCGCTGGACAACTCCGAGCGCATCAAGGACGCAGTGACGAGCGACTGGTATCGCGAGCTGTTCCCGTGGGTGGAGGTCAAGAAAGACAGCCACTCGAAGCAGAAGTGGTACACGACAGCCGGAGGAGGCATCTACGCCACATCCTCGGACGGCCAGGTCACCGGCTTTGGTGCTGGTATCGTCAAGGAGGAGGGTGCGGAAGATTTCGAGATAGAGGCCAACGGAGGCTCCTGGGGAGGTTGTATTCTAATCGACGACCCACTGAAACCACTCGACGCTTCATCGCCCGTAAAGCGGCAAAAAGTGAACGACCAATTCGAGAACACGATCCGCTCCCGCGTGAACGATCGCTCCACGCCGATCATCATCATCATGCAGCGCTTGCACAAACAAGACCTTTGCGGCTACCTACTCGACCTCGAGCCGGAGGAGTGGACGGTTCTCTCCCTGCCGGCGCTGTCCAAGGACGAGAACGGCAACGAGGTGGCGCTCTACCCGTTCAAACATACCGTAGAGGAGTTGCACAAGATTCAAAAGGCGAACCGCTTCACGTTCGAGACGCAGTACCAGCAGAACCCGCAGGCCATAAACGAGAAGTTGTGGCTCTTCGCTTTCGACAGGGCGCGTCACACCGGACACGTGGAGTACGACCCGAACTACCCGCTTGTCATGTCATGGGACTTCAACCGAAACCCGATGACCTGCACGCTGTTCCAACACGTGAACGGCCAGGCGCGAGGCGTGGAGTGCATCCGGCTCGAGAACGCCACAACGCGAATGGTCTGCAAGGAGATTGGCGACAAATACCCAGACGCTTTCTTCCTTGTCACGGGAGATGTGGCCGGCAAGAACGCCACCACGCTCTCCCTGCTCAACAACTACGACGTGGTCAAGGCTTACTTTGGCCTTACCAAATCGCAGATGCAGTACAGCGGCACGAACCCGCGCCTGGCGGACAGCCGGTACTTTATGAACAGCCTCTTCGAACAATACGACATCGTATTCGACAGCGAGAAATGCAAACCCGCCATCTTCGACTTCGAGAACGTGCTGTCCGATGACGAAAACAAACCAGTGAAGGACTCCCGCGAGAATGTAGCGCAGCAGGCGGACTTCCTTGATAACGTGCGCTACTATTTCCACCGGTTCTACAAGGAACTGCAACCGAATTACTAACATGGCAACCAAGACAACCCAGGACAAGTACATCGAACAGCGCATCAACAGCTGGAAGATTGACATCGAGGCGCTCATGCGCGAGATAAGCGCAGCGCGCAACAGCCAGAACATCAAAGGCGCACAAAACGAGGGGCACTTCAAACTGCGCAGCCAGACCGTGCAGAACTTCCTGCAGAAAGCCTACGACGCTTTGGAGAAATACTAACATGATCGAACGCATCGTCATATTGGCACTCATTATCACGGCCGTCCACGTTTCCACGTGGGAGGGCATGATTTTCCACAAGCCTGCAGAGGCGCTCGGGGAGTGGCTCGACAAACATCATCTTGTCACAATGCGCAAGCCCCTCTTCGAGTGCCTTATCTGCATGGGCGGTATCTACACGCTCATTCTCGACCCGATCATCTTCGGGCTGTCGTGGTGGGTGCTGGTGGACATGCTGGCGGTCATAGGACTGAACACACTAATCTCGGCAGCAACCTGCCGGCTAAACGAATGAGCATCGAAGCGGAAACATTAGGATTTGTCTTTTCCAGGATCGGCTGCCCCTGCAACGGATCTCCGCGCATCTACACCAAGGATGTGGACGGATCGCAGCAGAAGCTGACCCTCTGGGAGAAACGTAACACGTGGCGGCTGGAGGCCAACCGCGTCGTGATCGCGACCGGCACGGCATCCGACCTCACCACAAAAATCAAAGCAATATGGGACTTATAAGCGAACTTGCAGAGGTGTGGCGCATCGAAATGGACAAGCGCCGAAAGCAGAAGGAGAAGTACCGCATCGAGTACGCCTTTACATCCGGCGGCACGAAGTACTATCGTTTTGCTGACATCAGCAACTTGCCTTACGAGCGAGGGCTGATGGCTCTCAACGTGTACAACGAGGTGGAGATGCGCTGCTCGCGTGAGTTCCTCATCCGGTACGCAGACACGATCGACAAGCTCCTGCACGAACAGCAAATCGACATCTTCAAAATCAACCAACTCAACCAGGTGCTCAAGCAGCGGCTCACGATGACGACGGACACCGAGCTGCTCTACAAGCTCGCCAGCGTCTGCTTCTTTGACAAGACAGAGAACCCTGCCGTCTATGAGCCGGAGTACGCAGAGAAGAAAATAGCCAAGTGGCGGAAAGATAAAGGGGTGCGCGATTTTTTTACGCAGAAGCCTTTGTTGGAGTTAATGCCATTCTTGCGGAATGTCGACACCGATTTGGACACCTATTCAGCGATGTGCGACGAACTGAACAAGATACATTCGGAGTGTCTCCGTATAGCCAACTCGGGCAAAGAATAGACGAGATGGAAAAATGGAAGGACATCGTGGCCGACGGCAACCTCCAGAACCTCGAACACATGACCTTTCTTGAATTCATGGCCAAGCTCGACCGAACCATCGAGAGAGCAGAGCAAGACGCGAAAGCAGCAAAGGAACGTATAGAAGCAATGAAACGACATGGCAGATAACATCATCATAAAAATCACGTCGGAAGCCAACCTCTCCGATGCGCAGAAGCAGCTCGCTGACTTGACCAAGCAGGCGGAAGAGTTGAATGCCGAAATGGCAAACTCTCAAACAGCCTACGAGAATGAGGTGGCGGCCATAAAGAAACTGAAACTCCCTCGCGAGCAAGAGGAAGAGCAGCTTCGAAGAATGAAGCAAGAGTTTCGGCAGACAAACCTGGAGCGCAAGGATCAAATAAAGGAAACCAATAAATCCATCAAGGCGCTATCCGACCAAGTGAAAGCCTACAAGACTCTCAACGGCGAGTCCGGAAAGGTGGTGCAGCAACTGCGCGCCATGCGTGAGCGCTTGATGGAGATGGAAGATGCCGGAGAATTCGGCACAAAGGCTTTCACAGATCTCTCCATTGCTGCAGCCCAACTGGAAGACCAAATCGGCGACACGCAGCAAAGAATCCGCACCCTGGCCAGCGACACGAAGAATATGGATGCGCTCATGGGTCTGGGCGACGGCCTGGCCGGCTCGTTCTATATCGCCACATCAGCTGCAGAGGTCTTTGGGGATGAGATGGAGGGGCTGCAGAAGGCATTCTACAAGGTGCAGGCGGCCATGTCGGTTGTCTCCGGCGCACAGCAGGTGTACAATGCACTCCAGAAGGACAGCGCTTTCCAGGTGGTGTTCAACACGGCTATTGAGAAGCTTGCAGCCAAATCAAAGGACAAACAAACAGCATCCCTCACTCGAAACACGAAGGCGTGGATCGTGAATGGGGCTGCCACTGCAGGCTCTTCCATCAAGCTTGCTGCACACACGGTGGTCACAAAGCTTGCAACCGTTGCGCAGGCCGCTCTTAATGCCGTCATCTATGCAAACCCGTTCGTGCTCCTGGCAGCAGCCATTGCGGCCGCGACAGCAGCCATCGTTGGCTTTGTCAAGTACAACTCCGAAGGCGCAAAGGCTGCAAGAGACTACGAAAAGGCGAGCAAAGAACTTGAGGTGACCATGTCGAAGGTGGCTGTCGGACAAGCCGGCCGCGACAGGGAAAGGCAGAAACAGATAGAAAAGACACAAGAGGCCGAGGAGAAAGCGCTGTTTGAAGCGAGGAAGCGGAACGCATCCGAAGTCGAGCTCGCGCAGACACGCGCGTACTACGCAAAGAAGAATGCCGAGGATACGAAGAAATACAACGACGAGGAGATCGCACGGAACAACAGAGTGGTCACCAGCACATATAATGTCATGAAAGCCGCAGAGCGGCGCGCTGCCGAAGCGCTCAAGCGCGCGGAGCAGGGCAAGAAGCTGTCGGAAATACAGAAGCAGGCGATTGACGACCTCGTCGACGCGCAGCAGAAGTACAACGATGCCATGCAGAAGAGCTCCGATCTGCTCAAGGAGACAAACGAGGCGCAGCGAACCGCTCAAGAGAAAGAGCAAGAGCTTGCGGAGGCTCGCAAGCAGGCTGCTTTGGACTTGCAGCAGACGCAGATTGACCTTATGCAGGAGGGCGCTGCAAAGGAGATCGCGCAGATTAAGTTCAACTACAAGGAGAAGCTCAAGGAGGTGCAAAAGGGCACTGCACTTTACAAGGCGCTCGAGGCGAAGGCGGCGACGGAGATCCAGGCCGTGCGCGACAAGTATGCCGAAAAGGCACGCCAGACAGCAATCCAGAACCAGAAGAATCTGCTGACGCTCATGTCTCAAATGACCGGAACGGAAGAGGACTACCAAGCGCAGTTGGACATGCAGAAAAACATCCTCAAGAAAGAGGCCGATGACCAGATAAAGACAATACAGGCTGCCGTCAAGAGACGCGAGATGACAGAGGAGGAAGGGAAAGTGAAAATCACTGCCATCCGTCTGCAACTGCAGAACGACCTAAAAGATGTCGACGATCGAGAGATTGCGCGCCAAGAGGAGCAGGCCAAACGGCTCATGGCTATTGATGTCCAGGTGGCGGAGGCACGCAAGAACGCGCTGACCGGTGCGGAGAGTGTGGAAGAGCAGAAAGCCGTCCTGGACGATTACTACGACGCACTCAAGCAGCAAGTCGAAAAGGAAGCCGAACTGGAGCGCCAGGCGGTCAACCGATCCACGGACACCCAGGAGGTCAAGTCGGCGAAGATTGAGGAAATAAACCTCCAACTGCAGACAAAGCTTACTGAAATAGACAAACAGGGTGCGGAAGACCGGATCGCTGTCGATGACCAATATCTCGCCGAGTTGGAAAGAGCCGTCACAACGGCCGAATCCAAGCTCGAAAGGGCACAGACAGGCAGCGACAAGCTGGAGGCCTTACGCGAAGTATATGACGCGCAGCTCGCGCTTTACGACGAGCAGCAGCAGTCGCTCGACGCGAAGTACCTCGCCGGACTTATCTCGTACCAGGAGTACAAGCAGCAGGAATTTGAGATAGCAAAGGCGGTAGCAGACGCAAAGGTACAACTCCAGCAGGAATCGACACAAGCGGTCATCGCTGGCTTCGAAACCGCGCTGTCGTACATCCAGCAGATCTCCGACCTCGCCTTTGAGGCGCTCGGCCAGAACGTGCAGGCGGAGATGGACAAGCTCTCGGAGATGTACACCACCGACGCCGAGGAGGCGAAGAAGAATTCCAACAAGAAGCTCATCACCCAGGAGGAGTACGACAAGAAGGAGGCTGCGCTGAAGCTCAAGAAAGCCAAGTACGACAAGACCCAGGCGCTCATCAATGCTGCCATCAACACGGCGCTGGCTATCACGGCCGCGCTGACCCAGGCTCCTCCGGCAAGCTATGTCATGGCGGCTATCAACGCTGCAATGGGTGCAGCCCAGATCGCGGTCATCGCAGCCAAGCCGCTTGCTCAATACGCGAAAGGCCGCAAGGGAGGACGTGGAGAATACGCCATCGTAGGCGAGAAAGGCGCGGAGTTGATGTACGTGCCGCAAGGCGCATCGATCGTGCCACACAACAAAATAAACCGGCCGGAAACGTGGCCGGAGTACAACGTGCCGAAGCTCAACGTGCCCGAGCTGCCGAACATCGGCCAAACCATCAACCAATTCGTCAAGTCCACGGATGGCGGGCTGGTTATCGACTACGACAAACTCGGCGAGGCAGTCGCTCGCAACATACCCAAGCAGCAGGCTGTGACCGTCAACGTTGACCGCTCCGGCATCAGCGTTTCGCACGGCGGCAGCAGGCGCACTTACCTCAACACCAAGTACCAAGGGACATGGAACTGACGCACAAACTGACATATAACAGCACCACCTACGTTATCGAAGAGCCTGCCGGCTTCGACGGGCTCAAGATGACGCTCAAGCGCCACGACTACCACGGCATTGGGGCGGAGGTATCATCCGGCGAGCTGGAGTTCTATGGCGTTGGGCACAACGTTATCAAGCTGGCCTACGACGCCAACATCGACGCTCCGGTGGTTTACGAGGTTTTTGCCGGTACGGACGTCATCTACAGCGGCAGTGTTGACCTCTCCACATGCAGTTTCCTTGAGGGCGACTACAAAAGCGTATCGGTTAAGGTGGGCGAGATTGGCATCAAGACCACGTTCAACAACCGCGTCGACAAGGAGGTCAACCTGCGTGACCAGAAAACGATCGACGGAACACTGATCCCTACGGGCAAGCGCGCTGTCGAGTACCTGCTGCAGTTGCCCACCAAGCAGCTCTGTCACACGAACCGGCTGTCGCAGCCCCAGGGCAAGAGCATCGTTAATCCCAACACGGGCGCGTACTTCCCAATTAACAGCAGCCCCGCATCTTTCAATTTTCTTCTGGACAAGGTGGACAAGAGCGAGTACGGCCAAATCAACACATCGACTACGACCGACCCGCTGTATTCCGTTGACGATGTGACGGAGTTCCGCAAGCAGTACGGCGCGGGATGTACCTCGGCGCTGTCCGGAACGTTCATCGCCACGCTGCACTACCGGCTGACACTCGACAACGGATGGCAGCACGTAGTCAGCTCCGGCTACCCGCAAACTACAGCAAGGTACTATTCCGTTTGTGCCAGGAGACGGCCGGAGGCTTTTCGTGCAAGATACGAAGGGAACGGTAAGTTTAAGGACACTGATGGTGGTGACGATGATCCATACTACACGGACGTATTCCTTTGGAACGACGACGCTGATGCAGGAGGAAACGGAGTGATTCGGTTCGGTGTGCGAAACACGTATGTTTCCGTCATTCCATCCCAACTTGAGAACTACTCCCGCCACACGATCGAGTTGAGCGAGGCGAGCGTCAATGCCGAAAACAGCCTCTACCTGCCGTTTAAGGTCGATGTGGACTTCGATGTTTATGCCACGGCCGGCGTATGGTTCGAGCTGGGCGCTAACTCGGAGTTCAAAATGCGCATGTACGACACGATCCAACTCGGCGGCCTCTATGCGCAGGCGTATGCTGTCGGCGATGTCCTCTACCAGCTGTGCCAGACGCTGACTGAAAATAGCGTGGAGATGAAGAGCGGCTGGTTGGCACTTCCCAACGCGCCACAAAGCGGCAGCGGAATCGGCCAGGGCGCGCTCAAGTTCATCATGAACGGCTACGCCATTCGCGGAATCAGCAGAGGGTTGTCCGTCTCGTTCAAAAGCGTCATCGAGGCGCTCTCTGCGCTTGACTGCATCGGCTGGGGCTTCGCCACCGAAAACGGAGAGACCGTCCTCCGCGTGGAGCGCTGGGAATGGTTCTACAAGATGCGGCCGGTTATCCTTACGCTGTCCAACGTGGCGGAGATCAAGATCACAGCCGAGCCCCAAGACATCATCACGGAGCTCACGATCGGCTACAAGAAATACGCAACGACATCCGAATACGACTCCATCGACTCCATCCACGGAGAGCGCACGTTCGCATCAAAAATCAAAGCTGTGAGCAATGCGCTCAACAAGACGTGTGACTGGATTGCCGACAACTACGCTATTGAGGAAACGCGTCGGGCAGAAAAGTCGGTGGACAGAAGCGAGGAGTTCAAATACGACGAGAACATCTTCGTTTTCGAGTGCATGAAGCGTGCGGGCATCACCGGCTACGAGATCACCCACAGCGCTACCAACGTGTTGGGAATTGACAGGCCGGAGGAGTTCATCAACGCGATGCTGTCGCCTTGGCAAATGGCTGCCAGGTGGATGGACTACCTCTTCGCAGCAAACAGCGCCAGCGGCCTGCTCTTCAAATCCGGCAAAATCAACTCCGACGCATCCTTTGGTGTGCTGCAGTCAGACGCCAACACCACGTACCTCAAGTGCTTTGCAGATCCGGCCGGACAAGCGGAGAACAGCGACATCCAGAAGCAGGCGGCCAAGTTCAAAGCAGAGAAGATCGAGTTCTCCTGCCCGCTCACGATCTCGCAGTACGAGGCTGTCAAAGCCAACCCATACGGCCTGGTAAGCGTGAACGGCAAATTCGGATGGATTAAGGATTTCAGCTACTCGTTCCAGGACGGAATGGCAGACTTTACACTCATTGCAAAACGATAAAATCATGTTAGAGAATCAGTTCATACAATTCCAAGACACGAGCCTCGTAGTAGCCAAGCTGCGCGAGTCACTGCCAGTCGTGATTACAAGCGAATACCACCTCATGCTTGCTACAGCGATGGACAAAATCATGGCCGTTGACTCGGACGACACCGAAATCCTCACAGAGACCGGCGACGAAGATGTGGCATTCCAACTCTTCGGGCAAGAGGGGTTTCTCGAGACACTCCCCACCCTTGTCGCGATTGGCGATGTGTTCTTCCTCAAAGTGCGCGACTACGGGACGGACACGTGGCGGTACAGCCAGCCTCTTGTGCGAGTGCCTGCAGACGATTTTTCGGGCATTCTCTACAAATGCGCAGAAGACGCGCTCGGATTCCCGTTCAAAACATACGGCGCATATGCCGGCGCAGATCTTCCCATTCACTTTAAGAACCCGCAGAACGTGCAGGAGGACAAGACCTACGTGAAAGCCAACGGCGATGTGGTCACGCTGTACGCCAAGTACTACAAGGAGTGGGAGGGCGAGACGGAGTACCTCTCCGAAGCCATGCACGACAAGATCGTGGCCGCGCTCTCCTGCGACGAGGTCATCATCAGCGGCCGGAGCGGCATCAACAACGGTGCGGCAACCCACGTGACCAAAACGGACAACTACCAGGTGGACTGGGAAAACTATACAATGGCCTGTGACGGCAAGACAAAACTCGCTCGGGCAACCTTTAAGGTGCGCGAGAACAAGACTCAAAGAAATTCGAATTACTAATCATGGACATCAACAACATTGAAGATGTAAAAAACGCGCTCTCTGGCAACTACCCCAACAAGGCGCTGTGTATGGAACTGGCGCACCAGCTCTCCGTTCATGCCAACGGCGAGATGCCAGGCGATAAAATCATGTCGCGCAGACCGTCCGAGCCGGAGGAGATAAAGAAGTACCGCCAGCACATCTACGTGCCGAAGACCAAGCAGGCCATTTCCAAGGTCATCCACTCCCTTGAGAAGATCCGTCGTGCGCAGGATTGGAACGTGCAGTACAACCCCGAGGCTGTGCCGTCGGCCGTTGCCAAAGACGAAACGCTGGAGAAGTACTGCGAATACAACTACCCCACCCACACGTCCGTCACCAACTGGGCGTTTGCAGAGCTGCTGAAGCGATCGCTCATTGACGCCAACGGCATCGTGGCCGTTGTGCTGGAGAATATTCCGAAGAGCAAGAGCGAGTACTGCAAGCCCATTGCGAAGTTCTTTGGCTGCGACCAGATTGTGGATTATGCGGAGGGCGAGTATGTGGTGCTCAAGAGCAAGGACACATCGACCTACTACATCAACTTCAAAAACGGGAAGGGGCGCAGACTCAACACCAACGGCGCGATCTACTACATCCTCACGACGGACAAGTTCGCCAAGTACGAACAGATCAGCTCGGACGAGTACAACATGTCGCAGGTGTACGAGCACAAGTGCGGCCGCTTGCCGGCATGGAAAGTGGGCGGCATCTACAAGACGCGCCAGAACAACGACACCGTCTACGAGAGCCGTTTGTCCGGCATGATCCCCGACCTGGATGAGGCGGCGCGCGAGTACAGCGATCTGCAGGCCGAAATCATCCAGCACATCCACAGCGAGAAGTACGCGTACACCAGCACCGAGTGCCCGAAGTGCAAAGGCACGGGTAACATCAAGGACGAGACGACCGGTAAGATGGTGTCCTGCTCCCACTGCAACGGCACTGGCAAAATCCTCAACACCTCGCCTTATGGCGTACACCTTATTGACGCAGCACGCGCGGGCGAGCTGCAAGTGCCTGCTCCTCCTATCGGCTACATCCAGAAGGACACGGCCATTGCAAAACTCCAGGACGATCGCGTGCGTAACCACATCAAGGACGCGTTGGCGGCTGTGAACATGGAGTTCCTTGCCGAGACCCCGATAGACCAGTCCGGCGTGGCCAAGGCGTATGACGCCAACGAGCTCAACAACTTCGTCAACAGCGTGGCGGAGGACTTGGTGCGCAACATCGACAACGTGTACTACTTCATATGCGAGTACCGATATCGCATGGTCGTTCCGAGCGACGACAAGCGCAAGGAAATGCTGCCGGCCATCAACGTGCCGACCAAGTTCGACATAGCCAACACCACCATCCTCATGCAGGAACTGAAAGGTGCGCGCGAAGCGGATGCCAACCCCGAAACGCTGCGTGTCCTGGAAACGAACTACGCCAAGGTGCAGTTCAACACCTCTCCGGATGTGGTCGAGCGCCTGGAGGCCGTTTTCGATCTCGACCCGCTGTTTGGTGTCAAGGAAGAGAACAAGATGACCATGCTGCAGAACGGCGGCATCACGGAGATCTCCTACATCGTTTCCTGCAACATCCACGAGTTCGTGCGACGCGCATTCTTCGAACACGAGGACTTCGCCAACAAGGATTACAAGGATAAGAAGGCCATCCTGGAGGGCTATGCCGAAGAGGTGGCCAAGGAGACCGAGGAGAAGGCGAAAGAGAACGCCAACAAGGGCGTAGATTTCGGAGGACTTGACAAACAAGACAAACAAGATGAGTAATGACTGAACTGCAGGATGTCATAGAGACCCTTGACAATGCGGCCGATTCATTCGAAGGCATTGCGAACAAGGAGCAGAAGAAGATATACGATGAGGTGCTCACACTGGCCAAAGACCTCGAGATCGATGCGTCCGGCAACGTGAAGCAGTCCATCCAGAACCTCAAACGGCTCACACTCATCAAGGCGAAGCTGGCAGCGCTCTCCAAAAACAAGGAGTGGGCGGCCGGCATCTCCCATTTCCTTGAGTACTTCGGAGTGCTGCAGAAGAAGCAGAACGAGTACTACTCGTCCCACTTTCCGGAGGCCACGCTGTCGGTCAAGGCCAAGGAGAAGAACGAACTGATGCGCCAGATGGCTGTCCAAAACACCATTGACGCGCTCATGGGCGACGGCCTCAAGGCCAACGTGACCGACAAGCTCAACGACATCCTTTTGCGCGCTGTGACATCCGGCGCGAAGTTCGCAGACCTGCAGGAAGAGCTGCGGGCGCACCTCCTGGGAAAAGATGGCGGACAAGGCGCTTTCGCTCGCTACGCGAACACTTATGCCGTCACGGCACTTTCGCAGTACACAGGGCAACACAACAAGCTCCTAACGGAAGGACTCAACACGGACTGGTTCGTGTATGAGGGTAGCAACAAAGAGACCACGCGCGAGTTCTGCGAGCACCTCACGGCAAAGCGCTTCATCCACAAGTCGGAAATCCCGACGATCCTCACGGGCAAGATTGACGACTACCAATGCGCCATCTACCCGAAAACCGGCCTGCCTTACGGCATGATCGATGGCACTACGCCGGACAACTTCCAATGCAACTGCGGCGGTTGGAACTGCCGTCACCAGCTCATTCCGGTGGCGGACGCTGTTGTGCCCCTGGCGCTCCGTCAGAAGTTTGCGAAGCCGGCAACCGAAAAGCCGGAGGAGAAGCCGCAGGAGACAAAGCAGGTCAACCTCGAGCCGTACCAGGCGGACATCAAGGCCATCGAGAACTACATCGCCGAGCATCCGAAATCCGGAAAGCTCAAGAACTACCTGGCCAACGCCTATGCAGCAGCCGATGCCGGCAATGATGCAGATTTGCAGGCGATCCTCAAGGAGGCGAAAAAAGACATGGCCAAGTTCATTGCATCGAAGAATGCGGTGGCAAAGAAGAAAGCAGCCATACAGCAGGCCAAGGTTGAGGCTGATTCAGCAGCCAAGGCAAGTATGATGGAGTCGGCAAAGAACTACGTCCAGAACAATCTCGTCGGAAAGTACAACGGCATTGCATACGAGAAGAAATGGGACGACCTTTGGCAGGCATTCAAAGACGGAGATGCGGCAAAGGTTTATGAACTTGCCGGCGACATAGAGAACATCGCGAAGGAAATCAGCACATTTACAGAGCTCGTCAATCCGACAGAGCTCGCAGAGGCGTACACGTATGAGGAGCTGAAGCAGGCCAACGACTACGTGAAGGGGCACATTGCCAACTGGCAGCACAAGGGCAAAGACCTCATCAAGGCAATGCAGGAGGAGGTCGCCATGTATATGGACAAGAGCCACCCGACATACGATGTTGTGGCGGAGGCGTTTGCGAAAAAGACGAAGGAGATCCAGGACAACAACGCCAAGATCAAGTTCAACGACGACCTCCATACGATTCTTCAATACATCGCTGCCCACCCGAAGAGTGCAAAAATCAAAGACTACTATGACCAGATTCTCGTTCATGAGAACGACGGCCTGCACGAAGATGCCTTGTATTATATGGCCAAAGCGCTCGCAGACATTAAGAAGTTCGAGGCTGCAGCAAAGGCGAACGCAAAGAAGAAGGGTATCTCAAACCTCAAGCAAATAGGCGATAAAGATGTGGTTCTTGACAACTTGAGTCCGAGCACAATAAAGACCCTGCAGGCTTTCTTTGACAAAGAGGGCGAAGAGGCAAGCGACACTCGGCTACGAGGTACATCGGAAACGCAGTGGTCAACCCTTACAGAAGAAGAGCGTCGTGTAATTACGAAATACACGCAAACGTACAGCTACCTCAACGAACCTCTTCGTAACATGCGATATGCCGGAACAAAGCACACGGATGCGGATTTCAAACGCGACCTTGTAACACTTACAAACGCGCTTGCAAAGTGCCGTACGACAAAAGACATGACGGTGCGCAGAGGCGTTAGTGACTTTCATATTCGTGAGTTATGGAAAAACCTGTCGGAAGTTAAGGCTGGCGATAAATTTACGGACGGCGGTTTTTTGTCGACAGCAGTCCATCGTGACAAAGGATTCCACGAGCCATACAACTTGATAATCTACGTTCCAAAGGGGTCGATGGGGTTCTACGCCGAGCCAGCATCGCACTTCACAGACTACGGACGTTATAGCTACAATGGGGAAATATGGGATGGAAAGGTAAAGGAGATGTTGAAGGACGAGCGCGAGTGGATTGGCCAGCGCGGTTCGAGGTTTGAAGTTCTCAAGGTTTCTGGGCGCACAATATACCTCAAGCTTATCGGGCAATTGTACGACCAGCCTTAAACGCCATAATACTTCTTAAGGAATGTCGGGAAATACTCTGCGCAAGATTCCAGAGACTGCGACCATTTTGATTGGCGATAGAAGAGGTACGCAAGGAGCATGACTGGGTAGCCGCTATTTGACGGCACTTTATCAAATGCGTATGTGCAGTAGTTCGTGTACACGTCATCGTCGATTGAGTGATTGAGGGTATCGTTGACCCAATCACGCTCAATCTCCCAGAGTGCCTCTCCGTTCTCTATACGTTTGAGGCGCTCTGGGCACTCGTTTTCTCCTTTATAGTACCTCGTGTAAACGAGGAGCTGTCGTTTAGTTACCATATTGAGTCTCCTTTTCAAATTGGTTACAAATCTTCTTCATGTCATCCGGCAGCCTGCGGAACACCTCGTTCATGTATTCATACGGCATGCCGTACAGAGCATCCGCGATGCCACCGACGATTGCGCCAAGCGTGTCAGCATCAGCTCCGAGGGAGACGGCCAGGCGGATTGCGGACTCGTAGTCGTGCGAATCACGCAGGCAGAGGAATGCTGCAGGCATAGTTCCCATACATGTCTCGTCGAACCGGCCTCGGTAGTCGTCGAGCGATCCGTCCTCGATCTCGTAACCGAACATGCGCTCGATCCGCTCGAGGAGTACATCTTTGGCCATTCCTATGCGGGCAAAGTACGTGGCCAAAGCGGTGGCTTGTGCTCCACGAATCCCATCGGGATGGTTATGTGTAACAGCAGCAGAATATGTCGCCATCGCGAGCACTTCTGGATCGGTGTTCCAAATCCAACCTATCGCTCCGACACGCATAGCTGCTCCGTTACCATAGGAGAAATACGGAAGAGGGTCTTTGGCTTTTAGCCATCGCCCAAACGAGCCTCCATACGACCCCATAGGAGTCGGGTACTTGTTGCACCACTCTCTCAATGCCTCGACCAAGGAACGATTATTCAAAGACGCATCGGCAATCGCAATGGTACAGATCGTGTCATCCGTGAAGGTGCTCTCCTCGGTCAGCAACTTAAAGTTGTAGTTTTGTGTCGGATTGAATTCATAAACCGACCCAACAATGTCTCCAAAAATACTACCTAACATATCTCTTCGTTTTCAAAATCGACTGCAAAGGTAACACTTTTATTTCATTTGTGCAAGAAAAAAGTGAAAAAATGCACTTTTTTTGCAAAAATTATAAAAATTATTTGGAAATTATAAAAATTATTTGTAACTTTGCAGCCGAAATCAAAAAAACATACTACTATGTCAAAGTTTATCAAAGTAACGCCGATAGGCGAAAAGAAGCCCAGGATCGTCCTGGAAACACTGAAAAGTTTCTACCTCTCCCAGGGGGCAAAAGTAGAGATTCCGACCGACGAGGAGGTTTGGGAGGCCGAAC
>Ga0310786_10005629_pt1 | contig 16916 bp, 22 predicted proteins | sample AusTroGonzalo_MG_FD_203881 | JGI IMG/M metagenome (GOLD analysis project Ga0310786, IMG submission 203881) | Bovine rumen microbial communities from tropical cattle in Woodstock, Queensland, Australia - Gonzalo_03 (v2) (version 2) | ecosystem: Host-associated > Mammals > Digestive system >... | reverse complement strand
GTTTGATAAACATCAACATCTATTAGGGCACGCAAAACTACTACACAAAAATTTATTAACAAAAGAACCTGTATGGCAACTTTTTCAGAATTAACAATCATACTGCCATTTTTCTTTGTAAAAGTTTCTCTGGGAATTCGCACACAATGACCCAAAATTTTAAATAAACAAATGGCTAAAGAAAATCCAATAAAAACGGGCACAACTAGCGCATCATTTTTAACATAACCAATCCATCCTCCAAGGAAACAACCAGCCAATTCAAAACCTAAAATACCTAAGAACTTTAACGATTTTACAGATAATGGAATAATGCGTGACGCCAATGCCCAAAAACATATTTGACCTAAGAAAAACACACCATATTTGGATGCAAATAAAACCTCTCTGGAAAAATAGGGGAAATATGGGAAACCAAATATAATTACCACAAAAAGAAGTAATAAAAATCCCAACATATAAACGGAAGAACCATACCCTTTTTGACGCGTTAAAGCCAAAGCACAATAAGCAACGGAAATACTCAAAAGACCGGCTAATAAATAATCAAATCCTACGGTTAAAATACCTTCATAATTCAACCATTGTCCCACCGCATAAATATCAAATAATACCACTGAGCATGATACAATCATCGCCGTCAAACACATCAGCGATAAAATCCCAATATCATGCCATTTTAACCGCCTTAAACGCGCTAAAACATGAAAGAAAAATTTCATTCTTCCCCCAACAATGAATTCACATAATCATCTGCGGAAAAAGTATTTAAATCATCAACTTTTTCTCCAACACCGATTGCGTATATCGGCAAATGAAATGTATTAGCCAAGGCAACCAAAATCCCCCCTTTGGCAGAACCATCTAATTTTGTCATAATCAATCCGCTTAGATGACAAATCTCATTAAAATTTTTAACTTGAGAAATAGCATTTTGCCCCACCGTTGCATCCAAAACTAAAATCACTTCATGGGGCATATCTTCCGACACCTTTTTAATGACACGAACGATTTTTTTCAATTCATCCATTAAATCCGTACGATTTTGAAGTCGACCTGCCGTATCGATAAGGACAATATCCATCCCTTTTTGAGTAGCATCATTTAATGAATCATATATCAATCCTGCCGCATCACAACCAGGTTTGCCCGAATAAAAATCAGCCCCTACTTTTTGAGCCCATTGTTTTAATTGCTCAACGGCACCAGCCCGAAAAGTATCACCAGCCACACACGCAACTTTTTTCCCTTGATCAATGTATTGTGATGCCAATTTACCAATGGTTGTTGTTTTCCCTGCACCATTTACACCCACCATCAAAACCACAGCCGGTTTTTCCTTTGGCAAAGTCAATGGTTGAGCAACTTGTTTTATTTTATTCAGCAACACCTCTTTGATAATTTGACGCATTTCTTTCGCATCTTTGGGACGTTTTTCTTGAACAAAATCGACTAACTCCTGTGTTGTTTCAATGCCAATATCTGCCATAATCAAGGATTCTTCCAATGTATCGACATTAACCTCTGTCCAGGAAAATTTACTGGCGGTTTTCTTTAAGCCATTTTTTAATTTATCCAACCAACGCATTATCTTTTACTCCTTTAATTGTCAAAGATACAATTTCCCCTGAGTTATATTCTTTGTTCAGTATAACATTTAAATAATTTTCTGTCCAGCCTCTTGATGATTCCTCCACCAAAACAGAAACCTTTTCTCCAACCATTTGTTGTAATAGATTTTGGGATAGTTCTGCCCCTAATTTGCGCAACCTTGCCGCCCGTTCTTTACGAATTGGAACAGGCACCTGCGGCATTTTTGCAGCTGGAGTTCCTTCTCTTTCTGAATAAGGAAACACATGCAATTTCGTGATATTTGCTTGTTTTACCAAATCCATTGTTTGTAAAAATTGATCTTCTGTTTCGGTTGGAAAACCTGTGATGAAATCTGCTCCAAAAACTGCCTGAGGACATACCTCTCTCACCTTGTGAATTAAATCCAAAACTTGTTCTCGGGTATGCCGGCGCCCCATCCGTTTTAAAATTAAATTATCACCTGCTTGAATAGAAAGATGAAAATAAGGCATTATTTGAGGGTATTTTTTCAACAAATTGATAAATGTTTGATTCAACGGAGCCGGATCCAAAGAACCATAACGTAATCTTTTAATCTGAGGAACTTCTTCTAAAATTTGCCTGCTTATTTTCCAAAGATTATAGGGATAGGAAACCACATCTGCCCCTGTTAAAACCAATTCCTGATATCCTGCATCAGCAAAGGCCTTGGCTTGTGTAAGCACCTGTTCTGGGGAAATTCCTCGATTCGGCCCCCGAGCAAATCGCACAATACAAAATGTGCAAGCGTGATCACATCCTTGTTGAATTTGTAAAAAAGCCCGACTTCGTCCTTCAAAATCTGTCACAATAGGCAATTCAAATGCTTGTTCCACATCCCCTACATGCCCTTTGTTCTTGGCATGCAACCATTTTTTATCTAATTTTTCATGATTGCCCAAAATTCGATCAACCTCGGGCATTTTTGCATATAATTCCGGATGAAGTTGCGCCGCACAACCAGTCACGATCAAAACACATTTTGGATTTTCTCGCCGTAATTTTCGAATAGTTTGACGACATTGTCTTTCCGCTTCCGAGGTCACTGCGCATGTATTAACAACAACAACATTGTCATCTACATCTGCCCCCAATTTGGAAATAACGGCAGATTCAAACACATTCATACGACAACCGAAGGTGACAACTTTCATATCGTAATTTTAACACGATTGCAAATAAAAATCAATCTAAACAGAACCGAACAAATTAAAAGACGCGATTCGTATTCACATTTTCCATAATCAATGTGCCTTTTGCATTACGCGCCGCAGTATAGGCTTCCCGCAATGTCTCTCTTAAACGATTCGGATCCGGCACCTTCACCATACGAACGGTACCGGTTAAATCCTCAGATGTTACACGAACATTGCCAAGGTTTGCCCAAATATCGATCATTGATTGGCTCACCGTGCTATCCGTCACACGAAACAGTTCAATCTCATCAACATGCTTTGACACAATACCAGAAATAATAATCAATCGTTTGTCCGTCAAAGTATATGAATTAAAAATACGCTTACAGTATATCATGGGCAACATAGAAATCATAGCAATCGTTCCCCAAAACCAACTTTCGAATAAACTATGCCGCGTCATAGGTACAAAACTAAAAATAACAATAAGCACACACAACCACGTCACAGGATGATATTTCAAATCTCGAATACTTCCCGTCACCGTCCAGTAAAATCGTTCGTCTGGACGCAAAATTTGATTGACCATTTGTTCATCACTCATACTATTTCTCCTTTTTTGTTTATTATAATCCAAAAAAAAGAAAAAATAAAATCTTTTTTTCTCTAAGCATACATACACACATAACCATCTGACATATAATAATATTTTTTTAATATAAAGGACTAGATTTTTATCAAAACAATTCCCAAAGTTATTGTGCTTCAAATGATCATTTAAAGAAAGGAGAATCAAAATGAAGAAGTATTTATTATCAACTTTAGCAATTGCAGGATTGATGGGCATCGCATCTAATGCAAAGGCTGCCGATGACTTTATGAACATGGGTATGTCCGATGCTTACGCCGTCATGCAAGCGGGTTTTGGTTTTGGTCAAAAGGATTACAAAGAATCTGGTGTTGTTGCTCTTGGTGCTGGATATCACCTCAATTCATATTTAAAATCTGATTTAACCGTCGGCTTTAGAGGCTTTGGAAAATTGGAGCAAGACGACCATCGTGAAGTCGATGCATGGGCCATTCCTGTTTTAATGAATGTCTATGCTTCCGTTCCGTATAAAAATATGTCTCTTTACGCCATGGGCGGATTAGGTATGTCCTACAACATGTTGGATAACGATAGAGAAATCAGAGGCGACGACAAATTGAACTTTGCATGGACAGTTGGCGGTGGTATTGGATATCGGCTCACACAATGTTGGGGCTTAGATCTAGGATATCGCTATGTTGATTTAGGTGAAGGCAGATCCAAATATAAAGATGATAGCCTACGCATGAAACAAAATATGCGTTCACACGATGTTTTGCTTTCTGCGCGTTATTATTTCTAAAATGGCAGATACAAAAAAACAGAGGACAAAAAATCCTCTGTTTTTATTTTATTGACTAACCCATATTACCCGCGCCATCCAACAAACATCTTCCGGCGACAAAACAATCAATGGATGTTCTGGATTTAATGATTTTAATTCGATTTGTTTGGCGCTTTTCCTTTGCAACTCTTTGACCATAACTTCCCCTGTTGCAATTTTTACCACCACACGATCATGGGGACGCACTTCAGCATCCGGTTGAACAACCAATTTATCACCTTCTCGATATACCGGTTGCATACTATCACCAGACACTTCCAATGCATAAACACCCTTGGCCATTTGAATTGGGAAATCAATACCATCCCAATCACCCGTTGACAACGGATAACCAGCCGAATCGAAATATCCTTCACGTCCGGCTTTTGCTAATCCCAAAAGAGGAATTGTATGCTTTGGTGTTGGCATAGGTTGCCCCGCATATTCCATAAATTCAAAGACAGTTGTGTTTGTTGCTTTCAAAACTTTATTCATACTTTCTGTTGAAGGCCAACGCTTGCGGCCATCCGCACCGATTCGTTTTGACTTATTAAAACTTGTGGGATCCAGCCCTGCTTTTTGGGCCAAAGCCGATAACGACAACCCCTTGATTTCAGCCAATCTTTCCAACCCATCCCAGATTTCTTTATATGACAACTGCATAGTGTCTCCTTTCTCTTTTTAGTTGTATATACTTTTAACATATTTTTTTGCAAATGTCAATAGGATTTTTTTCTTATTTTCCTCTTGACAATAAAAAATTTTTACATTATGTTCCTATTTTGTTCTCATTTTTTAATGGAAGGGGGGTAAATATGAGGAATAAATACCTATCATCAATTGAACAAGAAACAACGCCTTTTGAATCATCAGAAGAAGCATGGTTTTGGTATTGTCTTTGCGAAAAAGAAAAATCAAACGGTCGCAGTCAACATCGTTCAAAAATCACCAGGCCCTGCGAAACAACAGACATCTTCATCGCGGTTAAAAAACTTCTTCGATTAGGCATTTTAAAACCTTATCATATAAAAGTATTGGCTAAATATGGTTTCCAACAAGTTCCACCGCATCCACACTTTGGCGATAGTTCTACAATTTGTCGTTTATGGCAAGAAGCATTGGATTTTTTGGAACGTCTTCTAATTAAAAAAGGCATTGTGTTTAATTCATAACAAAGGATTATCTATGATTACAAGTTTTTTATCTGTTGGCCATCGCGTTCCATTTGCCTATGTTGCTTTCGGAGGAACCCCCACTCATTGGTGGACAAAATTTTTAAAAAAAGGATTTTATCATTGCTTTTTAATACTTGGAAACGGGCGAGAATGGTACATCATTGATCCCGTCATGCACTTCACGGATTTCATTGTTGTAAAAACGCGCCACATTGAATCTTTTTTTGTAAAAAAAGGATATCAACTTATTCGTACCACACCTTTTTTACCGCAAAAAATTTCGTTCTATTTACGACCTTATACTTGTGTTGAAACAGTCCGGCGTTTTTTGGGCATACAGCACGCCAATTTATGGACTCCCTATCAACTTTTTCGTCATTTAACTCAAAAAAAGGAAAATAATCCTTGACATTTACAAAAAAATGTGCTATACTTTGTTTCAGTTAAATGCCACCACTCTGTCTAACGCTAAAATTGCTCTTTTAAAAAGGGCGATTTTCTATTTTTAATTGAAAGGAAAAAGAATATGTCAGATATTACACTCATATATAATACCTACAAACGCGCATTGCAGGATCGTCAAGTTTGGGAACCTACTTGGCAAGAATGTTATGCTTATGCTTTACCTCAACGAGAAACTGTTTTTTCGATGACAACCAATAAAACCGGCCTTCTATATGACGGCACAGCACCTGATGCTGTTGATCAATTGGGCGCTCTTATGCTATCTCAACTGACTCCGCCTTGGATGAACTGGTTTCATTTAACAGCAGGAACAGACTTATCCGAATCGGAACAAAAAACATTACTTCCCCAACTGGAAAAAATGTCGAGTATCATTCAAACACATTTTGACCGCAGTAATTTTGCTATGGAAATTCACCAATGCTATCTAGATCTTATTACCGTAGGCACCGCCTGTTTAATGTTTGAAGAAGCCCCATTTGGATCCGCGTCAGCATTTCGTTTTTCAGCCGTTCCCCTTTCTCAACTTTGCTTAGCCGAAGGCCCTTCCGGTCGTTTAGATTGTATTTTTAGAACACTTCAAATGGATTATGATACATTTACGAATCGATTTGGGGACTTTATTTTGCCTACCGACATTATTATCAAAGCCCGCAAGGAACCGATTCGATTAAGCGTTATTGAATGTGTTGAGCCCAATCTAGATGGCACCTTCACATACACTGCTTTTTTAGATCCCAATTGCCAACAAATCTCCAATAGCGAGGATATTACCATATTAAAACAAGCACATTATGAAACATCCCCGTTTATTGCTTTCCGTTGGCTGAAAGCCCCGGGGGAAGTTTACGGCCGTTCCCCCGTCATGAAAGCACTGCCCGACATAAAAACTGCTAACAAGGTTGTGGAACTTATCCTTAAAAATGCCACAATCGCCGTGACGGGTATCTGGCTTGCCGAGGATGATGGCGTTTTAAATCCTGCCAACATTCATCTGACCCCGGGTGCTATTATTCCTAAAGCAGTCGGATCAAAAGGTTTAACAGCTTTAGAATCTCCTGGAAAATTCGACGTTTCTCAGTTAGTCATCAAAGATTTAAGAGAAAGAATTCGTCACGCTTTATTGGGTGACAGATTGGGACAACTGGATGCAACAACGCAAATGACCGCAACAGAAGTCTTGGAAAGAACAGATGAAATGGTCTTGGTTTTAGGCGCAACCTATGGTCGATTACAATCCGAATTGTTAATGCCTCTGATTGAGCGCGCAGCCTCTATTTTGCGCAAACGCGGGGAAATCCCGGACATTTTCATCGATGGACATTATTTGAAAATTGCCTATCAATCTCAACGCGCAGAAAAACAAGCCAAACTCAATGCTCAAAACGGTCTGGCGTGGCTCGGCGAAATTTCAAAATTAGGAGAAGCGGCACTAAGCCAAATCGATATCCCGGCCTTTATTAAATGGTTGGGACATAATCTTAATATCCCAGAAAGTGTGTTTAATAAGGAGATATCCGTCCCACTTATTCCACTTCCACAACAACAAACACAAGGAGTATAATATGACAAAAAATCAAGAAAACACCAAGATTGAAACTGATATCAACAATGCCACAGTTAAAATACCAAATAAATTTTTGGATTCAGAAGGACAATTAAAAACAGATGATTTGTTAAAATCATATTTGGAATTGGAAAGAAAATTATCTTCGGTTACGCCTTTAGATGAAGAAAGTTCAAAAACCCCCAAAAAATATCAATTAACTATGAAATCCCCCTTGGTTCAAGAAGATCCAGAAATTAACCAAATTCTATTGGAACACGGCTTTACAAATGACCAAGCCCAACTTGTATATGATTTGGCATCCGATAAAATCATTCCAGCCCTACAAAAATTAATGGATGATATTTCAACAGATCAAGAATTGCAAGGATTGGAACAAGCCTTTGGTGGTCCAGAACAATTCAACATCGTTGCGCGTCAAATTTCGGCTTGGGGAGAAAAAAATTTAGATCAAAAAACATTTATGGCATTAGCCTCAACAAAAGATGGCATCTTGACAATGTATAAAATGATGCAAGGTGATTTAGAAACACCTCTTTTAAAAGGTCAGGGACACATTTCTCCGCAAGACGATGAAGCATCTCTGAAAAAACTAATGCAAAGTCCAAAGTATTGGCGTGACCAAGATCCAGAACTATTAAAACGCGTAGAAGCCGGCTTTAAACGCCTCTACGATTAACCTTTTGTGGACAAGTCTTTTGACCCCACGAAATCAACCGTTCTTTTAGGGCGGTGTTTCACCATAACCCCACAAGGACATCCAACAAAAAAATAAACTTAATAAACGAAAGGAATTATTATGACAACATCAACAGCTATCGACGCTTCATTTATCAAACATTTCGAAGCCGAAGTTCATAACGCCTATCAACAACAAGGCTCCAAACTCAGAAATACAGTCCGTTTCAAAGGCGATATCACAGGCACCAGCACAACCTTCCAGGTCATTGGCGCACAATCTGCAAATCAAAAAACAGCTCGCAACGCTCAATTAACTCCCTCAGCCGTTACGCATGCACCAGTCGAATGTGAATTATCCGATTGGTATGCGGGTCAATGGGTTGACAAATTGGATGAATTAAAAATTGGCCACGACGAACGCAAAGTATTGGCCACTGCAGGTGCTTATGCTTTGGGACGCAAAACAGATGCTTTGATCATCACTGCTCTAAGCAATGCAACACATACGGCTGGCACATCCAGCGAGGCTTTAACAAAAGACAGAATCCTATCGGCTTTTGCCACATTGAACAGCAACAATGTTCCTGATGATGGCGAACGTTATGCTATCGTTGGGCCTGCACAATGGAATCAATTGTTAAACTTGGATGAATTTTCGAATGCCAACTATGTGGGCGACGAACATCCGTTTGTAGCAGGTTCCGAATCACGTAAATGGATGGGCATTAACTGGATTATGCACACTGGCTTGCCAACATCCGGTTCTGGTTCAAGTGCAACAACCACTTGTTTTATTTATCATAAATCCGCTGTCGGTTTGGCCGCAGGACAAGACATCACAACAGATATTACATGGCACGGTGATTATGCCGCTCACTATGTAAATAATATGATGAGTCAAGGTGCTTGCTTGATTGATGACAATGGCGTCGTCAAGATGGTTTGTTTGGACACACCGCCTGCCGCAGAAGATGCCAGCGACGCAACCTAAAATAAATAGTTATTAAACATGCCCCCTTGTTCGCAAGGGGGTTTTCTTTTGAAAGGAAGCCAAAATGTCTTATACAAAAATTGATTTATGCTCTCGAGCATTGGTCAAATTGGGAGCAAATACCATTTCCTCATTTAATGAAGCAACTGCAGAAGCGAAAGTTTGCACACAATTATACGAACCTACAGTGGAAAGTTTATTGGCCGCTTACCCATGGCGTTTTGCATTGGACAAAGCAATCCTGGCGCGCCTTATATCTAAACCTACAGCAGATTATCAATATGCCTATCAATTGCCCGCCGATTGCGTTCGCGTACTTTCCGCTGGTAATGGCATAAAAAGCCAAGGAATCAAATATAAGATTGTCGGTAATACTTTGCACACCAATGCAGAAAAAGTTGTTATCTCCTATATTGCACGTCCAGACGAAACAACTTTTCCTCCATTTTTTACAAATGCATTGATTGCTCGATTGGCGGCAGAATTGTGCCTACCACTCACCGAAAGTACTACTCGAACAGATTACATGTATCAACGCGCGGAAGAAGAATTTAAAATTGCCAAACTGACCGACAGCCAGCAAGATGTTCCCGCTTGTTTTCAAGATTTTTCTTTAATTGAGGTGCGACAATGACAAATGTTTTTACAAGCAAAACAAATTTTTCCGCGGGAGAACTTTCTACTGATTTACTTGGTCGAGTCGATATTAGCGCTTATACAAATGGGGCTTTATCTTTGAAAAATGTATTTTTGGAACCCACCGGAGGTATTCATCGTCGACCTGGTTTGCAATTTTTGGCCGATACATCATCTCCCGGCCGTTTGATTGCTTTTGAACAATCGAAAACAAAAAGATATTTAATCTTGGTACAAGCCAGTCAAACTCAAATTTATCAAAACGGAACATTAGTTGACACATTAACAACCCCATGGACACAAAGTCAAATTGCGCAACTTTCATGGTGTCAATTATCCGATGGTGTTTTAATTGTTCATCCGGATGTTGCTCCACGCAAAATTGTCTTAAATAATACAACATGGTCTATACAAAATTTTGCCTTTTTGGAAGAAGATAATTGTATTTTACAACCTTATCATCGATTTGCCGGTGATAATGTCACAATGGCGTCCAGCGGTTGTGGTGGCACCGTTACTTTAACGGCCAGCGCCAATGTTTTTACAAATGATCATATCGGCATGCAATTTAAAATTGCCGACGGTTATGTTTTAATTCAAACAGTCACAAGCGCAACACAAGCCACAGGTGTCGTTAAGAAAAAACTTGTTGATGGAGAAAATATCTCTAATTCCACCGCATTAAATCCAACACGCCGTTGGGGAGAACCTGCATTCACGACACAACGAGGCTGGCCGATGACAGTTTGCACCTATCAATCCAGGCTGGTTTTTGGCGGTAGTAAATCTCTGCCAAGTACTTTGTGGTTTAGTCAAACTGGCGATATAACTAATTTCGAACAAGGTGACGGCTATGATTCCGAGGCGATTGAGTTCCAAATACTATCCAATCAATCGGATCACATCGCAGCGCTTTTTGCTGGTCGACATTTACAAGTTTTCACCGCCAGTGCGGAATGGATGGTATCAGGGGATCCTTTAACACCCTCCAACATCCAATTAAAATGTCAAACACAAGTAGGCAGTCGAACTGACATTTTTGTACCCCCAATTGGTATTGATGGGGCCACTATTTTTGCCAGTGCAAATGGGCGTGAAATTCGTGAATTTTTATTTTCTGATTTGGAAAATATCTACCAGGCAACCGATTTATCTTTATTGGCAAGACACTTGATTCAAAATCCGGTTGACATGGCCTATGATAAGCACGAACGCCAAGCCTATATTGTTATGGATAATGGCCACTTGGCTGCATTAACATCTTTCAGAGCAGAAGATTTACAAAGTTGGACAGAACAAATAACCGATGGAAAATTTTTGTCTGTCGCCATTTTGGGAGAAACGGCTTATTTTTTAATTAAACGAGGAAACAATTACTTCTTAGAGTGTTTTAATAACAATCTACACACCGATTCGGGAGTCACATTTAATCTCGAAACGGCCGCGACAACATTTGACAATTTAAATCATTTAAATGGCAAAAAGGTCTCTATTGTTGGCGATGGAATTGTGATGGAACCGACAACAGTCGAAAACAATCAACTGGTTCTTTCTCCTGCCGTTAAAAAAGCAGAAATAGGACTAGCATTCACACATACTATTGTTCCATTGCCGCCAGTTGCATCCGCCAACAATGGTGCCGCCCCTGTGGCAAGTTGTCGATTAGTCAGAGCCGTATTTAGATTGGTTGATACCTATTCTTTGGAAATTGACACCGGAACGGGCGTTCACCAAGAAATTGTTCCCGAAATGAGCACATATTATTTGGACAGTGCCACCACACAACAAACAAAAGATTTAGTACTGCGATCATTGGGCTGGGTTCGCAGCCCCACTCAACCTTTATGGGAAATTATTGGCTCAAGCCCACAGGCATTTAAATTAGTGTCTGTTACTAGTGATATTAAATTAGGAGGATAACATGGAAGTTGCTATTGCTGCCGTCGGCGCTGCTATCGTCGGATCGGCTTATTATTCGAAAGTAAGTGTTGACAATCAAAAAAAGGCCATCAAAAAATCTAATCAAGCGGCCGCTGTGCAAGCAGATTTAGATCGTCAATCCGCACAAATTTTATTACAAGAACAACAACGCAAAAATAAAAATCTTTTGCGTCAACAACAATCTAGTTATAAGGCTAAATTAGGTGCTAGCGGATTAACGCAAAATAGTGGATCCGGGCAAGTTGTTTTAGACGCCATGCAAAAAGAACATGATATGGAAGATAAATACCTTGTTAATCAAGCAAAAATCTCTTTGCAATCATTAAATAATGCTTTGGCTCAGACAACCCGCAAAAATTTATTGGCACTGGATACCCTATCTGCGAATCAGAAAAAGGATGCATTGAATAGTATTAGCAGTACCGGACGGAGTTTAATTAAATGAGGAGTCCAACATGCCCGACAGGAATATCTCCCAGGCAAATGATTGGAACTCATTTTTAACAAAAGCCGTTCAGGATTACCATCATTTTGCAACGCAATCAACACCATTGGATGCAAAAGAATTCAGTGCCTATCACAGCGCCTGCAAAGCGGCTTTAAGCCACATTTTAATCTTAAAAAAGTTAATCGAAACTTCTTCAGATAATGCACCCGAACAGGATCTTTTTTCCTTACTAGATAATGCACGAAAGGCCACCTATGATTCAAACGACACAGATGATTCATTTGATTGAATTTGTATGGATTTGGAATCAGCAATTAAGATTTAATTTGCCCAAACACCATCGCGCCATTTGCCGTTTTTTAGAAAATTTTTTTCAAAATGACAAACGCGGCTTACTGATGGCCTTTCGAGCATCCGGGAAATCCACATTGGTTGGATTATTTTGTGCATGGGCTTTACGACTCAATCCAAACTTACGCATTTTAGTCGTTGCCGCAGACCATACTTTAGCAAAAAAAATGGTGCAACATATCAAAAGGATTATCAACAAACATCCTCTTTGCCGAGATATGAAACCTCTGCATCCCGACGAATGGGCCTCAGATTGTCTGTCTGTTCAAAGACAAGACACTGGCCGAGATCCTTCCGTTTTGGCAAAAGGTTTAGGAGCCAACCTAACCGGTTGTCGCGCAGATTTAATTATTTGTGATGATGTGGAAGTTCCTAAAACCAGCGATTCGGCTGCTAAGCGTCATGAGTTGCGCCAAAAATTGTCTGAATTGGATTATATTCTGACATCCAACGGCGGGATTTTGTATATTGGAACACCCCATACAAAAGATACAATTTACAATACGCAAGATGGGTTTTTAAAAAATTGGCCCCTTTTAAAAATTCCACTGCTCAATAAAAAAGGGGAATCCAATTGGCCAGAAAAATTTTCTATTGAAAAGATTGAAGCATTAAAAAATCAAACCGGGCTCACAAAGTTTTATAGCCAAATGATGTTAGACCCTATCAAAAGCACAACAAATCGTTTAGATACGAGTCGTCTTGTCTTTTACGAAGATGAAATCAGTTATCACGAAGCCAATGAGGCCTCAACTTTAAAAATAGGAAATAACCAAATGGTATCTGCTTCCTGTTGGTGGGATCCCGCATTTGGTTCAACAAAGGGCGATCGCAGTGTAGTTGCATGTGTTTTTTCTGACAGTAATGGACATTATTATTTGCATCGTATTACATACCTAAAAGTCCCCCCACATGTGGAGGCAGCTGGTTATCAATGCCGTGAAGTAGTTTCATTTATCCAGGAAAATCATTTGCCGGCGATTCATTTGGAAAGCAATGGAATTGGAAAATTTCTACCAGCCCTTTTACGTCAAGAATTAAACAAAGCCCATGTTGCTTGTGCCGTTATCGAAGAAATTTCACGCACCCATAAACAAGATCGTATCTTGGCAGCATTTGAAGTTCCTTTGATGAATGGGGCATTATCCGTTCATTCTAGTATAAAAGGCACACCTTTTATGGATGAATTACAAGACTTTCATCCTTTTGTAGCAAAAGGACATGATGATGCCTTAGACGCCGTTGCAGGATGCCTGTTATCTGAACCGGTTCGTTTAAAATATAAAACATTTACAAACCCTATCCATCAAAATTGGCAGGGTTATTTTTGAAAGGAAATAAAATGACAGAATTAGAAATTTTTGCAAAAACTTTGTTTGGTGAAGCACGCGGAGAAAAATTATCCGGCATTGAGGCGGTTGCAAATGTAATTTTAAACCGTGTCAAACATGCTATTCGGATTGGCAACTATTGGTGGGGCAAAACAATTGAAGAAGTTTGTTTAAAACCATTTCAATTTTCTTGCTGGAACAAAGCCGACCCAAATTACATTTTATTAACACAAAACTTGGATGACAATAAGGTCTATCAACTATGTAAACGCGTTGCAAAAAGAGCCATCACAGGATTTTTATCCGATAATACAAATGGAGCAACACATTATCATACAAAAAGTATCCATCCGCAGTGGGCACGACGTGCCGTTCCGTGTGCTGACATCGGGCAACATCTTTTTTATGCTTTGTACTAGGAGTTCCCCATGCCTACACCCCATTTAAACATCGAAATCGGCAAACTCATGGCAACGGTTGCTGCACTACAAAATCAGTTAACAGACATTAAAAAGGAAATCAATATCCTGGCTGATCAAGTCAGTATTTTACGCGAAGAATTAAGTAATTTCATTGGAAATGTTCAAACAAAAAATTCTTGTCAACTGATACACGAAAAATTAAAAAATGAGTATGTTTCCAAACTGGAAATACTACCCTTAAAAACTTTGGCTAAAACTGTTTGTGTAACGGCGGCTACCGCCATCTGTTTGGCTTTAATGAATTTAATTTTAAAATGAAAGGAAAAAACATGATACAATTTATTATCAATAATTTTAATGATATTTTGGGCGCTCTCACCTCTATTATTGCGGGAGCCAGCGCCTTATCCGCAATTACCCCTAACGACAAAGATGATAAAATTTTAAGCAAAATTAAATCGTTTTTAAATATCTTTGCATTAAATATCGGCAATGCTAAAACTGCTTGATAATCTTTAAAGGACGGATGCTTTGACCATGTTTACATCCAAAGTTATGCCACGATTCGTTTGGCATTAGAACCAATTGAACCATCCGTCCCGGCTTTAATTTACTTTGTGCAGATTGTGCACAAACATAATTCAAAAATTGTTTTAATCCAGGCAACTCTCCCACGATCATCACCCTCGACAAAATATCATCTAAACTGTTTATCATTTCTAAAATACGATAATCAGGTGCCGCATATAATCCATCCTTACAAATAACATCAATATCTTTCAATACTTCATGCAAAAGGTCCATCGTTTGGCAAACATAAAGACAGGGAGAACACAAAATCAACTCTGGCTTAGAAATGTTTTTTTCTTTCAATTCTTCCAATAAACTCAAAACCTGATTAACCCCTTTTTTCGACAAAGGGCGTTTCAATTCATTCATGACTGACACTTCTGTATCAGGAGTCCCAGCCGCAATAATATCTAAATATTTGCGCTGCATCAATCCCATTCCTTTTTCTTACATATGGGATTTTTTTAAAAAATTGCAATTATTTTACTTTACCATCGAATTCAACTGTTCTGGCGGCAGAATCTTCTAATTGTTCCTTGCGTACAATCTGCTTCTTTCCCACCGCCCGTTGACCAGTAATTACCGCCCAACTTTCAGACAAAAAATAAGCAGCTTCTGTCACACTTTTTTGAGGCTTTATATCCCAAATCAACCACAGTGCAACGATCAAAACGCCCAGCAATAAAAAAAGGTTTACACAGGCGCCCAAAACCCATTGAATGATTTTTAAAAATTTATCCATTGAAATTTATCCTCTCCTACGCTATATTGACTGTAACAAAAGAGTCTTTAAATGTCAAGTGATGAAATTATTGAAATCGAATCTATTCCCCTATTGTTGAACAAAAGTCTGCGGGCTAAACGCGTCTTTTTAAAGCAAAATACAAAAGGGGAAATTATTTTGACCTATCCCAAATTCTATCCAAAGTGCTTGGCGATTCGTTTTGCAAAAAGTCAAATACCATGGATTGTAGCACATTTAAAACACGGGCAAAAAGAAACTGTTTTTTCCAAAAACGATACTATACAGATTTTGGGAAACATATATCTCCTTAACTCCGGGAAAAGAACACAAGCCACCAAAACGGAATTAATTATCTCTGGTGAACCTGAATTTTTCCACCGTCGAGTTTGCTCTTATGCACAAAAAAAATTGTTGCCCTATGTTCAAGAAAAGGTCACATTATACACAACTCAATTGGGGGTAAAACATGGCAAAATTACTTTGCGCAATACTTCTTCCAGATGGGGAAGTTGTTCCAGCACCCGAAACCTTAGTTTTTGTTGGAAAATTGCCTTTGCCCCTTTAGATGTCATTGACTACTTAGTTGCGCATGAAGTTGCCCATTTATTACAAATGAATCATAGTCCTAAATTTTGGGCAACCGTTGACAAACTTGTAGCCCATCGCTTACAGGCCGAAAAATGGTTAAGAGAAAACGGACGAAAACTTCAAAGTATTCGATAATAAAAACGCCCCGATAAATCAGGGCGTTCTTTTTTAAGATCTTATTTATCAGCGTCCGCTGCAACTTGCATCTTAACAATAATATCAGGATTTGCTGGCGGTTCACCTCTCTTAATCATATCCACATATTCCATACCTTCTGTCACCTTTCCCCAAACAGTATAATCACCGTCTAAGAAACCTGCATCAGCAAAGCAAATAAAGAATTGACTGTCCGCACTATTTGGATCCATAGCCCGAGCCATAGAAACAGTTCCACGACCATGATGTTCAGAATTAAATTCTGCAGGTAAATTTTTACCAGAGCCACCCATACCTGTTCCGGTAGGATCCCCCGTCTGAGCCATAAAACCTTCAATAACACGGTGGAATTTGATACCGTCATAGAAACCTTGGCGTACCAATTCTTTGATACGTGCAACATGCTTTGGGGCCACATTAGGCAACATTTCAATTACCACACGACCATAATCTAAATCTAAATACAAAGTATTTTCTTTATCCATTGTATATCCTTTCGTTGAAATCATTAAAGTTAAAATTAAAGCCAAAATTTTTTTCATTTTTTCCCCCTTTTATGTTTACATTTTTCGCAAGTACATTTGATGTGTTCCTGTTTACATTTTTCGTGCTCAGCCTGTTGACACATTTCGCATGAACGATGGTGTCGTCTAACCTTATTCTTTAACCAATTACGTGTTTTTTTAAATA
>Ga0310786_10005625_pt1 | contig 16921 bp, 19 predicted proteins | sample AusTroGonzalo_MG_FD_203881 | JGI IMG/M metagenome (GOLD analysis project Ga0310786, IMG submission 203881) | Bovine rumen microbial communities from tropical cattle in Woodstock, Queensland, Australia - Gonzalo_03 (v2) (version 2) | ecosystem: Host-associated > Mammals > Digestive system >... | reverse complement strand
CGGTGCACTCCGCCACATGTCCGACGGAGTTCAGCATGACGGCCTCGTCCGCTCCCTGGCGGAGGGCCTCCCTCTTGGCGAGGGTCGATGTGACGTAGGTCCCGTTGACCTTGGCGCCCGCGGGGGAGCAGAGGTTGTCGGGCCTGTGCCACGAGGAGGTGATGAGCTTGGCACCAGCGTTGGCGTCCTCACCGAGGTAGGAACCCATGAATATGCAGCAGATGGACAGCGAGGAGGGGACCTTCGTGGGGTTCAGACCGACCTCCTCTCCGGAGAGGAACACGGTCGGCTTGATGTAGTCGGTGGTGAATCCGAGCTTCTCGTTCTCCCTGATGATCTGCTTGTGGGCCTCGATGACGTCCTCGGCGGACATCAGCTTGCCGTTGACCTTGGGCTCGATGCCCATGATCTTGCAGCCGTCCATGAGTCTCTTGACATGGTCCTTGAGCCTGAAAACAGCGGCTCCCTTGGGGGTGTTGTAGACCCTGATCCCCTCGAACACGCCGGTCCCGTAGTTGAGGGCATGGCAGAGGACGTGGACCTTCGCATCCTCCCAGTTGACAACGTTTCCATCCAGCCAAATCTTCTTCGCTTTCTGCATTTGTACACCTTTCCGATATTGATTATAGCGCGCTGTACGTCATGATGAACCTTTCGGGCCTGTTCTCGTCGATGATCCTCTCCATCTCCTCCGGGTCGTCGGACATCATCCTCACGGAATCGTCGGTGCGCATCATGGCGAATGCGGACTGGCGGGAGTGGGGCACTAACTCGGCCTCGAAGATGTCCTGCAGGTTCCTCAGCTTGGCCAACACGTCCTTCGCATCGTCTTCGTTCACGACCGAGAGCGCCATGCGGCACTTGCCGGGGAGCTCGCATCTGCCGACGACGATGTACTCGACGTTGACCTTGCTGCGAGTGAATTCTCCCATCACCCTCTGCATGACCCCGAACTCGTTCTTCACTACCAGCGATATGACGAACATATTACTGGGACGTGCACGTCCGCGCGATTATAAACTGTTATGGGTGGCGCCCATAGCCGTTACAACAGCGGGAACGAGGAGATACATACCCTCAGAGCTTCGCGAGCACGTCCGCCACCTCTTTGACGAACTGCTCCGACCTCATCTTGGCAACATCCGCATCCTTGGATTCGGAATAGATCCTGAACTTGGGCTCGGTACCCGACGGGCGCAGCAGCACCCACCCGTTGTCGAAGATGATCTTCAGCCCGTCGGTCCTGTCCATCCTCTCGGTGGGATGGTTGGACGCGATGGCCTCGACCAGGGCCTCCTTCTTGTCGTTGTCGCAGTGGGCGGCGGCCTTGATGGTCGTGTATCTGGGGAGCGCGTCCACCTGTGCCTGGAGGCTGCCGTACCTGGCGACCGCCTCGATCATCCTGGCAGCTGCCATGGCGCCGTCGCGGCAGTATTGGTGGTCGGCGAAGATCAACCCTCCGTTGTCCTCCCCTCCCATGGGAGAACCGTCCAGGATCATCCTGCGGGCGACGATGGGCGAGCCGACGGCCGTGTAGGTGAGGTCCCCTCCGACAGAGCGGACGAGCTCCTCCACCATAGCGGACGTCGACACGGGCGTGATGATAAGCTTCTTCCCGCTGCCGTTCTCTATCTGCAGTTTCGACAGGATCGCGAGGCTGTAGTCCCCGGGCATGTACTTCCCATTCTCGGTGATGAACACGCAGCGGTCCGCATCACCGTCATGAGCGAATCCCAGGGCTGCGGACTCCTTTACAACCCTCTCCTTCAGCTCGGAGAGGTTCTCCTCGACGGGCTCGCTGAAGTGGCCGGGGAACATCCCGTCGGGTGTCCCGTTGATGACCACCGCCTCGACCCCCAGCTTCTTCAGGAGCAAGGGGGATGTGTTGACGGCTGCGCCGTTGGCGCAGTCCAGGCAGACCTTCATCTTGGCCTTCTTGATCAGGTCGACGTCGACCTTGGAGACGACGGCGTCGATGTACGCCTCGCCCGCTCCCGGGACGATGACCTCGTGGCCGATGTCCTTCCAAGACACGACCTTCAGGTCCTGCTCGTAGGCGTCCTCGATGGCCGACTCCTCCTCGGGCTTGCATTCCGTCCCGTCCCCAGCGACGCACTTGATCCCGTTGAACTCGGGCGGGTTGTGGGAAGCGGTTATCATCACACCTCCGGTGACGTCCTTGTGGGTCTTGACATAGTACTGGAGCGCAGGCGTCGGCACCATGCCGAGGTTGTGCACGTCCACTCCCATCGACATGAGCCCGGCGGAGACCGACGAGCGGATCATGTCTGACGACAGACGGGTGTCCATCGCTATGGCTATGGGGCCGGGCCCCAGGACGGTTGCGATGGCCTTGCCGACCTTGAGGGCCAGCTCGCAGTTGAGGTACTCGTTGGATTCTCCGCGTATGCCGTTGGTGCCGAACATCTTCATTGTTTATCCTCTCCTTTGTAGTCTGGATCTGAAATGCGTATCCTGCGCTTGAGCTCCGTTATCACGGAGACGTCCGTGGGGTCCACTCCCCTGGCGTCCGCGATGTACACCGACACGTAGTCTCCCAGTATCAGCGCGCGGAACACCCTCTCCTCGTGCGAGGTGCCGGCGATGGCCACCAGGTCGAAGGAGAAGCCCAGCGTCTCGATGTTCCCGACGGCCCTCTTGACCAACCCTCCGTCTTGGAGGTCGTCCTCTCCCACGAGGATGATGAGGCTCATGCGGTTGCCCTTGTACTTGGACCAGGGGTTGGCCTCGCAGTAATTGAATTCCGACAGCGCGCCGTTGAACGCTATCAGCTTGGAGTTCTCGTTGAACTGGCCCTTCCATCTGAGGGATATGGACCTGAACTTGTTCTCCGTACAGATCACGGGGACGCAGTCCTTGTACTTCTCGGCCAGGAGATGCGCCACTGACCCGGGGGCCTCCAGGTAGTTCCTGTAGTTCTTGAGGGAGCCTATGATCGGCCTGATCCTCTCGGAGAACTGCGGGTACCCTATCGACGAGAGCACGGCCCCTATGTACCCTATCATGAATCCGACGGAGAACCTGGGCTGAAGCCCCTTGGGCAGGAACATGACCGGGAACCCGTCCTCCTTGGCCATCTCCTCCAGCTTACCGCCTGATGTGATCACGATTATCGGGGTCTTGCGCTCCTTGACCCTCTTGTACATCTCGATGGTCTCCACGGTGTTCCCGGAATAACTGGAGAGGATCGCGAGGGTCTTCCCTCCCACCCATCCGGGCAGCATCGGCGAGCGGTTGACGCTGATCGGTATCCCTACATAGCCCGAGCAGCAGTCGGCCACTATGTTGGCCGATATCGCGGAACCGCCCATGGCGCACATGATGATGTTCTCTATGTCCAGCGTTGCGAGGTCGAGGTCCTTCGCCAGGACCTCCTCCAGGTTGTCTATGATGTCGTGGAGCTGCTCCAGCGCGGTACCCGGCGGCATATCACTCGCCCTCCTTCAGGTAGTTCACCACGGCATCCGCGTAGATTATCCCGCAGATGCATCTCTCCATCAGCTCTCCGTCCATGGTTATCGTCCTGACCATAAGCTTGTGCTCCCTGAGAAGGTCCGTGGAGATGTCCATGATGCGGTCCAGGAGCTCGGAGCCCGTCTTAACCTTGTAGACTATGATGATGAATTCGGATGTGTCCGAGCACTAGTCCGTCCAGCTGACCAGCTCGTTGTGGTTGAATTCCGGGAACTCGCCGGAGAAGGCCAGCCTGCAGATCTCGTCGTTGATGAGCATCTTCCATCTCTTGTGGACGGCGCGAAGCTCCCCTGTGCAGTAGATAACGGGGATCTTACCCTTGACTTGGATGGCCAGCTTCTTGACGTCCTCGGAATCCCAGACGGAGTCCCTGTAGGCCACGATCCTCGGGAGGACCTTCTCCATGTGGTCCCTTATCCCCTGCACGCCCATGGCGTCGTAGAGGTTGACGAGGATCCCCATCTCGTACCCGGTGGCATCGTTGTTGGAGAGGCCTCCGGGCACCAGCAGGAGGTGGTTCCCGTTCTCGCGGCAGAGGTCGGCGAGATGCCCTCCGGATGTAATGCAATGGATCCTGCAGCCCCTGGATCTGGCGCTAGAGAAGACCTCGTCTATCTCCTGGCTGTCGCCCGAATAGGACATGATGATGACATCCACCGAACCGTCCGCCCATGCGGGCACTATCCTGTCGACGATCGTGTGTATCTGGATGCTGGTCCTCTCGAAAACGAACGACGAAATCGAATCGGATGCGACGTTCGACTCCTCGAAATTGTACAGGCAAATGGTATTGGCGGGCTCCTGTTTGGCCACGGCCATGCCCAACGCCTCTCTGATATTCTCCGGCAAGGATCTCATTGGACTGTCTGACATCTGAATTCTTCCCAAAGGCCCGACGTCCAGCGTCGGACCTCCCCTTCATGCTGAGTCCATGCGCTCCCTATTAATAAAAGAATACGTCCCTCTCGGGAGCCTCGCGCACGCACACGACGGGACACCCGAGAGGGCATTCCCGTCCATGACCTGACCGTCGTTGCATCCCTTTTTAAATGGACCGAATGAGGGGGCCAGGTACCCTTATTATGAAAGAGCGTACTTAGAGGACATATGAACGCCCTCCGCCTTACGGCTCCGACACTGCTCGCAATCTGCATCATAGTGGTGGTCATCGCGGGAGAGGCGATAGTATTCACCAGCAGCCACAACGATTACTCTTCGGATATCGCCGCGGAGGGCGGGTCGATCGGGTACGTCATAAACGGGAAGGGCACCCACGAGTACGATGCCATCTCCCTGTCCGGAGGACTTGACCGGCCCAAGGCCGTTGCGGTGTACTACGATCCGGCCTACGCTTCGGACTACGAGAAGGTGTCCGTCGCCGTAGGCGGACGGGCCCTGGACCAACAGTACTACGTGCAGCAGATGGGACCCACCCTGCAACTCAGGGACATCGGGAATGTCGTCGTCTGCGACGCCGCCGGCCTGAAGGATTTCATAAGTGCCAACGGGAAGGATTCCGCGGTCATCTGCCTCTCGGGAGCGCTACCAGACACGGTCTACGACGGTACGTCGGGATCCCCGATAATCGAATGGGTCTCCGCCGGCGGAAGGCTCTACTGGGCCGGCAACGTGATCGGCGCGGAGATCTCCACCAAGGGCGGATTGGTCCCTGTCAAGGACGGGACATCGCTCTTCCTCGGCACCGAATGCGTGGACGCTTCGGACGCGAAGGCATACGGATCCGTCAAGGGCGACGGGCTTTCCGATGCCCTATCCCTCCTGAACAACGACCTCAGGTACGGGGTCGTGACCGGATCCCTCCCATCGGACAGGCAGCACCTCGAGCTCGGTTACACCGACGGGGAACGCTCCAGCATCTCGATCGTTGGCCTAGGGGACGGCATGGTATGCATCGTCGCAGGAGACTACTCCAACTTCCAGCGCATAGACCTCGCCCAGATCGTCGCCTCCGGGATCTCCCCCTCCACAGAGCTCGTGGATGCGGAGCACGGGAAGGTATCCGGCACCGTCAGGGGCAGCCTCGAGGCCGGGGACCATGTATACATCTGCATCGGCGGGGACTTCGCCGTCTTCGGGAAGCTTCACGGGGTGGGTTCCGAATGATTTCCTACGGCCCCAGATTCCTGACCAAATGGATGCTCCTGATAATCCTCATCGGGGTGGTCATCAGACTGGTCCTGGGGTTCCTGCTCACATACAACTACGACGTCTATCACTGGGCGCTCACGATTTCCAACTTCGAGGCCGGGAACGGCCTGTACGACACCGCCGGATACTACTACACCCCTGTGTGGGGGTATTTCCTGGGGGTATTCACCCAGTTCACCGAGCTCTTCGGCCTGGACTCACTGGGAGACAGGTTCGCGGAGCTGCTCTTCACCGAGGACGATGTCTGCATCACACCCCACACCGCCTTCGTCACATCCCTCGGGTTCAACATCGGCATCACCGTCCTCATCACCATCTTCGACATCCTGACCGCTTTCATGGTCCACTGGATCGTGCGCGAGGTGTTCAAGGACGACAGGAAGGCCATGATATGCGCTGCCATCTGGATGCTGTGCCCCCTTGTCATCGTCGTCGGCGCCATCGGCGGGATGTTCGACGTCATGTCCGCATTCCTCCTCCTTCTGTGCGTCGCATTGCTGATGAAGGAGCAGGAGCTCCTCGCCGGGATGATCCTCTCCACCGCCGTCATGCTGAAGTTCTTCCCGGGATTCCTCGTCTTCCTGCTGATCGCCTACATAATCGTCAAGCACAGGGACGACTGGAAGCCCCGCATGGCGAAGGCGGTCCTGGGCGCCGGCGTGATGCTGGCCATAATAATGGTCCCGCAGGTCATGGACGGCACCATCATGGACAGCCTGTCCTTCATGACCGCCCGCGCGAGCTCGGAGGGAGAGGGCATATCCCTGGACTCCATCATGATGATGCTCAGCTATGTGGCGATCCTCGTCGGGGAAGTGATCCTCGCCCTGTTATACGTGAAGGTGAAGCATGATGACGACGACAGGGCCTTCATCGGGTACCTCCTCTTCGGATCGCTGATAATCTTCATATTCCCCAGCGCCCCCCAGTACCTGCTGATGCTGGCACCCTTCCTGGTGATCCATGCGTGCTGCTCCGACAGGAGGATATGGGTCCCCCTCATCCTGCTGATGGTGTTCACGTCGCTGTTCGACCTGTCCTCCCTTCCGATGGAGATGACATCGGTCCTGATGTACACCGACTGGCTGCCCATGGATGCCTGGATGCCCATCTACGACGCCTTCGCCTCGAAGATGTTCGGGATCACCACGTTCGACGCCATCGACGAGCTGTGCTTCATCATGCAGTCCGTAGCGGTCATCATCGCTATCGCGATGATCGCATACCGGGTGCTGCTCGAGGGGACAGAGGAGGGAAGGTTCATCAGGGAACGGCTTCCAAGGTCCCCTAAGGGAGCTTGAGACGGCCCGGGATGCGCCTGAATCCTTCCAGAACCCTATTTATCGTATGATACAGATTGACTGACGATACGATGGGCATAGGGGACGTCTTATTCGACCTGTTCAGCAACGTGGGGGATACAGGGATCCTGCTGTGCATCTTCGTGCTGTTCTTCCTCGACGCCCTGCTCATACCGACGCTCCCGGAGCTCTTCTTCATACTTGCGATGGGGGCGAACCCATCATGGGGATTCTGCGCCGCGGTGATGACTGCCGGATTCATGGGAGAGATGGCAGGGGTGTTCCTACTCTATACAGTCGTATGCCGTACCGGCCTGCCGAAGAGGGTGGACAAGGCCCTGCAGAAGTACGTGGGCTTCCTGGTGGTGAGCGACGAGAAGGTGATGCTCATCAACCGCATAGCCCCCATGGTGCCGTTCGTAGGGGCCTTCATGGCCATCATGAGGAAGAGATGGGATGTCAGGAAATGCGTGTTCTGGCTCATCGTCGGATACATCCTCAAGTACGGCCTGATAGCGCTCATGGGCGCATCCCTCATAGCGTTCTTCGACGGCGGGACCGCCAGGACCGTCATGCTGGTGGCGATCATCGCCATGATAATCATCAGCGCCATAGTGTCCATGCGCAGGAAGAAGAGGATAATCTCCCAGAACCAGGAGGCGGAGGAATGAGGGTCGCCATCGTCACCGACAGCTATTTCCCGACGCGCGACGGGGTCGCCACCCAGGTGCTCACCACCAGGCAGTGCCTGGAAAGGATGGGGCACGAGGTCTTCATAGTCGCCCCGGACCCCGGGGAGAAGGACAGGGAGGAAGGGGTGTACTACGTCAAGGCCAAGCCCTTCAAGTCCTACGAGGGGTACTTCCTGCCCACGTTCAGGCACAACAACCTCAAGATCATCAAGGACCTGGGTGTGGACATCATACACATGCACGGATGCACGGTGATGACCGTCAAAGGATTGGTAACATCCCACTTCACCGGGATACCGACGGTCCAGACCTTCGTGACCATGGTCAACGAGGTGGCCTACCAGTACGTGCCGATCAAGATACCGCCAAAGCTGCTCAACAAGCTGGTCCAGATATATCTCCGCCAGGAGCTGAAGAGGCCCAACGCGCTGGTCGTGCCCACACCTCCCATAGCGAGGGAGCTCCTGGACATGGGCGTCAAACCGAAGAGGATGGAGATCATCCCCGTCGGGGTCGACATCGATCGCTTCAACAGGAACGACAGGGGCGAAGAGATCAGGAAGAGGCACGGACTGGAAGGGAAGAAGGTGCTGATCACCGTGGGCCGCCTCTCCTTCGAGAAGAAGGTGGATCTGCTGATAACGACCATGAAGCGGATGGACGATGACATAGCGCTGCTGATCTGCGGCAAGGGCCCCATGGACGCGGAGTGGAGGAAGCTCGCCGCCGACGAGGGCGTCACCGACAGGGTGGTCTTCGCCGGCTTCGTTCCCGATGACGAGCTGATATCCTACTACTCCTGCGCGGACATCTTCATAACCGCGTCCAAGTTCGAGACCCAGGGGCTCACCACGCTGGAGGCGATGGCATGCGGGGTGCCGGCCATCTGCGCCAACGGACGCGCGTTCACCGATGTGATAAAGGACGGCGTCAACGGGTTCCTCTTCGAGACCACGGAGGAGGATTGCGAGGCCGCCATACGCAAGGGCCTGGAGCACATGGACGAGCTCAAGGCGGGAGCCAGAAGGACCGCCGAAGAATATTCCATCCAGAGCACCGCCGAAAGCCTGGACAGGTTGTATCGCGAAGTAGTGGAAGCGAAGAAGCAGCAGAAGAAGCGATTCAGACCTTCCGGTCACCGTCGATGACCTCGCCCTCGGAGACCACCGTGTTATCCGCCAGGACAGCGTTCGTTATGACCGCGCCCTTGCACACCCTGCATCCGTCGCCGAGGATGGAATTGGTTATCTTTGCGCCCTCCACCTTGCAGCCCTTCAGCATCAGGACGCGGTTGAGTTCGGAATCCGTCACCTCCGAGCCCTCGGAGACCACGGTCTTCACCGCTCTGCAGTTCCTCATGCTGGCGCCGGGCCCGAGATAGAACTCATCCTCTATATGGCAGTCCACGGCGGAATCGAAGTCCTCCTTGCGGTACTCGCGCTGGGCGATGACGAGGTTCGCCTCCAGCAGGTCGTGGGGACGTCCCACGTCCATCCACATGCCATCGAGGCGGTATGACTGTATGCGCTTCCCCTGGCCCATGATGACGTTCACCAGGTTCTTGGAAAGGTCGTAGAAGCTGCCGGCGGGCACGTCATCCAGAACGGACTTGTCCAGGATGTAGACCCCGGCGTTGATCAGGTTGGAGAAGACCTCCTCCGGCTTGGGCTTCTCCTTGAACTCTAGGATCCTCCCTTCGTCGTCCACACGGGCTATGCCGAACTCGCAGGGATTCTCCACCGGGGTCAGTGAGATGGTTATCGCGGCATCCTTGGAAAGATGTTCCTCCACCTCCTTCCTCACGTCGATGTCCGCGAAGATGTCCCCGTTGGCCGCGACGAACACATCGTCCAGCCTGGATTCCACGTTCTTGATGGCACCGGCGGTGCCCAGAGGCTCGTCCTCGTAGCAGTAGACGATCCTCATGCCCAGGTCGCTGCCGTCCCCGAGGGACTCCATCATGCCGGGCTTGAATCCGCAGGCCAGGATGACTTCCTCGATGCCGGCGCGGGCCAGGGACCTCATCAGATACCAGATGCATGGCCTGTCCGCCACCGACAGCATCGGCTTGGGCTTGTTCTCGGTCAGAGGGCGCAGGCGCGTCCCCATCCCGCCTACCATAACAATCGCCTGTCTTACCTTCATCCCATCACCCGCGCACATAGACGACGTTCTGATCCAGCGGCATCCCTATGGAATCGGCCACCGGGGCGCATTTCGTACGCATCACATGTGCTACTGGAACGGGTAACACCTCATCCGATAAAGATTCGTAGTTCCCCATACCCTTAGCGATGATGATATCGCACCCCCTGATCTCCTCCATGAGATCGTCTGGAACATTGCCCCAATCGATCCCCACGTAGAACGTTCCCGTGGTCAGCATGAGGTCCACCTCCCTGTCCAGACCGGAACGGACGGCATCCTCCATAGTGACATCGTTGAGGATCGGCGCTCCGCGCACCATTCCGACCACCCTCTTGCCGCGGGAGCGCAGGTACCTTATCAGGATCTTGTCCAGCTGCGACTCGCCGCAGTTGTCGAACATGTAGACGATGGTGCCGGGACGGTCGAGGATCTCCTCGATACGATGGGAATCGTCCCTGGCGAGACCCTGCGCCATAAGCTTCTGGAACATGGACTCGAACAGCTCCGGATCGTCTATCCCTCCGGTGGATCCGAAGTCCATGATGTTTCCGATCACGGACACCATCAGGCAGGCCCTCAACTTGTCCTCGGATGAATCGACATGCTCCTGGGCAAGGTCCATGAACCTTGCGGCAACCTCGTCCGCGCGGACCTTCAGGTCGTGGTAGGGGTCCTTCCCCAGTACCGCGTACGAGGCCCTGTGGACCTCGGTAGCGAGGTCCACGGATTTCCTGTCATAACTGAACCCGTCCGAGAAGGCCTTCAGACTGTCCTCCACCGATGCCCTCTCGTCAGCGCCATCGACCAGCCTGGACTGGAAAAGGATGCGCCTCATCAGACACGGAACACAATCGGTGTGGATTTTCATATATCCAGGAATATGTCGCAGTATTTCTACCTAAGACCTACGAATGTCGGTGGATCCATGCCTCCAGATGCCAAATTGGCCCTTCCGAAGCAGCCGTGAAAGGGTACGAAGATACTGAATCAAGTGGTGTTAACATACCATCCTCTTTTATATGACATATAATATCGCACAATACATGGCAGCTGACAAGATATGCTCTTCATGCGGTAAGAGGCTCATCGGCCACGGCAACACTTTCTTCAAGTGCCCCAAGTGCGGGGACTATGAGATCGGAAGGTGCGACCAGTGCCGCGACCAGAGTGTCCCGTACGAGTGCAAGAAATGCGGATTCATCGGACCATGAGGTGTTGAAATGGGACAGATTGTTGCAGGATATGACCTTATGCCGGAAGGAACGGAAGTGGACCTCAAAGCCATCATCGACAAGTTGCCCACTCTCGTCCCTGCAGGAGTTCAGATCACCGAGACCAGCATCAACCCCGTTGCGTTCGGTCTCATGAAGATCACGGCCGGTTTCGTCGTCGACGACACCGACTCAGAGATCGGTACCAAGCTCGAGGACGCTCTCCGTGCGATTCCCGGAATCGCGGAGATCGAGTGCGTGGCATCCACCGTACTCTGAAGGCATCAAACATCTCACGGAGGGTACACCCCTCTGTTCCTTTTTTTACCCGATGATATGACCCTTTACAAGTTCCCCTCAGGCAAGATCGTGTCCGACGAGGACTACAAGAAGACCTTCGAGGAGGAGTATCCGGCCGATAGACCGGAGGCGGATCCCAACTACATCCCCCCGTCGAACGACAAGAACAGACAGGTCGTTTTCGACAGCGAAAGCGACGAAGAGGATGAGTGACGAAGCCCGTTTTTGATAAGTTTCAACGGTTAAGTTCCGACCTTTAGACCAGAATAAATAGGGCGAATCTATACTGAGGTTTATGGGATGCGTATGTAAGTATTGCGGAACAATGAACGATGAGTTGAACCCGTTCTCCAGATGCATGATCTGCGGACAGCCTCTGGAAATGAGATTCGAGCCGGCGTTCTGAAAAACCTGTGCCAAGTCAATGACAGGGGGCGCCTACCCCCCTGCACCTACACCAATAACCTCACCTACTACCTTCTTTGCGTTGCGTCCGATCCGGTGCTTCCGGACCGTCCTTCTCCGAGCGAACCGCCGATACATTCATATTCTCCCTACATGTGGGTCGTTCCGAGAAGGGAGCCATAAGATCCTGTACTTACACGGAACGAACATAGGCTCGGTTCCATCAAAGAAATGCAATCAGTCAGGCCGGCGCTGGGACCCGTGCCCACCTTCTCACCCCTTGCTCATCATTCCCCAGATCGCTGACTGTCAGATTTTTTATCCAATAAATCGGTAGAGGGGATCAATGTCCCAAGTCTCCATCATAATGGGAAGCAAGAGCGACCTCCCCATAGCAGAGAAAGCAATCAACATCCTGAAGAAATTCGACGTCAAGTTCAGCATCGACGTGGCATCGGCCCACAGGACCCCAAAGAGGGTCGAGGAGCTGGTGACCGGGAGCGATGCGGACGTATTCATAGCGATCGCCGGACTCTCCGCGGCGCTGCCCGGGGTCATAGCCTCGTTCACCACCAAGCCTGTCATCGGAGTGCCCGTGAGCGGATCGATCAACTACGACGCCCTCCTGTCCATCGTCCAGATGCCCCCGGGGATTCCTGTGGCGGCGGTCGGTATGGACCGCGGCGACAACGCCGCAGTCCTGGCGGTGGAGATCCTGTCCATCAAGGAGGAATCCCTCAAGCAGAAACTCAAGGACTACAGGAAGGAGCAGGCGGACAAGGTGGTCGCCGATTCGGAGAAGGTGAAGTCCGATGTTGGGTGCTGAGGATTTCATCGAGGAGACCATTGAGGATGCTAGGGCCAAGATCACGGGCAGAGCGATCATCGCTTGCTCCGGCGGTGTCGACTCCATGGTCGCGGCCGCCCTCGTCCATAGGGCCATCGGCGACAGGCTGCTCGCTGTCTACGTCGATAACGGGCTCATGAGGAAGGGGGAGACCGAAGAGGTCGAGCAGATGTTCAAATCCATGGGCTTCAACTATGTGATCGAGGATGCGGCGGAGGAGTTCTTCGAAGCATTGAAAGGGGTCACCGAGCCCGAGAGGAAGAGGAAGATCATCGGAGAGAAGTTCATCCGCGTCTTCGAGAGGAGGGCGAAGGAATACGGCGCCGAGTTCCTCATCCAAGGGACCATCGCCCCCGATTGGATCGAGTCCGGGGACGGGGTGCGCGACACCATCAAGTCCCATCACAACGTCGGAGGCCTCCCGAAGGAGATGGGGATGTCGCTGTACGAGCCTCTCAGGGACCTCTACAAGGACGAGGTCAGGGACCTGGCGAGGATGCTGGATGTCGCCGCTTCCGAGAGACAGCCCTTCCCAGGACCCGCATTGGCGGTAAGATGCCTGGATGAGGTGAACCCCGAGAACATCGCCATCGTCCGCGAGGCATGCTACATCGTCGAGGACGAGATAAGGAAGGCCTCGGAAGCAGGGAAGATGGAGATGCCCTGGCAGTACTTCGCTGTTCTGCTGCCGTCCAAATCGGTCGGGGTGCAAGGGGACAGGAGGGCATACGGCAGAACCATCGCCATACGCGCGGTCTGTTCGATAGACGGAATGACCGCCACATACTCCAAGATCCCCATGGAGGTCCTGGACGCCATGTCGCAGCGCATCACCAACACGATGAAGCAGTCCGTGAACCGTGTAGTCTACGACATTACCAACAAACCCCCGGCGACCATCGAGTGGGAGTGACACTGGGTTCGAACAAATCCATTCCATTCAACAAAGGAGGCCATGACATGTCCGGCTACAATGAGAACAGAAAGGAGAGCGGGTTCCGTATGAGGACCGCCCTCAGCATGATGGTCGCAGCATTGACGGTGTTCGCCTGCGCATCCGTCATACTGGATGCGTACGACGGCTACGATGCCGGAATCACGACCGAATACGGCCTCTTACTCCAGAGCGATGTCTCCGACGTGCCCGTGTCAGGCATCGAGCTGGACAGGACCAGCGCCACGATCAGACTCGGCGAGACCTTTACACTGCACGCCACCGTGCTGCCGCCCGATGCCACCAACAAGAACATCGGATGGGCCTCCGCCAACAAGAGCATAGCCACCGTCGACGAGAACGGAGTGGTCAAGGGCGTGGCCGAAGGCACAACGAAGGTCGCCGCGATAACCGAGGAGGGTTCACATGTCGCCGTATGCGAAGTGACCGTCTCATCGCCCGCCCCGCTTCCGGACAATGGCAATATTTGGCTCTTGGTGGCCATCATCCTGGTCATCGTGGTCATCATAGTCGCGGTCGTGGTCCTGATGAAGAAGGGCGTCATCGCGGGAAGGACCAAAAACAGATGAGGGACCCACCCGGACCGAAAGGTCCGGGAGCTCCTTTCCCCCATCGATTGCAACATCCAATCTGCCTCAGCATACATTTTTTTAAGACGGTCCAACATCACTCGGCCGATGAAGGTATACGTCATCGATAACGGAAGCCAGTGGACCCACCGCGAATGGCGCGTCCTCAGATACCTCAAGGTCGACACAAAGATCGTCCCGAACACCACCCCATTCGAGGACCTGAAGGACCTCGACGGACTCGTTCTGTCCGGCGGTGCCCCCAATGTCGCCACGGAGAGCGCGGCCATGGGGAACAACGGAGTGTATCTCGACAGGGCGGAGTTCCCTATCCTGGGCGTATGCGCGGGGATGCAGTTCCTCTGCGAGCACTTCGGAGGCATCCTGGGGCCCGGCACCACACCCGAGTTCGGAGCCGTGCCGCTGAAGGTCGATTCCCACGAGGACCTATTCAAGGACCTTCCCGGCGAGTTCACCGTATGGGCGTCCCACAACGACGAGGTCAAGACCGTCCCGGAAGGCTTCGACGTCATAGCCCATTCGGAAGCGTGTCCCAACGAGGCCGTCCGCTGCAGGGATAGGCCCATCTGGGGAGTACAGTTCCATCCCGAGGTCGAGAACACCGAGCACGGAGTGGAGATCTTCCAGAACTTCCTGAGGATCATCGAGGAGCACGACTTTTGACCGCTTGCTACCTGATGCGCCTCCCAGTATGCATGATGCCGTCTTCACCAGATATCCACGAAATCCTGTAGAGATTTGTGTGATGTTCAGGCACCATCGGTTTCCATCATTGTTGCAAAACATTGAGCTATGACATGGACCAAAACCGATCAAATGCTAGAAATTAGGAGCGGATGATCAAGCTCAGGGCCAAACAATGGGAAGGCATTCTCCAAGAACAAGATCAGGCTCTTCGGCTACGATAGGCAGTACAGGCGGCCATGATGTCTACGGCCTCCTTCTTCCTCTCGACGACCTCGTCCCCGAAATGGGGCCGCGATGTAGTCATACTTTTCTCGGAACGTAGGATCACTGGGATTCTGCGACAGAGCATGATTCGTTTCTTCCCAGCCACCTCTTGAGTATGAACGTATACAGGAGGGTGATGAAAATGATAGCTACGGTGATTCCGGCGGTACTGCCATGGTTCGGGATCAGATAGGGTACACCCTCTAGAATCACCACAACTGCGATTATTCCCGGGATTGCCGGTAGGACACGGTCCTTGAGGGAGGTCTCAGGGACCTCGTATCCGATGTATCTTTCCTTTATGAGGATGCATATGGGCATAGCGATACAGAATCCGCACATCTTGTTGCAGAATGGTTTTCCGGAGATGATGTCGCACGCGATGGAGATGAGGAGAGCTATGACGGCATATCCGATCAGAGCATAAACACGATTCCTGTCATTTTCGTAGGACCACTTCAGGATCTTGCAGTTGACCAGGCATACCGCTACGGTAACGATAGCCGCAACAATGATATCTAGCGGCGTGTGGACCTCCAGATACATTCTGGCGAACGGGATCAGTATGCACAGGGCGATGAAAACAATAGACAATGCGTTGTCGCGGCAGAACCATGCCATAGTACCGTACGATGATAGGGCGGATGTCGTATGGCCGCTGGGGAGGGAAAAGCCAGATGCGCCCTTTTTTGCATCGGGAGTAGGTTCTATGGTCGGGTCCAGTTGCCACGGTCTTGGCTGCTGAACGATGTATTTGATGAAATACCCGACCAAGTTGGAAAATCCGAAGTTGAACATCAGCAGATCCGCTTGTTTTCTCCCGAAACACCATAGCAGGATCGCCATCAGAACGACGGGCAAGTAATATTGGAACTCTACAGCTGAGATGGTCAGGAAGAACTGATCGACAAAATCCGGAATGGATCCCCTGAGATCCTGGAACATTTTGAGGAGCTCTATACCTGTCCACATCACGATAACATCTGCATTTCTAATATTGACCATACCTAAAATATTTACTGCTAATCAGTAAGAGTACCGTATTAAGATTCGTCCCAATAGACCTCCATCGACCGGACGAAAAACTCGGTCGGGGCCTGTGCAGCATATTCCCTGAACAAGAGTTTTCATCAGCTCTCGAGCATGAAGGGAGCCACAGCTGTCGCATTCGATTTTCACAGTCCGCATAGCTCTTCCCAGTCGATGATGGAGTGAACGATGCAAGACTGGATACGAACGGAACGGTCAAAAAAAAAAGGAAGCGGGAAGGTGTTTCTGGCATGGCTCGCTACGAGACCATGCCCGGAAGTAGGATCACTCGATGGCGCCAGAGGGGCACTCGTCGATGCATGCGCCGCACTCGGTGCAGACGTCGGGGTTGATGACGGCGACGTCACCGATGGTGATGGCGGAAGAGGGGCACGCGTCAGCGCAGACTCCGCAAGCGACACACTCAGATTCTTTGATTGTTGGCATTTATTTACCTCAGTTGACGGCATCTATCAACCGAATATTTAATATACTTGTTTGAAGGAAACCTAAATTTATTTTAATGTCGACTAAAACCGGTCCATTCCCAAACCATAGGGCCATACATGGAATACAATCAAGAAGATGGACTATCTGGGGCCTCATTCCATCGGCAGGGTGTCGGAACCGCACTTGGGACATCTGCGAAGGGAGGTGGCTATGGCGCACCTGGGGCATACGCGGTCCGTCCTGTCGTCCACGGTCATATCGGACATGGCCTTCTCGGACTCCAGGATCGCCCTGTTCTCCTCCTCACGCCTCTTGGAAACCATGATCGCGCCGAGGGCTGGATCGTATATGATGGTTACTGGCCAGACATCCTGGGGG